>Ga0126342_10012247_pt1 | contig 15304 bp, 12 predicted proteins | sample Cyp1metagenome_FD_92528 | JGI IMG/M metagenome (GOLD analysis project Ga0126342, IMG submission 92528) | Coral microbial communities from Lord Howe Island, Old Settlement Bay, Australia - Cyphastrea 1 metagenome | ecosystem: Host-associated > Invertebrates > Cnidaria > Coral ...
ATATTATATTATATTATATTATTAGACTTTATGTTTAAATTATATATTATATATTATATTTTATATATTATATTATTTATATTATATTATATTATATTATCTTATATTATATTGTATTATATTATATTATATTATATTATCTTATATTATATTATATTATATTATATATTATATTGTATTATATCATATATTATTATATATATATATATATATATTTATTATATTTTATATTTTATTATATATTATATTATATTATTGTATACTATAGATGAATATGGGTAGAGGTCAATAGCGATGAAATCATGAATTGGACTTGTAGATGGAGTAACCCTAGCAGGAGCTCAAAAGCACATGTTATGTTGGTAGGAAACCATCCATATCTCAAATTGTTGTGAATTAGTAGCCCCATTCGACTGGGTCTTATCCATTCTTGCCGGCGAATCGTATTTTTTTTGTTGGTGATATGATTCGTTACATCCCCCCTGTTTGCTGGTTCTAATCTCCCTCATTCTTGGTAAAATCAAGCTCCCCAAATTTCTTCATCACTGTCGGGCCATTTAACAGTTTGCAATGGAAAATGGTTTGTTTCTACAGTAGATGATTGACCTATTCAAAATGGTCATTTTCAATATAGCTATGTAATAAATTACCAGAGGGCAGGTCATTACTAAATCCAATAAATTATATCCATTTATATCCAGGTACTCCCATTATATACCGATTGCCTACAAATCCCTATTGTTTTTGAAGATAAATAACCATGTAAATCTAGCTATTCCCAACCAGATATGACCCCATGAACTAGCTAGCCCATGAACAACCCCGTGTACCATGACGAAAGCATGGGTACATTGGGTACATTGCCCATGGTGGGATAGATGACCCGGGGCCCCATTCATCCCACTCATCCCCTGTAACTTGACCATAGCACATAAACCGTACAAAAGCATACAAAATGACCTTATGTGCTATGGTCAAAATCTTATAGTTTTATGATTTTAAATATGGGAACATACATATTATTCCATGGCTTGCTGGTGCTTAGGAGGGAATGAGGGAATGATCCATAATCACTAGTAATAATAATAATCCCATTCCCCCATTCCCATCCGATGGTACATTAATCAAAGTCACTACATAAACCATACAAAACCTCAAACCAAGCGGATGATCAGAGAGCCAACTTCTCACAACATGACGCAGGCGCCGCGGTCGTACGTCCCATGGAAGGTGGGCAAAGGGGATCATCTGTTCCAGATTCCTTCCTAGCTGGGATGATGATCCCATTTTTCATCCATTTTCATCAAGTTTTCACTGTTGAAGCCACCAACCAGTTAGATGTGATGTTTTCTGCGTTAGATGGATTTAAGATGGATGAAAAACTGTCAGCACCATTTCCACTAAAAGTTGAACTGGGATCAACAATTTCTGATGTTTGCCAGTGTTTGTGAAACCAGATTCTTATTTCAAATCTTTATTAACAGGATGTTTGTAATTTTTGTTGGTTAACATGCCCAATGTTTGCTCGTGAAATTATTTTTCTAATCCTTATTGTTGCTGCAGCGGCGCAAGTTTTTGCTGGTCAATTCACCATTCTTGGTTGTTAAATTATTAGATCTTCACTCTTGGGGTGCGTTAAACCACCATTTTTGATGCTATGTGACAATTTCTTTTCCGGTTTCACCCCAGACTTTTGTTGGTTAAACCATGTTAAAACAATATTTCTGTTGGTTAAACCACACTTTTGTTGCTGCTTCAATCGTTAAATCCGCATTTTTCTGGCACATTTAAGTTGCTTCCCTGCATGGCCGCGGCAGGGGGGATGAAGCTGCAGCCGGGCTTGACCCCGTCGTGGACTCGGCCATGTCTGGTATGTTTCTAGTTGACTTAATTGGACACTGCGGTAGTTTACACTTAACTGGTAAATTTTGATGGTTGGAAAGCTCCCAAAGATGATATGTATGTATTGCAAACATGAAGTATGAGCATTAGCTAAGTATATGAATGTTGCAATATTTTGTAATTTGTAATGTACAAAAGTACGAACCATTAAACGTCGCGTGTTTTCAATGGGCAAATCTCTGCATACTATAACCCCAATCCCATTTAACCAATCATTCAATCAACAAGGATATAACTTTCATGGCTCAATCAGCAGCTGTAATCCAATCAATGCCAATCAATCATCATATTTCAAATTTTCTCAATCATATCCCCATATTTCCCTATAATTTCCCATGATTTCCGAGAAAGTTAAGATTCTACAGAAAAAATACTGGCAACATTGTAACATACCCTCTGGTAAACATTTACATAACTATGGAAAGATCCACCATTTTCAATGGGTAAATCCACTATTTCTATGGGCCATGTTTAATAGCACACTGTTAAATTACCAGAGGGTATATCACATTAACAATTCCATTAAGATCCCATTAAAAGTCCATTAAATCCCATTAATGTCCATTAACAGTCCATTAAATCCCAGGAAAAAGTCCATTCAATATACTATCCCATTAGATTTTTTGTCAACGTTGACCCGCAGAATCGCACCGAATCCCTCTTCGGATGTTTTTTCGAGGCCGGAAATTTCGGAAATTCCCCAGGTCACCCAACATCTTCTTGTCCAATCCGGGGCTACTTCCTCCAGGATGAGGTGATCTCGATCGGATGCGTTGGAAAAAATGGATGAAATTGGCCTTCAAAATGGTCTTTAAATGTCTTGAAAATAGATGAATTACCATTGATTAGATGAGTTACCATTGATTTACCATGGATTTAGCCAGTGAACATGCTGATTTTCCATAGTTTTTAAATATGTTTACCAGAGGGTACCAACCGTTTTGGTGCCGCAAGAGCACTCGCCAGGACCTTGCGAAAGCTCCGCGGCGCCAGCGAGTTTGCGGTGTCAGAAGCAGATGCATTTTACCAACCATTAAAGATGTCATTTGAATGGTTTACAGTGGTTTATAGTGGTTTATAGTGGTTTGTAGATGTTTATACATAGTGGTTTTCCATAGTGGTTTGTATATAGATATTTTCAGCATGGTTTACATATAGTAGTTTATATATAGTGGTTTAATGGTATTCAATGACGTTTAATGGGATTTAAATAAGCTTTTTTTATGGCTAAGATGATGATGTCATGAATTTATCCCATCCCATCCGTCCATTTTTCATCCACCCAAAAACCGTGGTTCTGGTGGTCCTGGGGGAGGACATCACATTAATGACTCGGAGCATTTGGGGGATGCTCAATATTAAAGGGGGGAGTCAATATCTATATCATTCTATATCCCAATATTGGACATCTCTTATCATTTTTTCATTCAATATCTATATCCCAATATATCTAACATGATCTAACCATATGATGTTTTATGACTCTTTACAAGATGTATGGGATATTGATCGATGTTTCTCTAACCAGGCCCTGAGGATTTTTGGTGGAAATCAATGGGATCTACTGGTTTTTTTCCTCCCGATATGTTACGGTAAAAATCATAATGTTCTCTAAATGAAGCTTACCCGGCCTGGGAAACGTTTACATAACTATGGAAAGATCCACCATGTTTCATAGCAAAACTCACTATTTCTATGGCCATTTTCAATAGCTATGTTAAATTACCAGAGAGTATATAATGCGATTTGATGGAACAAGAACAACCTTGGGGTGATAGAGGGATATGAACTCCTTGGGTCTATCTGAACATGTAGTCCCCGAATAGCAACGTTTACATACGGGGAAATTGTTGACTCACAGGGTTTTGGAATACCAGTTTCCAGACAAACTTGGTGTATGTTCAACAGAATCCATGAAGAATCACTACAAGCAACTTTTGTGTACTCAACTGATATTTCAACTTTCTTGAGATGAAACGGAGGAATTTTTGATTGACGAGGAATATATATATATATACTGTCCAGTTGAGCATATCAGCTGTTTTGTAGGGTATTCGTTCAAAAGTGCAATTGTATAGGCTTTGGGGAGTCCCGGGAGTGGTCATATCCCCAAAGAAGAAACGTTGATGTACAATCTACACAATGCAATGAATCTCCAACACCAATGAAATCAAGATTATTTCGAGAAATGGGGTATGGCGAAGCCAATCATAGACCATCCCATTGGCCAGCCATGGCTGGTGTCATTTTACATCATCCCGGAGGCGCCATGAAATAAGCCCTGGATATTGTCTCTCATCATTCCGTCAGAATTTTGCCATCAATTGGGCCTAAATTCCCCATGTTCAGAGACATCACATATATGACATATCATCACACCCCCGTATACCCATTGCGGTTGGTCATTAACTTCATGAACTGGTGGCTACCCTCTGGTAAACTGCCATAACTATGGAAAGATCCACCATTTTTAATGGGTAAGTCAACTATTTCTATGGGCCATTTTTAATAGCAAACTGTTAAATTACCAGAGGGTATATCACATGAACAATTCCATTAAGATCCCATTAAAAGTCCATTCAATCTCATTAAAGTCCATTAAATATGTATGTTTTACCAGAGACTGAATTCCCAGCGATGTCACGATGTCACATCCGGAGTCTGACGCCATGCACCGTGAAAATTGGTGAGGAAGCATGGCGGCCGTCCTAGTGTGTAAATCAGATTGGTACCCTCTGGTAAACGTTTACATAACTATGGAAAGATCCACCATTTTTCATGGGAAAATCCACTTTTTCTATGGCTATTTTCCAGTTCGCAAACTGTTAGTTTACCGTTTCAAACACGTTTTTCAACCCTATGACCCTATGTGGGATAATAATCCCAATTCATATTCTTGAGATGTCTTTGGACTTCTTTGGAATTCTTTAGATGGGTTGAAACCACCAATCAGTTATCTGTTGATTTTATACCCCTCCATCTCCACAGTATGGTATGCCCTGGGACTGGCCGTGCTACGAATCACCGGTTGCAAGTTCCACGCAGCCCAGAGAAGGCTACGACAAAAATGCAGAGGAGAGCCCTGGTAAATTTACAGTCATTTGATGGACATGTTTATGGGATTGAAGCACCCAAAATTTGGGTTTGAGCAATAAACTTGATCAACCAACAGAAATGTAAAGTGTGGGTTTAACAAAAAATGTTGGCTGAAGCAGCAAAAATTCGATTGAACCAGCAACAATGGGATTCACACCCCAGATATGGCAATCCTGACAGAAAACTGATGACGATCAGGGATGAGATTTTTGGGCTATTCCAATAAAAATCAGACAATCCAGATGAGAGGATATGGCTGGATATCCTCTGCTAATCGACCCCAACATGGTAGAAAATGCTCCATTTTTGTTGATGATATACTATGATATACTTACTTGCTTCTGTTAAAATAGGGATTTGTCTCCCAGCACAGCATGTTTGCCGGACTTGGCCAAGCCTTTTTGATGGGCCAATCATTGGAAGTATCCTTTCAAAGGTGACCATGAGAGGTGGTTGACAACTGGTTGGTAGTTGTCATCATGTGTTTTCTGTATGCTTATTATGCTTTTCTGTATGCTTCAAACATTGGGATTGACTTGCTTCATCATGCTTCATCCCCATCTAACACTTTCCTAGTTCAAAAAAGTTCAAAAATGGAAATTTTACCCCTGAAATCCCATGAATATCCCATGTAAACTCAGCATTTTCCCGCCATGTTCCAGTCATTCCCACCCCAACCCTGGCCCTAAACGGCGGCTCATTCCCGGCAGCCGTTTGGAGACCCTCGGGGTCCCAATCAAAGGGCGCCTGCTTCACCCAGTTTCTAGGCGTAAAATGATGAGGGTCCCAGGGTCCCTGTGTCTGAAAATGTGGGCATTGAAGGAACATGTTCTTATCATTCATCTGGGTAAATTATAGTGGTTAATAGTGGTTAATAATGATAATTAATAGTGATTCATGGTGGTTAGTGGTGATTATACCCTCTGGTAAACGTTTACATAACTACTGAAAGATCCACCATTTTTTATGGGAAAACTCACTATTTCTATGGCCATTTTCAATAGCTATGTTAAATTACCAGAGGGTATCATATGTGATTTTTATATGATTGATTGAAGATGATTGATATGTCCTATATGGTTGATATTTTATTCATTGATAATTCATGATATATGATATTTCCGGGGGATAGTCAGTGGGATATGATATGATATGATGATTCGTAACCCAATGATCAATAAATGATGATCACTAACAGTTACTGTAACCCTAAAAACCGCCCCTGATACATTTTGGGGATCTTCACCATATTATTGGCTGATTGAATCACTCGAAAAAAAATCTGAGACTTGGATGAAGTCACCTTTTTTGGTCTTTTGGTCAGTAATAGCCATTATTAACCAACATTAACCATGATTTATTATCCATTTCACCATCATAGTTGGAGTTATGTTCACCAACTTAGCTATTGAAACAGGATATTTTTTAGCTTTCAAATACGATGGATTTCTTGGGTCACCGGAAGTTCCCAGAAGCCTCTCAGGTGTCACCTGAGGTGCGATGTCCGCGATGTCCGGTAAACGGGACGAAAGGGGCAGGAGGTTTGGAATCGCTCAATTGGTGAACATACCCTCTGGTAAACATACAAAAAACTATGGAAAATCACCATTTTTAATGGGCAAATCCACTATAAATGGCTTTTTTCAATAGCTATGTTAAATTACCAGAGGGTAACTTCAATAACTACCCTCTGGTTATGACTAACAGTTCGCCATGGAAAATCCACCATTTTTAATAGGTAAACCATCTATGAATAGGCAATTTTCTATGGCTATGTTAAATAACCAGATGGTAACTGATTAATAGTGGTTAGTAATGGTTAATAACATGGTTAAGATGGTAAATATAGTGGTTAATGGTGAATCATCGTTAGATAAATAATGGCTATTCATGATGGTTAACCTGGTCGACATAACTATAGTTAATGGGGTTTATAAACTGAGGTATTGCTGGGGGACCTACCTGGTAAAACGCTACTGGTGATTCATCCAAGTACGGTACGTCTTGGCTCGTTGTGCAGCTCGAGTTCGATTATCAATGGGATCGGATGATCCATTTCTGTGGCCATTTCAATGGGTCGGCCCACGATACCCTCTGGTAAACGTTTACATAACTATGGAAAGATCCATCATTTTTAATGGGAAAATTCACTGTTTCTATGGCCATTTTCAATAGCTACGCTAAATTACCAGAGGGTATTTGTCATAACTTAAACCCCAAAGAGATAGACACGCTTTTTTTCTGTAACGGCTCTATTTGAGTGGACTTTTACCATGTTTTACCTTCAGTAGTTTTTTGCGGCTGACTGACCCGCACCACAGGCGGACCCTGGGACTCGGCTGAGAGTCTTCCAATCGCGGCGTGTCACCGGGCGTGTCACCTCTACGTCCGGGGACCGCAAAAAAGGGGATGGCCAGCTGAGCAATTTTTCACAGGTTGAGGTGGATAGATTTCCATTTGGTAAATGCCCATTTATAGATGGTTTACCTGTTAAAATTATATGGTTAAATATATGGTTACCCTCTGGTTATGACTAACAGTTCGCCATGGTTTTTCGATGGCCCTAATCGAAATAGATGGTTTACCGTTCTGAAAAAATGGTGGATCTTTCCATTGCGAAGTGTGAATGTCATAACCAGATGGTATTTCCAGGCACCTCACCACGGATCCGAGGGTCAAGGTCCCGAAAAGATGGGATGATCTCCCAACATGTCTTGGTGGAGCTTGAAAAGCAACACCATGGACTTCACCATGTTCTCGTGAAAAACTTCCAGTTTTGCTGAAAAAGTTTCAATCCCCACTTGGTGGTTTCAACCCATTTCTCTTGGTTGAATCCCCATGGTTGTACCCTTTCTGAACACTTTCAGATTTTGGTTGCTGAAAAAAAAATGCCGCTTAAATCCCAAAACAATTGGTTGAATCATCTGTTTCTATGGTGGATTACTAACTGGATTAGCATCCCACGAGACGGAACTGGGCAAACCAACTCCACAAACACCAGCTCAGTCGGCTAAGTCGGGTGAACTAACCATCAGGTAAATGGTGTGCAACAGTTCACAACTGCATCTAATATGTGTCAATATGTGTTTATGATTATCATGATTATGAAACATTATACATATTATTATACTGTAACTGTAAGTGTGTCTTTTTTTCTCCCCTTCCTTAGCTGGATTTAGGGGAACCATATTTTCAGACAAACCCATTTAAGTATACAAGTATATATAGATTATGATCATCATGATCATGAGTATATACAAATTATACATATTATGCATATATATATATACATATACAGGATGGTCCCCCTAGTTATGAGTTGGTTTATGAACCCCATTAACTAGTTCGTTGTTTTATCATAAACCATACGTAGTTAAACCACTTATACGGCAACTGAACGCTATCTTGGGGTCCCCATCCTGTAGATTTCATATACTATTACACATTAGATTCTATATATCATCAGATTACATGTTGCTATTACAGATATAATGTAGATTCTACTAGCCCATGTTACTATTATATATATAATATTGATCATAGTTAGATTGGCTTCATTGGCTTCATCCTTCACTGACATCCAGCCACGATGACTGAGGCAGCGCAGCCCAGATGGCAGACAGTTATGGCAAAGGCCGAAGCGCAACGCGCAACGCGAAGCGGTGATCGTTGCGGGCGGTGAAAAACATTAAGATTAATGTGGATAAATAATGATAGTAATGATATGTTAGTAACCATTAATGGTTAATAATGGTTATTTAATAATGGTTATATAATAATGGTTATATAATAATGGGTAATAAATGATGGTTAATGATGGTTACTGATAGTTAATGATGATTAATGTGGGTAAGACAATGCCAAAAAAAACCCATGACTGGGAATGGTAAGTTTATACCACCTGAATTCGTGATGTCTGGCGGATGCTTTATGAAATTTTTTACCCACATTAGTAATAATATGTTGGAATAAATGGGGATAAGTAAACCATAATCATAGATAATTACTGTAATCGTTAACAGTTAGTCATATTCTCGAATAAATCAATATCATAGGGATTACATCACCAAACATGTCAATAAGAATATAGGGGGATGAGTTATAATTGGGATGTTCAATATGATATAAGAATAAAGTATGGGGGATGACTGATAGGGATTACTCATGGTGATAGTTTTAAGGGGATACAACTAAATATGTTTGAATTAAAATGGGGAGAACTCATGGAGATGATTTGTGGGGATAATGATATACCTAACAATAGTGTAGTTATATAATCGTTTTAGTTATAGTTACAGTTTGGGATTATCCAACTTTTTTTTTGCATGAAAAAGCCATCCCATAAGAAACCAATGTTGTTTTGTTGGGGGATAACACCAAATATGTCTAGGACCATACAATGGAGGTGTTTGATATTAGAAGAGTCGGTTTGTATATGTCTTACTTAATATGTATATATAATATATAGTGGGGTGAGAATGTGGGATAATTATTATTAAACATTAATGTGGTAATGCCCATCATAAACCATCCCCAAAATCGCAATTTTTATGCGTGGTATAGACCATCCTCAAATGGTAGCTTTATTATTGGGTTTCCAGTGGGATCCACGATGTTAGGGGGTGCAGTTGGTGTTTATTATTGTTTATTAGTAGTGGAATCCCCCGCAATTTATTATGGCTCTTCATTCCAGGGTTTCTCCAACACATTGCAGGTAAATGATAGCCACTTTTGGAAGAAACATGGATCACTTTACCCCGAAACAATTCCCCAATTCTTCCACCAAACATATGCAGTTCACGCATGCGTCACGCGTCGCGTCGCGCCGTTCATGATGGGGCCAGTGGTGGACCTGCTGGGATCAGTGCCAGCTGTATGGAATATCTATGAATATCTCCATACATATTGACTTGTATCTGGGTTATATATGGTTATATATGCTTATATACTAGCTGTATATGGGTGATATATGTTTTTTTTTCTGGTCTGATATATAATCATCATGGGTTTTGGCAATCTACATAAATGTGATGGGAGATTTCATTGGATAGAATCCGGCCCTGAGAAGATGATAATGGGGATGGATGACCGCATACCACGATGCCACTCTGACAGTTTTGTTTTTGCTGCTGGTTTAGGCACAATAATGATTGTCCAGATAGCTTTTATCTCGAGCCGGTTCGTTTGAAAATACGAAACAGTATACACTGTATTACACCCCACAATCCTCTGCTCCATCATATTGACTTACACATATTTACTATGAATTGGTGTAATAATTGACGTAATTATACCAGGTGTCAGACGGAATAAGGTGGTACAAACAACCCCTTCGTGGCGACTTGTCCTAAGCTGTGGCTCCAACCTGCCAGAGGTCAATGCTCATCCGTGTCCATCAAAATCACGCCAAATCCACCAGACAACTTAAACACCAATAGAACTCACGAAGATACCACCAAAATGCATCAAAATTAGCGTTCAACATGCCGCATGCCATCAAGAATTTCGTTGACATTTCTCTCCAGACAATCTCAATCAGGCAAAAGTCGCCGCAAGGGTGGCAAGAAGGGTCCCGAAGCATCAGAATGGGACCGCGGGGGGGGATCAATGGATTGGGGTAGGTATGGGATATATCGATATACCCTCAAATGGTCAATTTACCCTCTGGATCCCTCTGGTAATGACTAACATAGCTATTGAACATAGCCATAGAAATAGTTGATTTTCCCAGCTATAAAATGGTGGATCTTTCCATAGCTATGTAAACGTTTACCAAAGGGTATTACGACAAATGATGAACAATTGTATTACACCATCAAATTTGGAGGTACCATAATTGAATTTTCAGACAAAGCCACTAGCTTTAAGTTGGCTTGTAAATCGGGATGTCAGGGAAAACAACTGAATTTAGCTAAGATACAGATGGATTTGATACTTTTGTAGTAGGTTTCTGTTGGTTTATGACTTCGCCAATGCGGGTTTGTGGTGGATACATCATTCTATATCTACAGCAAGATGGGGTTATGAACCAACTGACCTATCTGGGGGGCCCTCTTTGCGTTGCAAGCAATGTGGCTTTGTCCAGACATGGGTTACACCGGTATACCCTAAAATACACATAATGATTAGATACATAGACACACCATGAAAAACCAATGTTGGTGTATACGTTCCTGTAAACTAACATAGCTATGGAACATGCCGAATTGCAGATGACTGACCTATGAAAAAATGTGATTTTTGATCGCTATACTAAGCATAAATTCTTATGTTAGATGGGTGGGTAGCCATTTAGATACCGGAGGGGATCTCCAAAGTTCCTCCATCCTTCCAATTGCCCCCCGATGAGGTCACCAGGTTGATTTTAAAAGGTCGGTTGTTCCTGGGGTGCGTACCTATCCGACAGGTAACTGCAAGATGAGGCTATGTTACTTTACTTGACGTTACATAGGTAGAAATTGGGTTAGATTCACTATCATCCACTGGTTTACTATGATTTTCCCTATTCAAATGGCCATGAATTCGGAGCATCCCTCATTGTCAGACGTCGTGACCTGCAGGATTATGATGGCTATGGCAAAGGCTATGGTAGCTGTGGCTGCATGAGATTCCTCTTCTTGTGTGGCTGCTTTTTCTATGTTTTGGTAGGAGTTCACCCAGTCATGGATGGATATGCCTGGAATAATCCGGTCACCCGGGTTGCGAACCACCTAGCAATCGCTGGATCCTTGTTTTTGAGGGTCTTTGCAACAAACAATATGTGTTTTTTCAGTCAAAGACGTCTATATAATATAGTTATTTCTGGTTTCATGCACTCGAAAGGGCGTATTTTGAGAGTCTCAAATTGACTCCTTACTATTCTTGCTGCCTGTACCGTTGTTTGTCTCCCATCAGTGTGGTTTGCTCATGACAGAATAGATCCTCCTAGAGTGGACATGGCTCACTTTAACCAGGAAGCCATTGAGGAACTATTCCTCTTTTCTTGTCCCGGTGCCTTGCATGAAACAGTCATTGAATCGGAAAAGACCCAGCAGAGGCAAGTAAATTCTGGGGGAGTTTTGTGCAGATTGATTAATGTGATTGTTCATCCCGAGCGAAAACACGAGTAATGTTGGGACTGTTCATGCTTTATCCCTTCCCCCGAATACTGACCCCCCAAATAAAAATGACCTCAGGTAGTTTGTCGTGACATCACTGGAACGATGGTTTGGATTGGGGGAATCATCCCCAGCCATGGCCACAAATTTCAAATCACCTATAAATGGGAATATCAACTTTGGAACCCAATAGAATATCCAGCTATAGAACGTGATATGGTGCTAAAAAAATAGAGCCTTCAGCTCTCCCAAATCCTGCCTGCGTCCACTTTCGGGAGGAATGCGCAGGACCAGGGGTAAAGACCGTTTGTTTTTTTAAAGTTTTTAAAGTTTTATGAAATTGCAAACATCAAAACATATCAAGACAAACTATGGTTCGATTGTTGAAAATCAACTTTATATTTCCAGATTCTGGACCATCAAATAAATATATCATATATCTGGGTAAATTATAACGACCTCACTGCGACCTCACTGGAAATCATGGTTAGTAAGGGGAATCATCCCCAAATGGCCTTAATTCAGATTAGTGAATTATTATAATTTGCCCAGATATATGATATGTGGGAAACCCACTCTTAAACCTACCATTTGGGCGGTTTATCCCATCCATTTGTTATGTTGGCTTTTGGGACACATGAATTTTAAGGTCGCCGCGGTTTGATCATGTTTGATCTAAGTTGGCGCGTGGAACACTCCAATAGCGATGTTTTATGGTAGAAATATCGAACTGGAGTTATTAACCAATGAAACCAATAACCCATAGGATCCATGGTGCTGGTATATATGCTAACATAAAGGGGGTATCTTGATGGGATTCATGTTACCATATATATATATAGCATACATGGATCCTATGGGTAATGATATCACAGTGATACCCCATCATCAATAGTGAACCAGTGAGATAATGGAATTAGTTATATTGCCAAACCTTGGGTAGTTTCAATCCTTTGGTTTTTCTTTTAATGGAGCAACCATAACAAACAATGACCATGGTTAATGGATGTTAATGGGGTTTATAAACCAACAAATATATTTCACATGGGGTCACCACCTTGCAGATGATTTGCCGATTAAGAACATGATATATTTTCGAAAAGTTCGTTATTTGAAATTGCCAGAGTCCAGTGAGGTAAGGCATAGAAAAAACCATGTTATGGCTTCTGGTACTATGGAAAACACCCCAAGTATCCAAGTGTTGTGTTCGATGATTTGCCGATCTAAATGCCCAAAAAAAAACTGGAGGTTTTCCCAATTACCCGGCCTGGTCAACGTTTATACATGGCTATGGAAAGATCCACCATTTTTTAATGGGAAAACTCACTATTTCTATGGCCATTTTCAATAGCCATGGAATATTAATAGTAATATCGGGTTATCCATATATTTATGGATTACAAGAATTGATGGATATTTGTAGGTTGCATCCCCCCAAAACGGCCCTCCGGCCATTTTCAATAGCTACGCTAAATTACCAGAACGTATACTCCATGGAACCGAGTTCTGACCGGCACTTGGTGATTGAGGTGGGAACCACAATGCTGCCAGCATGGGAGGTGCTGCAGCAGGACATGAAGGGCGAAGCCGGGAGTTTGGTATGTTCGGTGGTGCCCCAGGTCCGAAAAAAGCTAAGTTGGTGAACATAATTCCAAATATATTCCAAATATATAATAGTGTTTAGGAGGATATATCTATAGTCTATAGTTAATCTACTTAGTTCATGGATGTTAATGGGCTTTATAAACCAACTTAGAATAACTATCCAGGGGGCACCAGCTTGTATGGCTTAGTCTGAACACGGGGACTCATCCCTGTGTTTTTTTTATGGAGAATAACTTGCATGAACAGAAGGTTTGATAAATCTCCGCATGGCGCCTTGTCCCACAAAAGCCATTCGCCTTGGCAGGTGGAACACCATGGAGAATAAACTCTTGGATTTGGGGTACCCACAGACAGACCCTACGAATGATACGAATTGCCATCATTAACGAATGAAGAACCAGAGGAGAAATTCTCCGCCAATAAATACAGTAAATAAATATAAATAAATCATATATATATATATCAAGTGTTCGATGAATTTGATCATCCAAAAAATGGATTGATGCGGAAAATTGTGCCCGGCGAAGGATAAAAATAGGATAAAACAGGGGGTCCAGCTACCCATATAGACAGCTCACCCAACTCTTCAAACAGCTGTGAGGGACATTAGTTTTATCAACTTTAAGGGTTCCACTCACAAACATTACGACCTAGGAAAATTTACCTTAGGGCCGGATAGGAAGGATGGTCACGATAGAAGATACCATCAGTGAATGCCGTTGCTTGGGGGTGCGGGACCAGGAATCGTAATGGGGAATAATCATATACCACAATTCTATGTGCAATATATGAACTACAAATGACTTTTAAACGGCCTAGCTGGGATGTACATCCCATCGATCCCCATGGGTTTGTTTCGTTACCAAGCGCCGGTTGATCAGGAGGCAAACCATCAAAAGACATCGTCGGGAGATCTCAGAGCTCGATGGTGTCCCACTTTTTTTTTCGGCACAGCACAGCCAGGGGGTTGCGAACTCCATGGGAATCGAGTTGTATTGCAATTTTGGGTTACCCTCTGGTAAACATTTACATAACTATGGAAAGATCCACCATTTTTCATGGGTGAATCCACTATAAATGGCCATTTTCAATAGCTATTTTGACATAACCAGAGGGTAAACATTGTTTGATCGCTGAGTGGATAGCCGGATCGCCATGTCGGCTCACGACATGTCCATAATATCAAGGAAGGTTTTTTTTTTTTTTTTAAATAACAGTTCGAACCCAGTTCGTAGTTGCGGGGTGCAACCCAGCCAGTAAGAGGTTTTACAATCATATTATATATAATTATAATATATATATGTAATATATATGTAATATATATATATATATATGTTATATATATGTGTAATATATATATATATGTAATATATATGTAATATATATATGTAATATATATATGTAATATATATATATATGTAATATATATGTAATATATATATATATATGTAATATATATATATATGTAATATATATATATGTAATATATTTATGTAATATATATATGTAATATATATATATATGTAATATATATGTAATATATATGTAATATATATATATATATATGTAATATATATATGTAATATATATGTAATATATATGTA
>Ga0126342_10012248_pt1 | contig 15304 bp, 16 predicted proteins | sample Cyp1metagenome_FD_92528 | JGI IMG/M metagenome (GOLD analysis project Ga0126342, IMG submission 92528) | Coral microbial communities from Lord Howe Island, Old Settlement Bay, Australia - Cyphastrea 1 metagenome | ecosystem: Host-associated > Invertebrates > Cnidaria > Coral ...
ATATAATACCCTACGCACATATCTTAACACAGTATTTATGTATATTCATGTTTTCTTGGATAATAAATCTATTTATTTTCTCACATACACACATTTTTATGAATATATATATATATATTTATATATAAAAATGCAAATATATCTATGTATACCTTCATTTTTTACAAATACCTCTATTTATATATATATGCCATATACGCATATATTGCATATATTCATGAAAATACATATATATATATACATACGTATATATATACGTATATATATACGTATATATATATACGTATGTATATATATATATGTATATATATATATATATATATACGTATATATATATGTATATGTATATATATATATATGTATATATATGTATATATATGTATATATATACACATATACATTGATACACATATAATATATGCATGACAAACACTGAATGATGAGAATGCACCCAATTTTGAAATCATGGAGACCCCAAACCACTGGACGCACCTGCACGGAGGATATACTCAATGCGGATCAAAAACGGTGGATGGTCAATTAGTGGCGATTAGCGCCTTCAGCATTTTGCTGTACAGCAATTACAAATGTACTCCTTAAATGCAAGTTAGATGGATTACGATAAATTAAAGATTGATTGATTTAGATCAATTCAGTAGCGCACATGTAAGTGATGATGCAGCTACATGGTTTGCCCTGTGCAGCAACAGCAGAAGCTGCTGGGACACCATTGCGCCGCAGGTACAGACGACAAACCGAAGCCTTGGGAGCGAGAAGAAGAGCCAAGGAGATGGAGATGCAGAAGGAGAACATGGACAAGGACTGGACCGTTTAAGTATGTGGCAAATGGAGGTATCTGACCAGCAACAATATCTGGATAAGTGGGGAGTTTTCTCACGTTTTTACGATCGAAAAAGGGGCATTGGTAATCACTCTATACATCTATATACCACTATGCCACTGCGAGCAACGGCTGCGTTCAACAAACACCCCTGTTGGCTAATGATTAGTTTGAGGGCTCGAATTGTTATACTATCCCTTATATTATACTAATTAGGGAGTATCATAATCTATTGTGAGGACTTGTGGGAATCCATTGGTGGTATTTTGGGACGGATTAAAACCTATGAAATACCACATGAACCTGCCAATGAACATCCATAAATCTCAGCCGTTTTGGTGTGAACTACAGGCTGGCAATTGGACCGAAATGGAGGGTTTAGCCATGAGAATGGCAGTCTCAAAATTTGGAACCCCTCCCACAGTTGACAATGAAGTTCCCTCATTCTGATGGCCATTTTAGGGACTTGCGATACATACACTATATTGAGGCAAACCCAGTTGTTGCATGGTTCCATGATCGTCATTAAATGTTCGCTGCCTACGCAGGTTTTCTTGTGGCGTAGACAGCATGGCATCCGCTCACCACTGCCTGACCTCCACTAATAATGATTATAAAATAGTCGGGTCATGGTCTCGTGTTGAGACAGGAAGGATTTCGTTCCAAGCTCTATGTGGACAAAGAGGATGAGAAGATTTTGAAAGATGCAGTGATCAAGAGAGGCGTGCAGGGAAATTTGCCCTGAGTTCAGAGGTTTAGAATCTTCAATAGCCATAACCTTCCACACCCCTTTTGAATTTGGATTTTGGGGTCCCCATACAGGGAAGAAGGAATCCAATCTTCAGGGATGTAATTCTTTGTTGTCAAAGATATGGGTGTGTCTGAACAATTTGGGGAAAACTCCAAATTTGATGGTTTGTCATCATGATCTATATACCCTGTCAAAATGCAATATCCCATTTTCAGGCACAGCCATATTCACTCATGCCGGTCCAGCATCCTGGTGGTGGGTCAAAACCCTTGCAGCCTGGTACCCAACACGAACACCATGAGGTAACCATAAGGTACCCATAGACTCTTTGAATTAGGATTCTCACTGATGCAATGTCAGGGATTGTTTGTTTCCACACCTACGAAGCGCGACTTACGGATGTCATTTGGGACCACCAAATGGTGTGTCTGAAAAACTGGGATGAATCTCCCACTGCACGGTCATGTTAATGGTGAAAAATGATGATGCACCAGTGGATTTAGGGTGTTTTCCTAACCATTTTTCAGACAAGCCCGTCATTGGTCGTTGGTTGCGCACCTGGTACCTGACGGTCAGGTTACAACTACTGGTGGTGACGATTCTTGGACGCGTGGTTGGGCGGTTGGGAAAATGAGATGCCGAAACTCCGAATGTGCGGGTTGGTTTACCCCTAGTGTGGATGCTTGTCAGATTTCAGGTCTGGGGGATTTATGGACAAGATTCACCAAAAGAATCCAAGAACAAGTCAGATAGCCAATAACAAATCATCATTGTATGGATTTTCATGGGGGCTTTGGCATGTTTTGGCGAGATCAAGAACCAGCTTCGGTGGGAATCAAATTGGAATTTGTCACATTCAGCAGCTCGCTGGAATGGATCGAAAATATAAAACATGTCCAGCGTTTGGAGCGAGTGCGAAGAGCCGTTTCTGCTTTCCTCTCTCCCAGCCCAGATGTTTACCAAGGGCACTGCATAGCGCTGATTTCACACGCAGCCTCCCTCGATGCCGGAATGAGGGTGAATATTGGCCCAAATGGCTGAACTTTTGAGGTTGGTGGGGTATATCATGAGTTATCATCATTTATCCAGATTCCAGATATTCTCAGATAAATCCCATTTAAACTCATTTAAAATCCATGAGTTATCCCATTTCAGATTGGTGATTTAAAAAAAAAAAATCATCCAGATTTTTCAGGGGTTATCCTCCCAGAAACCAGCTGGCAACTCGTGAAGCTTATGCGACTGTGGCCAATTTTGGCGGCTAACCAGCAACTGTACAGTGGTAGATCAGCACCTTGATGCCGTGAGCAAAAAGGAGTTGCCATTCAGAAGGGATGACGACTGAAGCAATGATTAGACAGCTATATAATGTTACATACACGTTTGACGCTTAATTTGGGAAGAGGCTCCGAAAAAAGTTCATGGGGCCAGGCTACGGAGAAGAATTGGATGGCCACCTTTCAGCTCTACCGCATCATCGATGCTCAGACCTGCAAAGATAGGGACAGCCCCTGAAAAATAAACAATTCGACCAAAAACATGGTGCAGTTTCGGCCGCAAACATCGCGGGGGTTGACCAGAAAAATGGGAGAGTCGAAGCATTTTATCAAAAAATCATAGAGATCTTTGCCAATGAGAAATATGTTCTTAAATTCATAGAGATTCGAGGAAGTTTCAGGATAGTTCACATCGATCTCAGCCCATACGAAGCGTTGCTTCAATGGCCTTGGGTCTGGGATGACTTGGATTGGTTAAAGAATAAATGGAAAAGCATGGTGTCCCCCATCAAAAACAAGGATTTCCATGGATTTCCTGTAAATGTTCCTTAACTGTCCCAACCAATCCAATGATATGCAACAATATCGATGCTTCTTTGCAGTGATGCAATGGTTGGATCACCAGGTGTTGGAAGGACTGAAGCCAGCGATTCGACCTAAGGAGAAGCAAATGGCCCTGGCAAGAGCGCGGGAACTCGGGATGTGATGGGTCAGATGCTGATGCTATCGCTGCTATGATGTCTATGGGGGTGTCAGGATATGTCGGGATTTTATTGTTCTTATCCTCTGAAAAATATGAGTTCGTCAGTTGGGATTATGATTCCCAAATATTCCCAACTGAATGGAAAAATAAATTTCATGTTCCAAACCACCACTTTGTCACACTTTGCATTGCGCGCAACGTTTTGTGAGACGTTGCCCGGCAGTTCCAACCCACCAACCAGATATATAGCATTAGATAGTAGATGATAGTATTGGTATACGATATTGACAAACATTGTGCATTTAGTTACATTGTATCTATAGGATTCTATTAGATCTTACTAATGCTGGAGTATTTCGCAACAAATATATAAACATATTATATATACATATCCATGGGAATCTCATCCAGTATGGTGAGCATAAATGATATAAATGCAAATGGGGTCAATTTTTTTAGACCTGGCAACTTGGGACTTCGGGAGCTTTCAGATTGTTCTCAGGTCGGCGTTGAGTGGGATCCTTGGAAGATTGCTGCGCAGCAAAATGCCACAGCGCAACCTCGCTGAATGAGGGGTCCAGTGGAGAAAACGAGTGCGGCAGTGCGGCGCTGGGTGTGGGGGGGTGTGATATCTAACCAAAAATCAAAATGTATGCTACAGTAGTTGTTTCGCAAACAGATGTGCATGTCTATTTATGTATTCATCTATTCACAATTTTATCCATAAATCTATTCATCAATCTACCAAGCTATCAATGCATCAATCTATCAATGAATCTATCAATCTAATCTCGTCTCATCTCATTTCGTTTCATCTTATCTTGTATCATCTCATTCCGCTTCATCTTATTTTGTCTCATCTCATTCCGTTTCATCTTATCTCATCGCATCCTGTCTATCTCATCGCATCGCATCGCATCTCATCTCATCTCATCCTAATCTATCTACATCTTACATCTACCACATCTACCTACATCCACCTACATTTACCTACATCTACCCACATCTACCTACATCTACCTACATCTACCTTTAATATATATATATATATATTTATATTTATATTTATACATACCTACACATACCTAGATACATTTACCTACATCTACCTACACATACCTACATCCACCTACATTTACCTACATCTACCTACATGTACCTACATCTACCTACATATACCCACATCTACCTAAATCTACGTACATTGCATCTACCTACATCTACCTACATCTACCTACATCTACCTACATCTACCTACATCTACCTACATCTACCTACATCTACCTACATCTACCTACATCTACCTACATCTACCTATCTAGCTACCTATCTATCTGAATAGGTCTGTATGTCTGTATTTGTACCATTCCTATAGAATGAGATGGGGTAGTAGTGTTTATTTGACAACTATTGCTGGACACTTGATGAGTCATTTGTCTTTTTTATCCAGTGTCAACTTTTCAATGATCAGTCCATGCAATCTCCAAATGAAGTGTGCATTTTCGCAGTTTCCGTTTTTTTTTCAGTTTCCGAAGGAGACACCAGTATCGCACTTGGGTGCCTCATTTTGCTGCCATGTTTTTCCCAGTTGCAGTTCAGTTTCCGCAGCATTTGATGCCAGGATCAAAGCCAGGTCACATGGTGAAGGTGTGAACGGTGAAGAACCCCTCTCTCTAACTGGGTGATAAAATGTGATAAGACGTGACAAGCATGTTTATTGGGTATATATGGGTATATAATATTTGAACAGCTCTTACTCTGAACATGTTGTTGTCACTCAAGTTTTTCCTTGGTTCATTGAGTGTGCTAGTTGGGATGTTCGACCTGTCCAAAGTTGAAACCACGTTTCGGAGTTGTCGAATGTCGCCCCCAGCGTAAGTTGGACGTCTCGCGGCGCCCCACGTGCAGATGCCATGAGCCTGGGGCCCCATGGGTTTCAATACTGATATGGTCAGCCATGACTTGGATGATTTGGGAATTCCCTCATTACTAAAGAAAATAAGGAAACCTCCATCTGTTGGTCCAATTTGAGTTCAAATTTAAGCATCCTGAATCCTTGCCCGAAAAATCTGAAAGCACTTGGTGTCCACAAGACAGCTTGGTAGCATGGATATCCCGTGGCCCTTAGTCCAGTAAATTTGCGTTCTGCAGAGCTCTTCATACCCAGTCTAGCTAGGCAAGACTAGATCAAAGCCAAAGCAAAACGATGTTGAAAACGTAGCCGTTGGTAGCAGTTGGCAATGGGAGCGAAGGCAAAAACTGTTCGTAAAGAAACTACCAAGTCCCGAGAATGGCAGTCCAGGGGTGATAACCATTTCTTAGCAACAACTCATGTCCGGGCCCTAGTGAAATTCACATGTTTTTGGGAATGTTTGGAGTATTCAATTTTAATTCAAAATCTCACACAACTTGACAAACTGGTGTGGATTATCTTGGGATGTGTTTTGACCCGTGAAACGATAAGAAGTTTGAAAAACGATAAAACATGATAAAACCAAAAAGAGTCATTTAGAAGTAGAAGGGGGTTGAGACGTTCAAGAAATCTAGCCGAATTCTTGAAAACGACTCTGGTTTGGATGCCGGCTTGGCTCTTGGCCACAGGGCCAGGAGATCCTGCACGAGATGGGCACTACCTAAGCATTGTCCAACAATATGCAGTTTCGTTCCTTTCAGCTTTGCCGATGTATATTATGTGTACACAGATTGACACACACATATAATCACATACATAATTAATTAATCTACATATTATATATCTAAATATTTATATGATATATTGAAATATATATATACAATATTGGTGGGAGAGATCAGGATTGGTTTGTGACCTTTCCCATGACTTCATGACTGGGGTCATGCCACAATCACCAGGCCGCCCTGCTGGCGTGTTCGAGGTGGAAATCTGGGATCAATGGAGCTGTTAATAGCTATATAAAAAAAAAAACAACCTGTTTCAAGGAATCTCTCATGTTTTTTGTTGGGAAATAGAAACTATCATGACTATCAGCTATTGTTCATAACTTTGATTCATAACATATTTCTTCAATTTTTGATGTGTTCCTTTTCCTGTCTAGCGCCATCCGGGAGAATCTATCAGGATCTGATCCAAATGGCGATTTCTATGGAGTTTGATTAAGCATAGGGCTGGTGGGATTTATTTGTCATGGTTTCTTTGAACATATAATAATATAGCCTAAAAATGCTAGTATCAATCATCATTTTCCGTATCAAAATGATTCAACATGTAGTTGTTGGTGGTGTAATCACTCAAAAATGTGATGATTGATCACTGTTTTCCGGACTGAAAATTGACGTTTTGACTTATCCCCCTGTTATTATTTTGGTCAAATCGAGATTGGGTATGGGCATGGGCTATTTCATGTTGTTTCAGCCGAAATCCCTGGCATGTTTGAGCGTGTTCCGTCAATTCTCGGGGCGGTTTTGTGCCGTAGCCAAATCATCAGCTCAGACAACCCCATGCATTTCTCCGATATTAGTCCCCAAAAAGATAGAAAGTAAGCTCCCACTATTCTTCTAGCTTTTTGATTCTTTTTGGGGCTCGCTGTGCATTTGTCAACTTTTTCAAGCACCTTTCGCCCCCCAAAAACGTGATTCACCAGGTTCTGCCCTCCCCAGCTCTTCTGGTGAACCTTCGATCAGAAGTCACAGACACTGGGCCTTGAAGACCGCGAGAGTTTCTCAACATTTTCTAAAACAGTATGGGTAGGTACAGTATCTGGACTGATGGTGTATGGGGTATCATCCCCAAATAACCCTACTTCAGCTCTCTTCGGGTTAGTGATTATGATTCAGCCAGATGTTTGGGCTAAGAATTCAAGCATATTCAATTCAAAAAATGGGACCCCAGATTTTGGTCATCTGTGGTGTTTGACCATTCAATTTTGGGTTACCCATCTGTGACCCATAGCCCATTTGATCATATGTGTAGAAAAACAATGGAGTGCCCCAACAAAGTGACCATTGAAAATAGTTTTGGAATGGGAGGCTGAACCACCGACCGGTAATCCGTTTCTGTTGTCAGGAAAGACGGCTCTGGTCTTTGTTGCCAGTACTGCAGTCTTTCAGCAATGTGGATCAAACATGCTCAATCTTTTCCTCGTCTCATCCAGAAGTGGTGGTACAACAAATCCTAGAATTAACCAGCCGGTCTGTGTTGGGCAAGCTGTGACGCATACCTGTGTCATGTGTTTTTTTCCATGAAATATGGTTTATAGTTTATTGCTTCAAGGTACTGAAGAACCGATTGAAACATGTTGATCTATATATATATACTAAGTTCGTTTGATTGAGTTCAATGAGAATTCCCATGTTTGTTGGTCAAAATCCCCGTGATTCACAAGGTGCATTGTTTAGATCTTGATTTTTCTTGCTTAAAATCCCCATATATGACATGTATTCGGCAGCGCCAAGCACAAGGACGTGAACTCTGCCGGACTGCAGTTCCTGGGATACCAAAGTAAGGACGGAGCCGACGGAAAGATGGCTGGGATGGGTCATGCCACCAGTTGACGAACACCAGGGCAGCAAAGGTGTTGGATGCCCATTTAGGACCGACCGATTTGGGTAATGGTTTGTTGGTGTTTTCGCATTGGACAGTTCGATTTTGGCAGAAAATGATATTTCAGATTCGGCAACCCGCAGATGCACTGATGCACTGGTCACTTTGAGAGTAAGAAGTCTCAGAAGGCGTCCAATTTCAAGGGGTGCCCATGTTTGACCCGAACCCATGAACCAATTTGCCTGGTGGTTTTGAATATGTTTTGTCTATCCATCCCCATTTGAGATGATTGTATTATATAATATATGAATATTATATACCATATTATAGTATAGACTTCATTTGACCAGTCTTGTGCGCATGGGTTGAAACCACCTACAAGAAACCAAGAGCGATCTAGACTAGATCCTTCTATGCATCAAAACGATTCAATATAAGTATGTCAATGAAAATGGTTGAAACATATTGTAGGAAACTGAAAACCAACTCGGGACAAACACCTGATGGAAGTGAAGATGCGTCACCAGCAAGGATTGGACAAGTCAAATGCATTCAAATACCTATATGTTGCCTGGAATCAAGGATGAATATCCCGCTGCTTGGTGTTCACAATGTTGCGCCAGGGGTTTGATCTATATGGAGTTGTCTCAAAATTTGGAACTCCAATCCATCCCATGGTTTACCAATTTGTCCCATTCATATTGCCATCTTTGATCATTGTGGGGTATCCCCATAGCCTACAGCTAAATTTTGACTAAATAAGTATATGTATAACTTTGTTTATAAGTGTTGCAATAGCAGTATAGATTTACCATGATCGGTATCCCATATCCCCATTATGGTTGGTTTTACACCGATGTTGGTGGGTCAAATTTTCATGCACCCATGGATTATTAAGAATTGCCATCGGACAGGATTTGGTCCAAAAAGATGTTTTGGAAGCGTTGATTTCTGAAGAGGCGAGCGTTCCACTCCTGGGGGGCTTTGGTTGCCTGGTTGGAGTTTCATCATACGAATTCGTCCATATCAATAGTGGTGAAGGTGAAGACGGCCTACCAGAAATTATTGAAAATTGGCTTAAGATACTGTGGATGGAAGAAATCCTGCACCACCTTGGATGGTTGAAACCCTATAAATAATGGGATAAACCATCTATCAACTGGTGCAGGATTTCTTCCATCCACAGTATGATTTTGTCAAACCCAAAAGGGTGAATCCAAGAGCAATCAAGAAAATGGATGGGAGTGGTAGTTTCCCCAGTTTCATGGGCCCACGGTCATGAGATGGTCAACTATTAAGATGAATTGACAAGGATGGATGGCTGTGCGTCAAAGATTTGACATTGGATTGATTGATACAAGGATTGACTGAGCCATAGATTGATAAATTGCTATCTGTATCAAAGATCAATAGACTATGATAGACTGACAAAGTCATCATAGACAGACACAAAGACAGACAGACACAAAGACAGGCAGACACAAAGACAGACAGACAGACCGACCGACCGACCGACCCACCCACCCACCGACCGACAGACAGACAGATAGATAGATAGATAGATGAGGCGAACTAAGGCACCCTCGGGACAACCTCCCAAATCAGTGATGGTTCTCCAAGGAGAACCAGTTCCTGAGATGACTGTGTTTTAGGTTGTTGAGTTACAAGCTGACAATATTCAGCCAGATGAACAGATCTGCTTCACATCAACGCTTGAAAGTCGCGGACTGGTGTGTGTTCATTAAACTGAAACGACCCGCAGTGGCCTTACCATAGATGATGATTGGAAAGTGTGGAAGGGTTGTGGTAGTGTGCCATAGATGTTTGACAGAGAAAAGGTTTGGTGTAGCAGTAGAACCAATCCTTTGTATAGAGACACGCTATGACCAATGGTAAGAGGTGTTTTCGGAGAACTGCAAGTTGTATGTTTAGGTTGTATGTCCTTTGTTGTTGGGAATATCCGAATATCCTCATTGCTGTTCGCTTTATGTTCACTACTGCTGGTGATGTTCCTTTATAGCCACTTAGCCACTTATTGTTGGTCCGTCCCATGTCTATGTTATATCATTATTCTCCAGTCGCCCTGTGAAAGTTATATAATATATATATATATACACACACCTCTGTTGGTGACATGTTCACGTGCTGGCTAAAACCCCCATGTCGCTTTATTATATCCCCATTAGTTCGTTAAATACCTGTGGTTGATTCAGTCTCCAGTTTTCTTGGTCAGCCTTTTCCTTTTTTTGGTCAATACTCCATGTGTTTTGCTGAAATCTTTGGGTTTGTTGATTCCATCTCCAGGTTTATCCTGCTTGCTTGATTACATTTGCATGTTTGTCGATTAAAACATCCGTCAGAATTGAGTCTGACATGTCTTAATATGTCTTAATGCATGCCATTGCCTTGCTCATTTTTATTTGATCCTTAACTGTCGGTCAATCCTTCGTTATTGCAGATTAATTCATCATTGTTGATTCAATCTCCATGTACATTCAGTCAATCGTCATGTCTTTTGATGCATTCCCATGCTTCCAAGTTGAATTATCTTAAATGTCCTTTTCTTTGCATGTTGGTAGTAAATAAGACCCAGGCATTATCGATATTTATCGATATGGTAGTGGTGAAACTTATATGTATATATATATGTATATATATATTTATATATATGTATATATATATATATGTATATATATATGTATATATAGAAAATCTCCAAAGTAATATACAGTAATAGATTATAGATTATTATAGTACTATAAAGCTAGTGACATGAGCAAAATCTCTGCAGGATCGCGCCGACGCGGGCGTGTACCTCAAAGAAGCCTTGGATGGCGCTGCTGGCGACAAATCTCTGAAGGTGCCGAATGTGGCGCCACGAAGGATGGTTGGATATATCGATATGTCAGATCCGATCCTAAAATGGGATTCTATATTGGATATATATATATATATACACATAATATATATATATGCATAATATATATATACATAATATATATATACATAATATATATATATATATATATACATAATATATATATATACATAAAGATATATATATATATATTTAATTATATGATGAGTATATTCAATAATCATATAGAATATTATATATATATATTCTATATGATTATTTTAGATTCCAATCTCCAAATGGATCTGTTGATTCCAACTCATGGCAGGTCACTTGCATTGGCCGCACAGGCGATCCGGTGGCGAGTTTCAGAAACCACGGGAAAGCCATGGCTGGAATGTAGCATGCAGCATACCGATCTTTCACTGGCTGGATTTTTGTTGGGAACCAATTTTCAGACCCATTCCAACTTCGGACACCCCAAATCATTGTAGCCGACAGATGCAGCAGGGTCGAAGCCAAGCACGGCATTTGTGGCAAATTGGCTGGATCCATCAGTTGAAACGCCTCAACATGTCTTTTCTGAGGCCGTCTATCCCATGATTAGGATACAAAAATACATCTAAAATCTGTTGAACCAGGCTAATGTCTTTAAAATAGTGTCCCACCTTCCTTTGAATCATTATTTCTGGCTTCTATGACCATTTTAGTTGAATTTAGTTGGTTAATTTCCCAAAATATCCCATCTTTGTTGGTATCTTGAGTACCCTCCAACTACAGCTGCTACATTTGCCTCATCACACTATTGGTTGGGTCATGGACTGGATCGACCGATCATAACCGATCCATCTCATTGGTCAAAAAACGGTGGCTGTTGCTTCAACCATGTCGGATCCCAGGGTTTCTTGCCTGCTCTATGTCACTAATTTGCAATGTTCATCTGATATCATTTGATTATTGAATTAGTCATTTGCTTATGAAGTGATATCATAAGACTAAGAAAGAGTATCAAATATTGAAACAACAGTACTATCATCAGTACTATCAGAGGTATGTAGTATGACTAAAACCACTAGGTCATAGTGATACGATGTACAAAGTTTTAGTCATCAGTGTCATTGATCACGCCAGGTCGAAAGCAGGTGTGTCTTCGTGCTGCCACCACTCGCAGTGGAGGACCCTGTTGCTAGCCCTGAATCCGTGGCTCACCATGATCCCTATGAAATTTGAAATTTGGAGGAACATCCCATTTTTCAAAGACCCTCAAATGAAAACTGTTTTTTTTTTTTTCGAGATTCATAAAGATGGTTGAATCCTGCATGGATGTGAACCTCGGTCCACGAATGGTGATTAATACCAGATTTTCATGAAGTGTCCCCAGGCCGCACCGAATCAATCTGAATCCCCCGGAGGAAAGCTGGACGGAGCCATCATTACTCTGCAAGATATGAGCGAAATTCGAAATCTGGCAGGTGCAATGGATGTGGGTTTGTCATTATCATCAAGGGAAAGATTTTTATGGGAAATATAGAAAGTTCTACATGGTTGCGGGGTTATATATTTGATTCTATTTCTATTTATTTAGAACTGGAAGAATGTTGGTTAAATATCAACAATCATCAACAAAGGGGGGGTGGTGGGGCTTAAAAAAAAGTTGTATATAACTTGATAAAATTGAACAGTGTGCTACTCGTATGGAAAATCACCATTATTGATAGATAGATCATCTATGAATTTGCAATTTTACATAGCAAACTGCTAAACCACCAGTGGGTATCCTAATTTACGGGGATGTTGAAGGGGGACAAATAAGACCATGGCATTTTTGGGCTATCCTATTCTAAGACACATGTTGAAACTCAATCCTGTAATGGATTGGCATCAAATGTTGGCCATGAAAATGGACCCCTTACTTGGATGTGCAGCCCCAGTTGACAAGTGGGGAGCCATAGTTGCAGGGATTACATCCAAATTTCCGGTGGCAATAAAACATGGTCTCCAAGTCAGGGCGGTAAGCGATTGCAACTGGTTGATTGTTTGTTCTAAATACGGGTTTGTCTGAAAATAGAGTACTTCAAGATCCCATGGTTGATCATCATCTTCTCATTCGCGTTGCCATATCTTGTGGTAAATCCCTTATTTTCAGAGACATCGTAGTATGGGGGGTTCCATAAATGAAGGCACCCCAAAATGGATGGTTTGTAATGGAAAATCATATTGAAACGGATGATTTTGGGGTACCTTGGGTACCCCGATTTCAGGAAACCCCTTTGCGTCTAAAGCATCAGAGGGCCCTGTCGTTGGCAGGTGCCACCAATACGGGCGGTGCGGAACATTTATCTGGAGCCCTCAATGCCATTGGCACTGCGTTGTTGCTGGGCATCGCAAGCGAATATCAGTGATTTAATGGGTGGGTTTCACATACATTACATATGTTAATGACTTCCCCCTTATTTAGGATGCTGATGCAGAAAGACTGTGATATGTGTGTCAGGTTTCTAGGAATCACATCGGGCATGATTACTTAGAAGCAACCGCCTCGAAGTCACCTTATTTCGGGGTGAATCATCCAAAAACCACACACACACAGGCACGGCCTCTTCAAAACGCCATGACACCATAAACAACCCCCAAGGGTTTAGTGGTGGTTTAGTGGTGGATGTCTTTATCGGGGGTTCACTTTGAGAGCGGTGTTTATTATTTGGATTGCGAGATTACATGTCAGTGGCATAGTGATCAAACATGGCTGGCTGCCAAGCCTTTCCTGTAGAGGAAAATCATCGACCCACACCGGTGATTGTATTGATTGCCAGATTGTGTCACCTGAGTCATGTAAATGTCCATGCTTCTCCATGTTGTACGGTGGCTTAATAACTTTGTGCCACCACAACCACCACCACCACCACCACCCACCACCCACCACCCAGCAGCAGCATCATCATCATCATCATCACCACCACCATCATCATCATCATCATTTTTCTGTTTTTTGGCTGAAATCCCCTGTCAAGGGGCTGGTTTCATTTGCGCTCGGCCAGGTTTGCGCTGGACACGGAGGGCAAGATCTTGGAATGGACTCCCAAGATGGAGAATCTTGGCAGGGCAGATTAGGTAGAAAGGCTGGGGTCGAAACTTGATCATGCGGCAACCCCAGAGCCATAAACCTTACCTAAGTTTTACCAAGAATGAGTGGTTTGAACCCTCCACACTTAAAGACGTAAACGTGGCATTCCCATATGCTTTGTGTACTTGTAAAGGACCACCAAAATGAGTAAAAGCATTGGAAACTTAACCATTGTCGTGAGGTAAATGAAAGTGTTGACATATTCAAAATTACTTTTACTTCGGGTGATCCCCGCTCTGACATACTGTTTTGACATTCTATTTGACACTCTATTCGGCATTCTATCTGACATATATACAGGTGTGGCCCACAGCATCCGGAGTTGGCGATATGGTGTTCGGGTCCAAGCGTGGCCCACAGCATCCGGAGCTGGCGATGTGTTGTTCGGGTCCAGGCGTGGCCGGCAGCATCCGGAGCTGGCGATGTGGTGTTCGGGTCCATGCGTGCCCAAGTGCATCCGGAGCTGGGAGGAAGACAGCAGTGATTTGTGCATGAAATACACACATGCCAAATTTATGTTATGTATACAGTCAGTGTTTGAATGGCAAGACTTTGAACCAGTTTGAAAGCAATCTGGAAACGGTTGAATCCAGTCTGTGTGTCTTGTCTTCACCCTTGTTTTCCTGCTGAGATTAACATCGGATTAAACCAAAAAAACAATGTCTCAATTCAAAAGTATATATCCAGTTATAGTGCATATAGAAAAAAAATATATATAATATATATATATATATATAAATATCCACCTCAAGCAGCGGCATTTAGGCAATATCAGGTTACATCATGTTATATCCGATGTCATCCTCATCTTAAACCACGTGTTGGTTAAATCAACAGTTTTGTCCAGTCAAGTCCCCCCTCTTATGTACTGTCATAGTAGCATCATGTAAAATAGGCACCATCTTTTCTCACCTTTATTTGAGTTTTATGTAGCAACGAAATTCAAACCAAATTTTATTAATATTTTGTTCAATAGTAATATACCCGAATATACCGTAGCAATGGTAATACCATAGCATTTACATCATTATCAATATCACCCGTGCCATGATACCTATGCATTGGTGGGGCAGGTCGGGTCGCGGCAGTTTCAGCCAGCCAGCCAGCCAGTCAGCCAAAGCGGCGGAATCAGCCAGCCAGCCAGCCAGCCAGCTAAAGCGGCGGAATCAGCCAGCCAGCCACACAACGCGGCGGAATCAGCCAGCCAGCCAGACAGCCAACGCGGCGGAATC
>Ga0126342_10012249_pt1 | contig 15304 bp, 19 predicted proteins | sample Cyp1metagenome_FD_92528 | JGI IMG/M metagenome (GOLD analysis project Ga0126342, IMG submission 92528) | Coral microbial communities from Lord Howe Island, Old Settlement Bay, Australia - Cyphastrea 1 metagenome | ecosystem: Host-associated > Invertebrates > Cnidaria > Coral ...
ATGTGCAACATAGCATTTCACCATCCCCCACTGTTTTGGGCTCACAGGGCGCCCTTTGAGTGGCACGAGGCTACATGGCGGATCAACCGCATTGAGACCGAGAAGGAAAACAACTGCTGCCCACCCGCAACTTCGTGCGTGTGCTTGGGAGATCTGGTTTGGGCACGGGTTCCTCCTGATAATCCCTTACTACCAGATCGATAATATATATATACACGTATATATATATATGTATATATACATATATTACATGTACACAGTACGTGCACAATAAATCCATAATGTATATATAATATATATATATATATGTATTATATATGCATAAGTATATGAAAGCGCGCATTCCTCCAAGGAGCTTTGTATTGTGCACAAAATGCAGCACATCTAATGTTGACTTCGAGACGTATATGTGTAGCATGCCCAAAAGAGTTTCAATCCTCTCTTGTGGAGGGCAAAATGCCAATGTAGTGCTGGTAACATTCCCGAGAAAGAACATCGTCTAAAGAGCACACGGGGTGACAGACACAAACAATATCAACATATATCAACCAATGGTATGAACAATTTGTAGGTGCAGCTGATTGCCGCTGTGCACAGGTGATCCATGGTGATCCACTGCCAAAGTCTGCCACGATTGCACTTGTTGCTAGGACTGGGGCGAGCTGTCGGAGAGTGCCGATTATCTGAAGATCATCAAGACAGGCCTTGCATATGTGTTACATACAGACGTGATGCATTGTGATGCCTTGCTTCAGTTTCACACATATAACTTTGACAGTGCATAGGGGCCGCACTTGAAAGTCAAAGCATGCTTGTGAGGCAAGATCCTATCCGAAGAAAATGCGCCCCTTCTGGCCTTTCAGCAACTCAAAGCCTTTTTTTTGATTGTTTCGAACGCTTATCCGGGAAGGTACAAAGCATCCGCCGAATTTTCCAGCATCTCAGCGACCCTGAGAAACAGTACATTCAGAAGGCCTCTGGAGCGAAGCCGTCAAACTAGATTCTGGCAGACTTTACAAAGTTTCGCGGAGGATCTCACTATCATCGCAAAAATGAGGTATTATCGGTATTATAGTATTGCACGCACACACACACACAGCTCTCTCTCTCTCTCTCTGTCTATCTATCTATCTATCTATCTATCTACAATTTATTTTTCCATTTTATAGATCTATGATTGCGGTCCCCTTCTCGGTACCCCTTTCTTGCCTGATTGTGGAAGAGCTCCTCCACAATTACTATACTTTGAATCAATTGCTTCTTTGCAGATCATTCCAGATCCCTGTTGATTTGCAGCATGCAGTGTTGCAGTGTTCACCGAAACGATTGTGTGCAGTCTCGGCAGGATGAAGTGTATCAGGCCTTGGAAGAGTTTGGCATCGAACTCAACGAATTCTGGGCCGATGATGTCATTTCTTGATTTGGCTCAAAGTTGCTGACCTTTTTGGCTCAGTTTTTTTCTTCACTTCTAAGGCATTTTTGAGGCGGACAGGAGCTTGGTGTCCAGGATCACCAACGAGGCATGGCATCAGAAAGGACACGTTTCAGGATTGCTTGTGCTGCTTGCGCAGCTTTGACAGGCGGCGCCCTATTCGCAAGTGGATTTGAGGGACCTCACTGACATCATTGAGCCACTTGCATCAACTTGTGTTTGGCTGATGTGGTTGAAAAACTTGCTGAAGTCGCCATAACATGGGAATCCAACCATGTCATACCATGCCCACTTCCAAGGAAATGGCTGGCCAAGGAGTTGTGACCTCAGCTTCAGCCATAGCTATTTTCATGGCGTTGCTAGTCCCAGATCTTGAGTGAAACACGAGAGAGTGGTCTCATAATCCTGAGCAACGACCATGATGAAGGAGGATATTTTACCAAAGGTTATCGAAGATTCGATTTGATTCAATTATAGGCCAGTGCAGCACATAGGACTCGCGACAACTAGTTAAAACCCCCAGGCAGGAGTTTATGCACGAGACCTTCAACTTGATGGACAAGGTCGCGGCCGATGATCCAGAAAAACCTCAGAGCGCGAAGTGATGGATGCACTGTATAGTCACTTTATAATCAACATGAGTTGAATAAGTTGTAGATTCAAGGCACGAGGTTTCGATGACTCCTACTGTGAAGCTTTGCACGGTCGGGCCAGCTGCTGTCAAGCAAGACATCAGCAGGATGGCAGCGGAACAGTCTCAGCACAAGAGCTTTTCCAGTACCTGGCAGATCCCTTGGAAAGAAACAGAGGAACAGCTACAGCAAGAACTGCCCAACCTGTGCTTTTGCTCGTGGCAGATCTTGTGGTCTCTTGAAAGTATTGACATCCATTGACCGATTCATCCATACAATTCTTTACTTGCTTTGCTTTGCAGCACCTGAGTTTATACTTACTCTACTTGCAGGGGTCTGTTGGCATCACACCGGTGCGAAGTCGAGTGAGGGAGGTGCCGGTGCTGGCCATTTAATAAGCGCAGAATATACATAATAAGCACCTTAGCACCTTAGCACTGACGTGACCAGTCCAAGTCCTTGGGAGTGCTGGCAGCGCGGCAGGTAACTCAGCTGGTAGATCCTGACTCCTCGGGTGCCTGGACTGCGGAAGGGCATGGGAACAGACAGGATTAGTTCTGGAAAATATTGTGATTATTGTGAGACGTTTCTTGGTTTTACGGTTTGCTATTTTTGCAGTTGTTTTTTTAGCAGAAAAACCTTGAAGCACTATCACTAGCATCCATGTGTGTCACGCATGCGAACACGTACCCCCCAGTGGCACTGTCCTGCTCGTGGCATGCTGCGACCGGCTCGTTGCAGGTCGCTTTGAATTTTCTCAGATAGTCTCGTGCTAAGACGTCCTTGTTTGTCACACTGTAGAGTCAAGACAGATGATTTGAACCGACAGGCAGGCTGCCGGCCGTCACTTTGAGTCATCTCGCATTTTGGGCTTGCAGATGGCAGAGAAGAAGCATGCGCCATGCGGTAATGGATACCGTACCGCTGCATACCAGTAGATGCAGGAAATGGTGGTGACCACATATGATAGATTTGACAACAACATCATGAGCCCCGAAACTGAATCAGACTTGCTGGATGCAATCTCCCCCTTCTGCTTCGTTTTTGACAGGGATTTCATCTAAAGCTTCCTTTAAACGTTTTTCCCCACATCTCCTCTTTCTACACAGAACTCAGAAGGCAAGCGACGGAGCATATCCTGGTATGAAGCTGCGTAAAGACAATTCTGAACACCTCAGCCATCCTCAGCCTGTCATGCTGCTGTCAAGAGCTTCATGCTGTCGAGCTGTTTGCTTCACCTGGCCTCTAAGTGCCTCAGCCGACTTCAGCCCTTTGGTCGCTCCGTGGCCATGGCTTTTCATAAACACAAGGCCCGCAAGGCTTCTTTGGCGCTTGCAGCTACGCTGGCTATGCTTGTGCTTTGGCAATCTGCAGCTCAGCGAAATGAAAGCTTCTGGAGTGCACGCCCACGCCCAGAGCACTGAGAGTTTGCTCAAAAACCAGGTCCAAGCCTTTGCCGTTCGGCGGCAGCTGCCAATGATGGCGCTGTACTTAGGCTCCTCGTTTTGGCTTCTTAAGCCGCTCCGTTACATACTCGTGTGCTCAGTTTGTTTGGAGAAGGCTGTTTGTCCATTTGACTAACTATGTGCTGTACCTATCAATCCATTTGTCCATTTGGCTAGAGAAAAGGACATGGTGTGTAGGTAGATTGGAGGCACGTTTGGATTGCAGGAGCCTCGCCAGCTTTGGCCCAGGCACCGGAGCAGGGCAAAACTGTAAAACATTGTAAAACACGGCCACATGGCATTCTTTTTCAGGATGGGGAGCTAAAGCGAAGAACCGAAATGCATCGAAATGCCTCCTGTTTTTTTTCCTCCGGATCCTTGGACGAAGTTCGTCAGAGTGCCGCCTTTGATATGTTTTTTTTCTTCTTGCATGCTTCTTATTCTTATGGCTTGCAAGCGCGCCAGGATGGCATGGAGCAATGGCAAGATTTAGGAAGCCGTGGGCTCAAGTACATCGATTTGCGCCCTGGTCCGCGGCTGAGTGACACCTTTGAAGAAGGGACGGCGCACCATCCTGGAATAATTGGAATCCACACCTCACTGTGCGGATGGACCAGTGGACCCTCCCCAGCTGTTTGAGGCAAAGGTGCTGAAGCTGACAAGGAGCATATCCAAAAAGCTCTTAGGCTGTTCAGTGGAAGTGGCTTCATTGATGCAGGACGCCGTTGTGCGGGTACAATGGTCAGGGCGATTGTACAGTCGCTCGACTTCACTAAGTAAACAATCACACTGATCAGATATGACCTGAGAACATTTTGCCACGTTACAAACATTTTGATCTTCCAGGTCAGGAGATATGGACATGCACACTGCGGGTGTCCATGGTAATTGCTTGGAGTACTTCAGAGGAGTACGTCCGATATAATGATTCAAAAAAGCAGCCACTACCGACTACCTGCATATGTTATCATATGTTCAGAAGAGTGATAAGGACCAAGAGTCCCCACAAAAAAATGTGTAATTGATTGTAATTGTATATGCGCATACTGTTAGATGCTCATTGGAAACAAACATGGCCGCGAGCCACAGCGTTTGTTATGCCTGTAGCCTGTGCAAATGTGTTTGGATGTTTTTATCTTGATTTAACAGGACCGCCACACAAACAGGATTTATCATGCCAGAATACGGCGGACACGGAACCAGATTTACGTCGCCCCAAACAGGCTGCAGACGGCTATTGGTTCTAAGGCAAACAAGGCTGGACTTATGGCCGTTGCAATGATCCGGAGTGCGAGCTGCGCTTCAAGGCCTGTCGGTTTTTCATGTCGCGTTTGAGAATTTATTCTGATTTTGTTTTGATTTTGTTTGTGTCAGTGTGCATTCCTTTTGCTGAGGTCGGGGATGGAACAACCATCGCCGGACTAGATGAGGGCATTCGAGGGATGCGAGAGGGCGGATATCGGCGCTTCCTCATCCCACCACAGATCGCATACCAAGAAGGTGCAGCTTCAGCAGTGGTAACCATAGCCGCCATAGCCGCCATAGTCGCCATAGTCGCCATAGTCGCCATAGCAAAGTGTTGCATCGTCCGGTTGATCATTTCAGATCCGCAGGGCAGGAGCTGCAGCCGCTACCTGAACGGGATGACTTGAAGAGGAATCAAGCCTTGACGATAAGTACCAGCCAGGGTTAGAACAATGAAGGCTTCGGTTGTCCAAACGAAGGTGCAGAGAAGGGATGCTTTGTTTGATCATGTTTGATGGGCCTTTGACGCCTACTGTCAACACAACAGAATGACATAATTCCTGGAATATCCTGGGATGATCTGGCAGATGGGTTCTGCTGTAGGCAATGCAACCTGTTGCGATAATGGTTGATACATGCCGTGCCGTGCGTCCGATCAGGAGACTCTACTCCACTGTTTTCAACAAGGTGCGTATCGCCAATGGTGAGGCCTGAACGCGCGGAGTCCGACAGCCATCCTGAAGGGCAAATTAGTCTCCTAGCGTTCTCAGATTGTTCTCAGCCTCTTGCCAGGGGGCTACGCTTGGTACCATTGTGCTGGATGTTGTCCTCAAAAGAGTGGCTGCACAAACTTGACCAGAAAGGAGTCAGAGTGAAAAGGATGGCATTGCACGAGTGAAAAGGATGGCATTGCACGACAACAGCTCTGCTTGCAGTTGCATGAATCTTCAGGTACTGAACGATGCAAGCTGCTTCGAACTTTGTTGCTTTTGTCCACCAATTTTCTTTCGCCACCTTTTCCGCTGCTGTTTCTTGAATATACATCAGCTTCTCATGTAGCATGTTCGGCATTGTCCTCTGCCTTTGCGAGGATTGAGGTGGGTGTAGTACTGTAAATGGTCAGGATGGGGATGTCATTTTTGACTTGATTTTGTTAGCAGCTTGGCGCTCGAGTTCTCTGGCAGGTCAGATGGCGCCCCAAGGCAACAATTTCGATGACTTTCAGTTCATTGGATACGGGATACGTATGGATACGCATGGATACGTAGCTATGCTGCCTTGACTTTTGAAAAAAATCGGCGCCCATAATCCTTCACGCAAACACACACACACACAGATATATATATATATAGATACACTTCACCAGCTGGTTGTCTCACTGAGTTTCTTCCCTGCATAGTCTTTGATCATTGAATGATGGCATGCGCGTTACATTTGGCATTTGCATGCATTTCTGACATTGAGGTTATCATCAAGAAGGCAGGTCACGCCCTCATGCCGTGTCGGCTGTCCAGCTGCTTGCTGCTTGTCCACATGCTTGTGCAACTTTGTCCACAGTGAAGATAGATGGCCACCGCAGGCTTCGGGAGGCATTGGCGGAGTGCAGGTGACAAAGCCATCAGGCAGCTTTCTACAGATTCTGTGAGTCCATCTCCGAGGACTGATGAATTCGGATGAATTCTGTACCCCTGTCATCCCCTGTCCAGATAGTGCTGGCATCGTGGCCGGAGCACCTGCGCCCAAAGCAGCCATGTCCCTTCTGGTGCCAAGGCTTCACCAAGACTGCCAGTAATTGAACATATTGAAACATGCTGTGTGAATCCAACAGGTGTCCCATGCCAGAGCGAGGAACACGAGGCTGGGCTTGAAACAAAGCAGTGTCATGATTTGTACCACCTTCAGATTGAAGAGCAGCACAGTGCTGCGCTTTTGGTGCAGCCCGCAGGTAGATGGCGCAAGCTGTCCCAGTTCCTGTGAGCGCCCAGCAATGCACGTGCAAATCTGTGCATGCTCTCAGGGTCGGCGCTCAGTGAGAAAAATTGACCGCCACCACATGGGTAACATCCAGAAGTGGCTATTGAGTCGCAAAAAAGTCTGCTGCGCACCTGCTCCCTTGTACGGATGAATGCACATGCCTTGTTTGTGGGTTTGTTTTAGCAATCCACAGCTTTTTGATTGCTGCGCCGAGGTTCAGCTCATCCTGCTGTATAGGCACCTGCAGCACCAGTGAACTTTTCAGATCTCAGTGATCTCAGCAGAGATTCTCAGGAAGTCTTAGGCACATTTTTGCAACATGTTTTTGCAAGATTTGCAGGCACACTGAAGGTTTCAGCATGAAAGAAGTCAAGGCACGGAAGTCTCATGAAATGCTCACTTTGTGCCAACAGAATAGAATCGGCTCTTCAAAATATGTTTTTCTGAGCGCCTGGCAGATTTTTGCTGATTGCACGAGGTCCTCCGAGGAATTTGTGCACGAGAGGCTGCCCTGAATTTCCTTGATGCTCAACTGCTGTACTTCGTACTTGCACAGAACATGACATCTCAAACGCTGGCTGGAGCCCTTTCTGCTTGTCGGCGTGCTGTAGCAATCGTGGCATACTAGTGTTATCTTGTGTTGGTAGCTGAAACTCGCAATGTGATATTGTTTTGGCCCGAACGTCCGCCATGCTGCATCCAATGGAAGCAACTCTTCATCCTATCCATCTGGAATCCAACCCGCTCCTACACAAGGAAAGGTCAGATTGTCTTAACAGGAGCAAGGGGTGGAACTGGACTGTCCCAGACAAACACTAGAAACCAAGCTGAATGCAGTGCATAGGGTGACACATCAGTATCCCTTTTGAATAGCCGCAGTGAGAGCTAGTGAACCTCCGCAAGACTGTGCTGACCTTGGATTCTTTTTAGAGAGAGAAAACTCATGAATTGCTCACTACTGGTGGGCTTGTGGGCTTGTGGGCTTGTGGGCTTGGTTGACAGATCGTGCTGCAGAAGCTCACGGTCCATTGAGGTGCTTTGCAGGGCCGGTTGCCAGAGCGATGGAGTTGCATGCATCCAGCCTGCAATAGAAGGCTCAGCAGACTCAAAAGAACATCCAGAAACAGTGAAGCAGATTAAATGATCAAAAGAGTGTACACTGATGGATGGACAGACGGATGGAAATAGGTAGGTGATATGTTTCCTGCATTGGGCACAAACGGGCTGCAACATGAGAAAAGCGAGCTGTATTTGATATGCGTTTAAGCCGAGGTGGTTGAAACTGAGGGAATTCCTGACGGCTGTGTGCTCTCTGTTCGAGCCGGAGCGACCCGCAGACAGGCAACCCATTTTGGATTGTTTTTGGTGTGCGGTTGATTTTAAGTTCAGTCCACATTTTTCCTTTTTGCCTTGACAAGTGGACAGGCTCCGGTCTCTTCTGACCGCCCTTTTCGTTTCAACTGCTCAGTGGAGGAAGCAGCACCTTTCAAGGCATTTTGGTGCCGGTTCTTTTGTTCTTATGCCATCATGCCGCGTCATTGGTTTTCTCCACTGTGGCAACTGACATCTGCCATAAGCAGCCTTGCAGGTGGATGTCCTTGAGCCGGTGGCCACTGCAAGATTGATTTTACGCCCAGGCAGGGTGCATAGCAGCATAGCTACATAGCATGATTTTCTTGGCTGGATGGCTGGATTGTTAAAGGCTTTTCCGAAGGTATGCGCACAGAGATCCAAGAAGTTGCAGCTTCGCTGAACCTTGCTGAACTGCTTTATTTTACATCTTCTAGGTGAAGAAAGACGGTCCGACTGTCAGCATCATCATTGCAAGGAGAGTTTGAGCATGTTTTGATCTTTTTTTTGGATGCAACGCCCTTTCAATCATATTTGACCTAGGCGACATGGTCTGGCCATGTCTGGCCGTTTGGCCGCTGTCTAAAAAGATGCATGGGATATCGGATGGACGCCGAAACTTTTCCGAGGTATACCATCCCGCTGGAGCCTTCCAACTCTTTCGAAGGCTCAGGGCCTTCACCGACGCCACCTCCAGGCGGGTCAAGTTTGGAGGTGAAGACATCAGCGTCATCAGCTGCCTTTGTGCATCTTTGTGCTCCAGGGAACAAAGACATGTTCGTTACCATAGCTGTCAGCCCGGGTGACGAGACGGAAGCGGAGGCGACACATGACCTATTTGGAGTGCGGCCACAGTGTTAGAGGTAGAAGAAGGTAGAAGAAGGTAGAAGAAGGTAGAAGAAGGTAGAAGAAGGTAGAAGAAGGTAGAAGAAGGTAGAAGGCTATGCATGCGCGCCTTTGATCCTTTGGACATTTCTCCTTGGTTTCAGATTATCTTGGTTGCATCTCTCTATTTGTTTCAAATCCTTGTCCATGCCGCATCCACACTATACTCCGCATAGTAGACAAGGGCCCTTGATATGGTTTGATGATTCTGCGTTTGCAGCCACACTAGTCATTTATTTCTCCCATGATGGTGCGCTTCCTGATTGTTTGCGTTCTTTTCTGTTACAATGAATGATGGTGAGGGCACATTTCTTGTTTGCACATGGCTACTGAACATATACACGCACACACGCACACAAAAATCACACGCACAATATGTGTACTGTATAACTGTATAACAATAATACCGCAATAATAATAGTAACAATAGTAATAATAAGAAGAAGGATAGTAATAATAATAGTAACAATAACGATGATGATAATAATTACTGATAATCAACATACATGTTGCATTTATACACGCTGCACGGACTGACTGGAACATGATTCCGCAGGAAGCTGCACGCACAGACGATGCAGAGAAAGGCTGGAGGGTTTGCGACGCAGCACTGTTTGCACAGTGCGGCATGTTTCCAGCTGACAGGTCCATCCAACTCCCGCATTGGCCAGGCTGGTGAGTCTTAAAGGTTTCATGGTTTCAAGGTTATGTCGAGTCATGTCATGACAATGTGCAAACGCCACTCTTCCCATAAGGCCAATGCTGCACGGGAATACCTTGACAAGCACAATCTAGTGGAGTTCACCCAGCTCTTGGTCCAGAGTGCGTCTTGGTTAAACATTCTCTGAACTGCCTTGAAATTGGCAGCCTTTTCATACCCTTTTCAGATTCCCCATCCATCCTCACCACCAAAACGCGGAGGTCATCAAGGAGCAGCCTGAACGGCCCTACGAGTTCATGGCTCGACAGTCACTTTGCTGTTACACAGGGCTCACATAAGAACGAAGGTCGATGAACGGACCGTAGGATTCGATGTGGTTATCAGCTTTGATATCATAATGTTTTTTTTTTTTGAAATCTATGGAACAAAATTGAATAAGATCATATATAAACCGGATAATACATATATATATATATAATATATAGTGCATATATATATATATAAATGGAATAAAATGAACACATTATACACAGATTACGGAATAAATGTAGATAAACGTATAACATTAGTATATCATTGAACATTATAACATGATTATAAATTGCAAGTTATAAACATATAAATTCTAGATGCCAGTCCTGGCACTCTGAAAGTCCCGAGGTTCTACTTCCCGGAGCCGGAGCCCAGGCCAAGGCCACCAGCTGATCTGGACCCAGGCGGAGCTGGCAGCCCATGCCCCGAAAATGGTGAGGGATTCATCGGGCTTCCATCATGTCGAGATTGATGGAAAAAGACGGTTGTAGTTTCAGGGAGTGGTTTCTGGTGCAGGCATGGTGCCTTGGTACCTTTAGTAGAACTAGACATGGTGCAGGCATGATTTCTTGAAAGTTGGACATTTCTCTCCGTCGGCAGCTCCTGGCGAGCACAGCATTCTCCTGGTGAGGAGTGTTTTTTGTCTTTTGTGACCATGCCAGGTATGCCGTTTGGAGCCACTATGGCCACAATTGGCAACTATGAGCGGTGAGGGGATCCTTTTGTCAAGTCATTCCAGGACTTGTTCTGGGTTGAAGTCTTCCAGAATGGGCCAACTCTGCGAGATGGTTTGATCAGGGTTCCGGTTATTCCGATGGACTCCATGAAGACCAGGGGCAGAGGCAAACGAAGATGCAGCTGCTGAGACATTGTAGCACTTGTTTTTTGCAGGAACAATTCTGCCTTCTTGGGCGCCCTGTTCCTTGGGCGCTCCTGGTTTGGTGTCCAACTGCGGAGAGCAAGCACCATCTTGTTTTTGGAAAGGCAAGTGCTGAAACAAGCGCCACAAAGTGGCCAATCTTAGCCTCCTGCAATTGCTTTGGGTGAGATTTGAACTTCTGTTGCATTTTGCCTCATATTTCCCCAGGATGTCTTTGGTTAAGGAAACTTGTTGATTACGCTTCTGCCACAAATTTACTATATAGATGGAGCATCTTGAAACATCCAAGGCAACTGCACCGGCCGTAGCAGCTTTTCCGGCACCAACTCCAAGACCCCGCTGAATAGCAGTGATGAACAAAAGGAAGTCAACCAACAACTAATTTTCAAGTTGATCCAAAAGCTGGAGAGTAGCATAGAGTTGCTGCCGGCAAAGTGTGTGCAGCAAGAGATGGCCGTAGAGCTTCTCCTGCTGGACCTTTTTTTACTTGATCCTGTTTGGATTCTAAGAGCCAGTCATATTTCTAGTAGCCAACCGAGCTCGTCACCGGTCAGGTGAATGTGGCACGGCAGAATAAGCTGAGTAAAAGTGTTGTAAGTTTGCGGTGGGTGGTTGGAACAAGTCTTCCCGGATAGGAACGCATCGAAGTGCAGCAAGTTGACATAAGTTGACCTGTGGACTTTTCAGTCTCTGATGATCTGATGTAAGTCTGTAGGCAAATGGACAGACAGGAGTTTAGAGCTGAGCTTTCCATTTCAACGTCATTGAAGTGCTTAACCTTGGAGCTTTGGAGGTCACAAACTTCGCACGCATGACAAATGTAGGGATTTTTCTGCGTCACCTCTGTTCACCGTCACCTGGTGCGAGTTACCACGATTCAAATTGAAGGATGCCAGGACCTGAGGATCCCTGGGAGGGCCGCCGATCTGATCTGATTCGGTCAGGTTATGTCAGGTTTGCATCGCTTTACATCGCTTTACCCCTTGATGACCTTGATGATCTTGATGTCATTATCCCTTGATACAGTAATAATAGTAATATACAGTATCCCTTGATGCATTCTGTCTACTTCTTTCTCGGGTTCGAAGAGCCACTTCAGGTGCTGCTTCTGTTCTTTGGAATCCGCTCCAGCCACATCACTGAGCAGCTCTACCAAGAGGTGGAGTTGGAAACAACATTTTCACAGCTTACAGTAGGTGAAGTTTTCCTTGTAGACAATTCAATCCATCATTTTGGCAAGTTGAACAGAACAGCGGTCGCAGAGTGGCAGTGTGATTGGAATGTCGTTGAGTGAACGTTCTGGGAGGCCATGGGCAAAGCCACTGACGGGTTGGAACCCTCAGAGCTTGCTGTCGCATTTTGTTCCATCTCAAGGAGAAGCCTGCAACCTGAAATTCACTAAGGCAGGGGCTTATGCCTTTCAAGGAGGTTCTGCTTTGGGCTCGTCCTGACCTTTGTACTTGGAAACCATTGGAAACCTGGATTTTCACAGATCATCCCAGATCATCCCACATTGGCGTTATGTCAAGGTCGCCAGAGAGAGGTGGAGTTCAAGGCAGCACATTTGAACGATGACGATTGCGGGAAGGACAAATTGGACTGCACATGTGATCCCTGCAAGGATTTCCGGCACAAGTTTCAACTGCTTGATTGCGATGAAAGTGGAAGCCACGGCCTCAACGTGTTTGAAGTCTGCAGAGATCTGCAGCTTTTGAGGAAACGGTGTGTAGGCCTTGCCATCGTTGATAATCCCTGTAAACTTTGCTTCTTGGCATAGGAGTTGAGTTTGACAAGCTGGTCCAGCTGGTAGGACTGCTGGATTCTGTGTGGCGCTGTGTGGCTCTATTATTCTTATCATCAATATCATCAGATATATGATATATATATATATAATATATACATATGTAAAGAAATAATTGCATACACATGCATGCATGCATACAGCCAGACAGACAGACAGACAGACACACACAGACACACAGACACACGGACACACGGACACACGGACACACGGACACACGGACACACGGACACACGGACACCATACACACGGACCCACAGACACACAGACACACAGACATACGTACATACGTACATACGTACATACGTACATACCTACATACCTACATACCTACATACCTAAATACCTACAGACATACCGACATACCGACATACCGACATACAGACATACAGACATACAGACATACAGACATACAGACATACATTCATACATACGTACATACATACATTCATACATACATACGTACATTCATACATACGTACATACATACATACATGCATGCATGCATGCATGCATGCATACATACATACATACATACATAAAGAAACAAATAAATACATAATCAATAAACAAATAGATAAGTCACTATACACACATAATTACACATATAAATATATACATTTGATATGGTTGTTACATGACATTCGCTTTGCTGTCGGCGCAATCACACGTTTTACTATTTGATTCCACTGTTTCGATCCTGAAAGGATCCCTCGGGCTTACGGTGAGCGAGGCCTTGATATCTCCGTCCCAGTCACAACTCACCGCGAGTCATGGAAGGAAATGAGGAATAAAGGAAAAAAGATGGGACACGTTTTACATGAAATATTTTACCGTCTTAAGTTATATTTGCATAGTATAAGTATGCAATTAATGAATTGTAATGAATTGTCATGAGGAATAAGCAGAAGTTACATTAAGTTACAGATTTACAGTAGGCATGCAGAATGCATGTTTTATGATGTTTTATGCACATGTTGATCCATTTTGCACTTGCCAGATCTTGCCAGGCGACAGTGAAGGAGTTGGTGGAGGACAGTGAGGATACGTACTTTGGCCTTGGGCGGAAGGACTGCGCTTCGCCAACTCCAACGAGTCTTTGGCAACACGGCATCGATTGGCACCATCCGTTGTCGTGGCAAATGGTCCAGGATGGAGCTCTGGACTTTGACGAGTTCGTCGTTGCCTCAGTCCGTGAAAGCTCCATTCCGACCACTTTTTCAGGGTTGATTTTTTTTTGAATGATTCCACTGAAAATCCAGCTCCTCACTCTGTGCCCTGTCATGGGATTTCATCGTGGGCAAAATCGATGGCAAAGCTTAGGTCAACTTTATGTTGAAACTGAAAACACGAGAGGGCTTTAGCATTGCAAGAGCCTCAAGAGCCTCAGAGAACATTTGACTGGAATGCCCCTCTACAGTCTTTAAAGAAGGATCAAAGTGCATATCCCTGCAGTGTCATGTCATGTCCAGGCGGAAGTCAAGCAATTCAAACTTGTTTTTGACCGCTTCGACGACAACAATAACGGCGAGGCTCAGGGCGTGAGCCTTGCAAGGCAACTGCGACAGCATTCCTCTGGTGTGCAGGTTGAAGTGCTGGAGCTCGCGGATGTTCTGAGGCCTGACAAAGCCGAATTAGCAAAGGGCCTGCCAGTTGATGCCAGTTGGCCCAAGAGTCCCAAGAGAGAGTTCGCACTATGAAAACGCGTCGCAGATATTTGGGCCGCACCGTGAAGCTTGATGAACTACAAGCGCTCATCAGCCAGGTGCGTCTGCCAGCCCGAAAGGTACTGATTTGAGATTTATCTCCTGGAATTGGAAGGTAGACTTCAACGGCAGCGGAGCTCTAGAGTTCGAAGAATTCCTGAGGCTGATGTGTGGTCCTGAGAGGAGCTTCTTCGATTCACTTCATTTCCACAATCATGATCACAAGATATTTCAAAAGGGGCACCCTTGAACAGCGTGATGTCCTTGCTACTTAGGCGTATTCATCGGGAGGAAGAGGTCAACAAGATACTGGGCTTGAAGAAGCCAACTCTACTTTCTCTTTTTGAAAACATCAACAAGGAGAAAGCAATACTCAATGCCATAATTCTTTCTTTGATTGAATTTGTCATATTTGTCCCCAAGGATCCGGCAAGCCTATGGTCAGTTCGCATCCGGAGAGACCTTGCCTCAGATTCCTGCTGTGACCCTGCCATTCTTTCCATTCTTTATTGCACGTGTGCAAATGATAATTGGTCTGAGGACTCAACTCTTGTCCAAGGCCAATACTTGAAATTCCTGCTGGAGATACCTTTGATGCTTTAATTATTTTACCTTGTTGTACTCTTTTGGCTTGGCGCATCAACATTTATATAACTGATTTCCGGACTTGCCCCTGTCGCTCTATAACGTAGATGGCATACATAGAATACAGAATCGATAATTTCGGCCTCCAGAAGCATCTTCCGGAATCGGTAAAAAAAACCTATACATAGAATAAAAGCATCTTCCGGAATCGGAAAAAAAAACCTATACATAGAATATTTCCGGCTATCTATTTTGATCCGGGATTTTTTTTTCCCTCAGGTTTTGCTGGATTTCTGCAGCCGCCCGTGATTCAAGTATATGTTCACTGGGGACCTATATTCTATGTATGTAGTTCTGCAAGGAATTGGGTTTCTTTCATGTATAAGGGTATATATC
>Ga0126342_10012250_pt1 | contig 15300 bp, 16 predicted proteins | sample Cyp1metagenome_FD_92528 | JGI IMG/M metagenome (GOLD analysis project Ga0126342, IMG submission 92528) | Coral microbial communities from Lord Howe Island, Old Settlement Bay, Australia - Cyphastrea 1 metagenome | ecosystem: Host-associated > Invertebrates > Cnidaria > Coral ...
ATCTTGATCTTGGCATCGACGTTGGTGAGCACAAGCCAGCCACCAGTCACATCCACAATCGCACCAAGTTTGGTCAAGGTGCGCATGCCAATGAGGATCGGCACTTTCTCCGCCATGAGGGTGTAGATGCCCAAGAGGACCTTCTTGGCGCCAACATGTTGAGGAAGTAGAAGATAGCTTTCGCTCTGCTTCACCTGACCATTCCCAAAGCGAAACATCTTCTTGGCCTCGGGCATGACTCGAACTTCATCATGATCTCCAGGAAGTAGATGTCCAAGTTGATGTCGACGGTGTAGAACCTTCTCAATGGCCTCGAGGGATCCGACAGTCTCGGTTGCGCCCAAGTCGAGCACACCAAAGCCAGCTGTGTCATGTTGTACTTGAAGAGGGGTCACGGGCTGGTTGTCCGCCACCATGAAGATCAAGCTTGAAGGGTTCAGGTTCTCGACCATGTAGGAGGTACTGCCCTTGCCACGTTGAGCATGAGGCGCTGAGGTTTGACCTGAGCGTCTTGGGCAGTCACGGAATCCGTGAGTCTTTTCCCCACAGAGGAAGCAACCAGTGTTGTTTCCAGTTGCTGCCATCACCTCCTCAGACTTCATCACCGATGTCTTAGACATAGATGAAGATGTTGTAGACGAAGTAGAAACACCACCGCGTCCTTGAGGCCGATAGAAGCCTTTGCCTTTGCCTTTGCCCTTCTTGCCCTTGTTCATGGGGTAGAAGCCACGGGATTGATCTTTGGCTCGTTGGTACTGTCGGCTCTGTTGGAAAGTTCTCGCCTTTGTCTCATAGGCTGCATAAGCCTCGTCCAACTCCTTGGCTTGGTCGGTTGTGAGACCCTCGTAGTCACCCGTCTCGGAGGTCCAGTAGTTGCCATATCCGTCGGTCTCAAACCATTGGCCATAGTTGTCCTGGACATAGCCATGATATCCATCCATCTCCCAGGACCAGTAGATCTCCTCGTCACCCTCGTCGATGCGCGTCTTGTCCGTAGGATGATATACTTCAGGAGGTAATGACTTTCCAACCCAGTGCACTTCTTGCACTGCCTCATCTTGTTGTTCATCTTGTAGTGCAAGTAGTCCCCAAGCTCCATCTTCCTCGGCCCAAAACGTGCGTCGATGTCGATGAGCTTGTTGGCGATGTAGATCTCCATGTAGAAGTTCTTCTTCTTGGTCACGTAGGGCGTTCTCGATGTCGCGGTACTTCAAGGAGTTTTGAACTGAAGCTTGAACTGCAAGCCTCGCCGAAGCAGGAAGGTTGGCTCGTCGAAGAAGAAGCCAGCCCAACAGCTCGTCGGGGAGCACCTCGATCTCTTCCATCTCCAGCTCGTCCCAACGTAGTTCCTCGTCGGACTCTTCTTCATCGGCTTCCTTGTCCTTGGTCTCCTTCAGCCACTCACGCCATTGTTCAGGCGTCCATCGGTTGTACCATGATGTCCAATCTTGGCCGTCACCTTCTCCATCAGGATCTTCTTGAGGTACTGCATCATAATGGTGTCCGTCTCCTTGTTCTGGTTGATCGGCTTGTTGAGGTTCTTCGGGACCGGGTACTCTTCCATGCGCAGGTGAGGACGTCGTAGGGCTCCGTCGTGCGCGTCCACCAGGGCTACCTGGTGACGCAGGCTCTGAGTGCGGCTCAGATGCTGTCCTCCTCTCTGTCTTGGGCTCCACTTTCTCCTCCTTGGCAGGCTTTGCTCGGGCACGAGCTCTGATCAGAGAGCGTTGCACCTTGCGGTAGCTCTCCAAGAGCGTTGCACTCCATTGTGCAAAGCCCATTCCAGGCGGTCGCCTGAGCTTGATGAGCAACTCCTCAAGCCTCGCCCCAGCGTCAGGAGCAGCTGTTTGACATAGTCTGGAGCGCAAGAACTCCAGGAGGTACTTCCTGAGTCTCGAGTAGTCCAGCTCCGCCGTCACCGTCCATGCTCGTCCAGTGAGGCGAGATGCCGCTCCGTCTTCTCGTACTGAAGCCTCACCTTCCTGGTGTAGTCGGTCCACGTAGTTTGATCACCATCCCAAGTCACGTAGATGTCCTTCGCCTGAAGCGTGGTCATGTTGTCAAAGTTCAGGATGTAGTGCTCGTCCAGGTTGTCCACGTAGAAGGCCAAGAAACCAGGAAGTGGTGGTAGGCGAAGTAGATGATGTAGAAGGATCCCAAGCAGCCATCAGGAAGTGGTAGTCCAAGTAGAGGACGTCGTAGTTGCTGCGAGAGCGGGCACTGGTCGCCACGCTCCGCTACCAATGCAGAGAGCAAACTGGTAGCCTTAGAAGTTTGTCTCGTTTGTTTGGTGTAGCACTTCTCGATTTGTGCTGTGTCAACCTTGCTCACGATGAAGAGCAGCAGCGCAGCACCTTTTCGGCACAGAGTGGCCTCCGCAGAAAGGCCTACGGCACAAGTAGCGGATTAGCCTTTGTGAGGCTATTTGGCGGAAGGAATTCCTGGCAAGGGGCATTTGGGCCATAACGGGCCAATTGATATGTATTGTACATGAATGCCACAACTGCCAAGGTAAACGGTGTGAAGGCAACATATGTTTTACCTGGGTTTCTTGCAGTGAGTAATTCTAGCATATAAATTTGTGGGTTGTTCATCCTGGATATATACTACTTCCACCTCCAAATCTGTTCCTAGACCAAGGGAGTTCAAGACCGCATTACCGATTGCCATTGACGTGGATGAGATGTCTTCCTTCACTCAGCTGGCTATGTCCAAACCTTGCAAAAAGAATTCAGCGCGTCGAGTCAGGGTCAACCTGGAACTGCCCACTCAGCGAGTGCATGAGAATTTGGACAGGGTTGTCACCACCATGCCTCTGCCTACATTATCCTACTGATATGCAGACTGGCTATGTACTAGGGAAGGTGGTCACCTCATTTTCTGCAAATGACAGGCTATATTGCTATATGCAAGTCCAGTGTGTCAGAAAAAGTCAGACAGTTGCATATGATATGCAGGTATCTAAGTCAGACCCAACCACCCTTCTCAAGAAATTGACAAGCAACGAATGCGTCAATCTCGTACTGGCCTCGGCTCAAGCAGAAATACAATGCCGCAAACGCTTGCACATGGGGGGCGCAATCTGGTCAGCTGGCTCACATATGGTTGAATATCCTTTGGCGTAGCCGGAAGGGCTGACTCTAGTTCGCATCACAAATGGCAAGCTGACCGCTGACAAGTAGTCACTTCAAAGTCCGCTATGTTCTCTCAAGAAATGCCTCACGGCAATGCTGGAAACTAGTCCCCAGTGAAAAGTTTCCAACAACAGTGACTTAGGGCCCTGGGTAATGATTTCACAGCTAAGCAATCCCAAAGTATAGGCACCATGAATGCTCTGAGACGTGCTTTATATAAACAATCTGAGGCTCGCCAAAAGAATCAAAACAAACACAGGTCCATTTTCGTCCCCAATCCACCACCACTGTGTGTGTGTGCAGGGTGGCCAGCTGCGTAGTGGACTAAGTGAACACAGTGAAACAGCAGGGTAAGCTTCAGGAAGATGATCTGGAAGATGTGCTATGGCAGCTATTGGAGAAGCCGAGACGCCGCAGCCGCTGAGGTCCTCATATTCCCCGCGCTGACTGATCTGGCTGTGCTTGCGGCGCTTGCAAGGGGATGGTGGATCTGGTGGATGTCGTCGATGTCATCGAGGTCGGAATCTTTGGAATCTTTGGAATCTTTGGACATGGTGTTTCCAACTTTGCGGACGATGTGCTTTAAACTTTCCTCGGCAGTGCTATGATGTGCTATGCCCCTCGCTTTAAACAATCATGCAGCCATTTGTGATTAGACATAATGAGATATTAGCGTATGAATAATTATATAAACAGAGTCTTTGGCAGTCTTTGGGTCATAAGTTATAAGGCAAGCTACCCTCATCTCTTCAGAGAACCTTGCAAAACAGGCCAGCTGCGGCATGGCTCACACAAGCTTACAATGCACTGCCCCAGCTGAGTGCAGTGAGAATTCAAATCAGCACAAAGCTAAGGCCACTGCAAAGAAAACCCTCCTGTATTCGAAATCTGCGCCCTGGGCTGAGCGGAGCACGATCCAGACTGTGCCGGCGATGCTTAGAAAGAGCTGATGACAGCTTTTGCATAACAATGGTCAAGCGGCAAGCTGTTGAGAAAAATTGTCAAGGCATCTGGTGCAGCAGCGAAATGCCTTCAGCTGCTATCTTTTTCGCTGCTGTTCCTCTCTACTTGATCCATTTTGCTGCCCAGTTTCTCAGAATGATTGTCACTCCTGAGCAATCCAGTCGGAGACAAAGTCCTTGGATCAGGAGACCGCAAGGAGCTGCGCGAGCTATCAATAGCAACCAGTGGTAGGGAACGTGGGGCACCGTAGATAGTTTCGTATTTAATTTAATCTAAACATATGTATGTATATATATATATATTGAATATACCTATGTATATATATATATATTGGAGGTTTTCAAACCGTTACTTTGGGGCACAGAACAGTTGTAGCATGTGTAGGTTTTGGCCCCGGTGATTAGGTTTTGAGTTGGTGTGGGCAATGTTTCGTTTCTTTCGACTTGCCACATGTTGCCTTCTCGCCCCTAGCATTTCTGGGTGGTGGACTAATACCGACAAACCGGTTGAGCCACCGAATGCATGGGAAGAGCCTCGAAAGTATGCGCAGTGGATGTACAACCGCACCATGGACGGCTGGAACAACACCACCTTTGGCAACCTTTTTGACTCCACGGAATATCTAGCTGGATGGTCCTCAGCTAGTTGGGATGGCTGGGTTTGGACGCTGTTGGATTCCATAGTGAGCACGTTAGGCTGGCTGGTTTTCGGAAAGGCATGGACGCAGGTACGAAGTGGTTTTGCTTTGTTGATCAGGGTTGGAATTTTCTTAGCCATTTGCATTGTGATCCACTACCTGTTTGCTATGTGCTGGCCGATTGTTTCCATAGTGGTGGGCATCGCGGTCACCTTTATTTGGATGGGCCGAACCACCCTGAAGTGTTGCGGGAGGGTCATGTACGCCTTGCAGCGACTCTGTGGCGGAGTTCCAGAGGCGGCAGACGCTGTTTTCTTTGGTCCAGGAACTGGAGAGACACCCGAAACCGCGGCCTTGCGGAAGCTGAAGAAGGGATCAGATGGCGAGCGATGGATCGTTGTTCGACAGGATGGTCACACTGCCGTCTTCCGCATCAGCGATGCCACGAGTATCAAGTCTTCTGGCCTCTACGTGAATCACGATGTGGAGACCTTGCGAGGTGACGGGCCCTTGGTCGCATGCTTGAAGGGCCATGACCGCCTTCATCTGTGCAGGAACGAAGTCTGCAACGAGGAGGGCCAGCACTTCAAGGAGTACGCCATTGTGAAGCAGTTCAATGCGGAGAAGTTTCAGCTGGCTGCGGCAACGCAGGGTGCGCAGGAAGCTGGGGCTGTCTTTGTCCAGTGGTTTGGGCGAGGGGCGTCGAAAGCAGCAAAGCGAGTCCGGGACTATGCATCTGAATCCGAGACAGAAACTGTTCGGTGCTGCGCCGATCGTATCTGGTGGGAAGAGGCGACAGGTCGTAGGTGCTTAGCAGAACGCGCGTGTACAGCTTCTGATTGTACAGATGCTCAGCTTCTTGCAGAGGACGTTCCGGTAGGTTTGTCTAGCTTTCCACTGTGCCCCAAACATGGAATTGAGTATTTCAAAGGTAGGTTCCAACTTAAGTGTGTCATGGCTGATTGCACGCACCTGGGAACTGCTGGAGACGGAGGGATTCGACTTTGCCAAGAACATGCTTGCGAGCCTAGGCATGCGAGCACGAGACGGTCTTCACGGTCGAGGTCTAGAGCCAAATGCGAGAAGGGTGACGATCCCATGGAGGAGGAAGAGAAACCACGCAGTTCACTTCGGCGTCGCCCCCGGGCCCATGTGGATGATGGAGGCCAGACCGATGTGGAGGACTTGCTGGACGATATCCGCCAGGACGACGACTCCCAAGGAAAGCCCAAGGAGCGTGCACGGCGGCGTGCCTCGCCTGGACATACACCCAAGTCGGGAGTGCAGCGTAGTTTGGCCAAGCTTGGAATGGTCAATTCCCCCGATCGCATGACCGTCCAGACTACCCTTGAAGAGTTCATGGAGCAGTACGTGGATGGCAAGGAGCTTGGCCTTGACGAGGAGGACGTGCGCAATCAGCTGGCGGCAAGATATGGCATGGGTCTGCGGGAGTTCACACAGATGCTCTATACGGGCAAGCCACGGAGGAGCAGCGCAAAGGGACGAAGGGCCTTACCAAGTTTTTGGCGAAGTGGAGGAAGCAGTTGGCTGCAGACACGCCGCAAAGCTCAATGACGTCTTCTTGGAGCTTGATTGGGACCCCACAGACCGAGACGTCTACACCAGAGAAGGCTCGTGAGGACGTTCTGAGTAGCCCTGCCGAGGTGAACACCGAGACCGTCAAGCAGCTGGTGATGCTACCACCTCCTGGAATTTATGGACAAGAGGACCGGAAAGCAGGAACTGGAGGAGGGTCGGAACCTATGGCAGAACTGGCTCGCGCCATCCAGCAGCAGACTTCGGAGTTGGCGACTTTGGTCAAAGCGCAGAATGAGACCACAGCAGCACCGAGTGGGTTGATGAAGTCTCTTGGAAGGGCATCGGAAGAACTTGTTTTCCTCCTTCGAGCTTGTGGTCAGTACACGGTGGAGATTGGAGAAGGCGAGTATGGCGCCAACCTTGCGCAAGCCCTTTTGTCAGCACAGGCTAGCGCATCAACAAAACTCCGAAGCGCTGCATGGGTTCAGGCAGAAGGTGACTACCAGGTTGGCCATTGGAATTGCCGGACCGTTTTGGGGGACGCAGGAGGCTTTTGCATTGTCAGCGGCTGACTTCGTGGCGTGCAGCGATGCGGAGCTCGACAACTTCGCGATGGAGAGCCGCACTGGCAAGGTGATCAAGGAGCAGCGCCCTGCGATGCCTACACGTTTTGAGGAGTGGCTGAACAGGGTCAAGAGGCAGAATGACATATGGGCGCTGGTGTATGGAAGGGAGTGGAAACCTGTCAGAGACCACACGGCCGACCTTCTTGGCTCATGGCACACTCAGGCACCGCACAAGTGGCCCTTGCAAGTGATCATTGATGTTTGGGAAGAATTGCACTGGAAGTTTGTCGAAGAACTCAAGTCAGAGCTGAGGAAGATCAAAGCCCTTAGTGGACGTGAGACCATGCAGCTCTCTGACCTCAAGTTCTACGCCCTGATGCCGGATGACCAAGGGAAGCCACCACTGCAGCTTCCACGGACATTTGATTTGAATCACCCAGATGGGTGGTTTGCTACGGAGGTCCTCCCACGCATTGAGCGTCGCCAAGAACGTTTGTTGTGGAAGTTGACGTGGGAGGGGGCCACGAAACAGCGAGGAGCCAATGCTGCAGCAGGAGGAGCCACTACACCGAAAGGAGGGGATTCCTCTCTGTCAGTGAAGAGCCTTCTGGGGCCCAAGATGACCACGGAGGAGACGAATCGTGCAAAGGATCGAGCTCCTACAGCAGCCGATGGCCGTCTTCTTTGTTGGGGCTATTTGACGCATTTGGGATGCAACCAACAGGGATGCCAGCGGGCACATGAGAACCTCAAGGGCACCTTCGAGAGCTTGGATCCAGCTGTGAGGATGCAGCTGCTTCGTCGAGGAGGCTTGAAACGCATGAAGGTGGAGTCCAAAGAGAGCGCAGCTGAGAAGATCAAGGAGCTCCGCGCGCATGTGACAAAGGATAAGGCAGCGAAGGTGCAGGACGGCCAAGACAGACGCAGAGCTGGAACGGATCGCACTGGGAGCGGCGCTGCTGAGAAGAAAACAGAGGACGACTCGAGCCGAGCCGGAGGAGTGACATGGAAAGCACAAGGAGATGGAGAGCACCGACTTCACCCCTCAGGAAGCCGAGTTTGCGCAGTTGGTGGCTGGGCCGAACCCAAAGATGCTGGAGCACATCAAAGCTAGCAGCCAACCTCACGAAGGCCGGCTCGGAGAGACAGCACCTGAGGATGCACAACGTCTTCTACGAGAAGCACAACGTCTTGCTGATGGACCTGTTCTCTCAGCCCTCAAAGACTCCAGTGACGATCTCTATGCGTGGGCTTCCACGCCTGTGGCAAATGACCCCAGTGTGACGCTGGTTGATTTGATGGGAGAAATGAACCAGTTTGGCTTGGGGGAGCTGGCTGCCGAGGCGGCACAGATCCTGGAGGGAATCAATGAAGGAAAGGCTGGCCAAGGACGCAGGTGCAATGTTGGCGTTACGCATTGGGATGGAGATGGACCAGGACGTGTACAAGTCGAGATCGATGGTACGTGTTGGGCGATGTACGACTTCAAGGAGGAGGTCTTCATGACGGAGGAGCTGGCGGGCCTTATTGGTGCAGTCCACCCGGAGGTCGAGAAGAGACAATGCGTGACGAAGGTTCTCGCGGCAGGGTGCCTCATGGCCAAGGAGGAGAAGGTACCAAGCATGAAGGCTGTGGAGGAGTTTGCACAAGGCCTGCGGCTTGAACAGGCGAGACTGGCGGCGGATGCAGAGTCTATGATGGGGCATGCAGAACCCGAGCTCCGCATGTACACCCACGACATCCTGAAGCCGCACCATGACAAGGACTATCGAGCGATAGCCGCATTTCCTGTCGAAGCTCTTGGGAATCGTGTTGCGGGTGGACTACAAGGGCGATGTGCTCACCGAGATCATCCAGGGAACACAGTGGAGGTCAGGGCAGCCAGACGTGTGGGCCCTCATTTGGAAAGGGCATATGACGCTTCTGGTTCCTCCGGACCGACAGGCGGCGTTGAAGTGGCTTCAACAACAGGACGCCTATGCGACACCGTGCTTGGGCTTTCACTACTTCTGGCACCAGCGGCATGATCAGCCACGTACAGCATCAGGAGCTTTGGTGTGCAGGCATTGCAAGCCCCCACGGAGAGCGGGGGAACAGCACTATAGTTTGTGAGAAAGGAGACATGTCTGCCAGCTCTGGCGTTGTACATTGCCGGAGGCAGCAGCGAGAAGTTCTTTCAAGGTACAGCCGTCCACTACGCCAAGCAGTCCTTCTGGTCTTGTGCTGAAAGAGTTCTTCGCTGGGCATGGTGTCATCTCCTCCGGGTGGAGACAAGCGGGGGAGGTGGCTTTGGAAGAGGTGGAGCTGCACGAGGATCCTCATCGGCGGACGGGCCGTAGGGAAAGTCATGACCTAGCCAACTCCATAGTCCAAGCCCAAGTCATGAAGGAGGTGGACAACGACGTCTTCAATGTGGAGTGGATCGCATGTCCGTGCACAACCTACTGTGATTGGAATCTGCAAAATGGAGGAACCCGCACATTTCAGCAACCGATGGGCGAGCCAACGGAGAAGGAAGCAATGGGCAATACGTTGTCGAACTTTGGGGCGTCCTTGTTCGAGCGAGCTCTTCGACGTGGCCATTTTCCAATCGCTGAAAGCTCTGGCCTTTCTGGGAGATACCCCAAGCAGTGGCATTTGCCAGCATGGCAGCGCATTTTGCAACGCCCTGACGTGGACTTCTTGGAGATTGACATGTGTGGATACGGCCTTGCCCCGGCAGATCAACAGGATGGACGGCACTTTTACCGCCACCGCACGGGCCTGGCGTTTCCGAGGCATTCAGGTTTTCGCACAGCGCTTTTTCGACTTTGTCCAGGACTTTCACCAACTCATCATCACGTTCCCCTGAAGGGTGCCCGGCCGGGTGCTGATGTGACACGCTGCACAGAAGCGGGGGTCTACGCCCCGCAGTTTGTCCAGGCAGTGGTGCAAGCCTTGCAATCCCTCTTGACAGTGGGGGGGAGGGCCTTCAATTCCGCCACAGGTCAAAGCTGGAGGGGTAGTGCAGAGTAGAGGTGAAGGAGAACGACAAGGTCCAGGGCCTGATGATGGTGCGAGCAGTGGTGATCAGACGAGCAACGACGAATGTGGTGAGTCTGAAGTTGATGAGCCAGACAGCGAAGTGAGCGATGGAGAAGGGTCCGCTGAGGAAGGAGGCTCAGGAGGAAGTCTCAGCTCCCCTATCGAGAGCTCCCTGGCCAGCGAGGACGAGGATCAATGGTGGGTCCAGGATGGCATGCTGTGCATCGGCGGCCGAGAAGGTTTGCAATGCTACCGTGTGGGACTGGAGCCCTTACTTCCCGGCGCAGTTCAGGAGGGAGAGGTTCACTATGTTCTACAGAGCTTTTGAGCCACGAGATGAAGAGGATGCCTGGCAGATCATGGATGATTGGCGGGCGCAAGGAGAATGCGAAGGACCTTTCCAGTGTGGTGGGTAGGCACGACAGTCTTCCTGTTCCGCGACACCAGCCTCCCCACGCAGTTTCCCTTTGATCCGCCTCTGGGTACCCAGCGAGACGACACGAATGAGGATGAAGAACGTGATGGAGGAGCCACTGAGGAAGGGAGGGAATCCTCCCCTGCTTCCGTGCCAACGGAGCCGAGTGAAGGTGAGCAGCGAGACGGCAGAGTAGGGGGTGGTGGAGAGTGTTCGGAGCGAGACACTGAATGTCATCACCTAGACGATGCGGTGCGGCGAGGTCCGAAAGAATGCCTAGGAGACACCGAATGTCCTCACCCAGACGCTGCGGTTCGAGGCCACCTTAAAGAATGCCAAGCTCAACGAGTATGCCTTCACCCAGACGATGCGGTCCGAGGCCACCTTGAGGAATGTCAAGCTTCACAAGTACACCCTCATTCAGACGGTACAGCGCAGAGAGGTGACAAAGAACGTCTTTGCGATCAAGAATGCCCTGACCTCGAAGGTATGGCTGCGTATGACGGCGGGAACGAGTCTTGTCATGGTTCGAGCAACGGCGGAGGTGGACATTGTGATGGCGGCGATCGTACAGCCGGAGGGTCCATGTGGACCGATTTTGCGGCCGAAGGTTTTGGATCAGAGGTCGAGGACGCAGCCTATGAGTATGTCCGTTTGATCGATGGCATTGAGGATGCAGAGGTTGAGACGTGGCGAAAGGTATGTCATGGCGGCGACAGATTGTTGAGGTGCACGGGGAGCGTAAGAAAACGCTGCGAAAGCCTTATGGATTGCGCGGGAGAAGCTCGACCAGAACAACCTGAAGGGCATTGACGACCACGACCTCGATGGATTGCTTCATGAGGATTGGCTGGCCTATTTGGGGGAGATCAGAGCTCAAGGCATGCCTGCACGGTATGTGGGGGAAAGGTCTCGAGTGAAAACAAGGCCTCACCCACGTGCAAGAGCCAATATGCCGCAGGTGTATCAGCAGCTCATGAAGGATGTCAGCAAGCACAGGGTTTTGGTGGTCAATCACTTGCACCCGGGGCTGCAACATGCGGTCTCGTCACCTTTTGAAGCGGTTCCCAAGATGCTCCCCAACCGAACTTTGTCCTCGGAGGTGCGCTTGGTGCACGACCAACGTTTGGTCAATGCCGGGACAGACAAGGATCTACATCCCCCAGCCGTGCAGCCGCTCCACCAACAGATCATCCGCCACATCTTGTGGTTGAAAGCAAGATACCCAGGAGTCAATGTGGTCATGGCCAAGAAGGACGTGGCAGGGGCATTCAGGCTTTTGTGGGTTGACCCAAGGGATGTGGAACTATTTGGAGGTGATCTTCCGTGGGAGCCAGAGTCAATGGGCAGCGGCAGGGGCACAGCAAAAGCGGGGGATCCCTCAGGGCTGACGTTGCTCTACTTGGTGTCGAGCTTTGGTTTCAGTGGATCCCCAGGCGAATGGACGCTGTGGGGCAGAGCAACTGAGGAGCTTCACAGGGTTCATGCACCTGTTGATGCGAGAAGGAACTTCGACGGCAAGATCTTGGTGGACGACATGGTGCTTGTTGAACCGTGCTTGGGACTGAGACCATGGATCAGCGCAGAGACATATCAGTGGGCGGTGATGAAGCTTTTTGGGCGACAAAGCAGTCAACGCTGTGAAGGACGCTGAGGAGGGGATCTACGGCCCGGAGCAGCTTGTATGGGGCGTGGCCATCAACACGGAGACTGAGCGGATGTCTCTCCCGGAGGCGAGAGTCCTGAAGGGTGCCTATCTACTGCAAGGGTCAGAGTACAGTTTTGGTGAGAAAACTTTGACTTTGAAGGGGCTTCAACGCTTCCGTGGGATCGCAACTGGGTGGTCTACGATCGTGGGCGGCCTCAAAAATGAGCTGAAGGCGGCTGATGTCTTCTTGAGTGGTGTGGATGGGTCCGCGATCGTCAAGCCTCGAGTGGAGGAGGGCGCTACAAGTCGAGAAGCACAAGCATGGGAAGATCTTTGGGATCTGTTCGAGGACTGCAGATGGTTGTGCGCGAGATCGGAGACGTGGGCCGAGAAGTTCGGAGGTGACATCCGGGAGGTCTTGGTGCCGATGGAGCGTTTGGCGCTGCCGGGACAGCTGAGGCAAGTGGTCTTTGTCTCGTCAGACCCATGGCGATGTGTGCAGGGAGGAGCTGGAGCAGCTTAAACCATGGATCCAACGAGTGGTTGAGAGCGAAGAGCTGGGCATGGACCAAAAACTGGCGATTCACCTTGGGTGAGTGGCATTTGCTTGCAAGATGGGGCCCAAGTGGGTAGGAAAGGTTGTGGTCTACGGTGGCGACAACTAGGTGGTCTACCACTGGGTCAATGGGCGAAAGAGCAAAGTGCGGGCTGGAAGGCTATTGGTTCGAGTGCTCAACATGGTAGTACCGATGCCGTATATTGGGGGGCTGGTGGCGAACCTATCACAATGACGATGCGGACGCGCTCACCAGGCTGACGAGTGCGGAGGCAGACGGGTTTGTGCAGAAGAAGGGTTGGCAGTGGGTCAACATTCGACAGAGCATCATGGAGGCGCTGCAGGACACGGAATCCTATCGTGGGCGGAGGTCGAGGACAGGGAGGAGATGATGCGGCTACGTGAGTTGCGGATGTTCCGAACCCTGCATCGGAGCCCGGGGCGCCTCGATGCTCTTCAGATCTGCGAGTGGGCCCCAAGTGAGCGGCGAGTGAAGGACTTTGAGCACTACCAGAGCCCTGGAGCGAGCGGAGGCCGAGTGGTGGCAGCATCTTTTGGGCCGGACCTGAGGGGTGCCAAGGTTGGCCGCTTCTTTGAGTTCTTGGCGCAGGAAACCTGCGATGTAGTGGTGATGGAAGGGCCCAAGGATGTCGCGTGGGATGTAGCCGAGCAACGTGGTCGAGCAGAAGGTTGGCAGATTGCAGAGCTGGAGTACTTGACATCGGAGTTGGGGGAGCTGCTGGCACGAAGAAGGTTTGCGGTGATCCTACATCATTGTCGAGACCTATGCCCTGATGAAGTTGACCGGTGGCTTGCGAGAACGGTTACTCCTCCTTCCATTGGGTCAGCACTGAAACCCAGCCAAGTGGAGGATCTGGTGTATTATGAGAAGTATGAACCTGCCATGGGGCAGGGCAATCATGCGATGCTCCCGGTGGTGGGAGCTCATGTGTGGATTGGCAATTCACCGGAGCGCAAGGTGGTCTATCGTTTGAGCGGCCCGGGTAGGTGGCCTTTGGTGGCGCGAGAAGGCGGCAGCTTTGAGGACATCTATGTGACGGACAAGGGAGCCAAGCCTGGGACAGTGCGGCGACTCACTTGGAGGGAGCTGTGGTGTGCGCAAGGCAGGTCGGTCACAGAGTGGGAGCAGCTGGAGGCCGAGCTTGGGGCAGAAGCATTGATGCGAGAAGGGTGCGCGGCTACCGGGCGAAGGACGGCTTTGTCTTTGCTCAGCGTGGCTGCGGAAATGATGGATGTCCAGAAAGGACATGAGAAAAAGGCGGGCATGTGCTGGGACTTTGAGGATGTGAAGTCCGTGGCACAGATTCTGCGATGGCTCAGGAGATGGCGCAAGGGCGAATATGGTCGTGCTCTTCCTGATCGACGAGCAGGAGGAGACGAGGGCCAACGGGTGTGGCTATGGGGCGAAGATCTGTGGTTGCATGCGCTGGAGACACTTCCCGAAGAGGAGGATGTCAAAGCAGGAGGTCGTCGAAAGGCAGCGGAGGCGGGGAAGAAACAGGCCGAGAAGGTCATCTATCTGCAACCGGGCATTGTCGGCGACATGAACATCCAGGCACAGATCGAAGAGTGGCTCGACGATCATATGAACGGCGACAAGGCGCCGAGCACGAAGCGAGCCTACCAAGCAGCCTGGGGCAAGTGGTGCGATTGGGCAAAACGCCAAGGTTGGCTGACACCCTACCTGGACCACAAGGCGGACCCAGTGATCAACGAGAACAAGGTGCTGGGCTATTTGGGTTATTTGGGCTGGCTTGGGACTACAGTGGCGACCATGAAGCAGGCCATTTTTGCGCTGAAGGACGCCCACAATGGAGATTCTACCAACAAGATGCACAGACTGTGGATCGTCCTCAACTCCTTGGAGCGGATGTCAGCCAAGAGACCTCGGCGGCTAGGCGTCACCGTTCCCATGCTCAAGTGGATCGGAGAACACCTGGAAAACGGAGCAGCAAAGTCATGGGGAGCTCAAGGTGGACTGTCGGATGCTACAAGCGGCCCTATTGACGGCATGGTTCTTCATGATGAGGGCAAAGGAATACTCCGATTCTAGTGGAGTGGACGAAGAGATGATCTTGCGTGGCCAAGATGTCGTGCTGACCAATGGTGGACAGCCAGCCAAAGAAGGCCAGGAGGTGGAAGAAGCCACGATCCAGTTCAGAAAAACGAAGGCTGACCAGGAAGCCTTTGGGACATGCAAAACCATGCTGAAGACCAACGTGAAGCACGTATGTGTGGTGGAGGCGTTGCGGCGGCTGTTCGAAGTGGTGCCTCGACGTTTTTCCGGACCAGAATCACATCTTCCCCTTTTCCGATGGGCTACAGGTGGAGTTGTGAAGCGCCTTGAGATCCAGAACGTCCTTCAGAAGGCGGCCAAGGCGGTGGGATTGCCGGCAGAGCGGTTCCAGTCGCATTCTTTGAGGATAGGAGGGGCGTCGGCGCTTTTTCAAGCAACAGGCGAGGTGGAGCTGGTCAAGCGTACCGGAAGATGGACGAGCTCAGCAGTGCATCGATACTTGCACGATTCGGGAGACGTCTTGAAAGGCCTCAGCCAGAAGATGGCAAACGTGGACCAGTATATCCACTACACCTGACACTGAAAGATGGGGGGGCCTGGCCGCGCTAGCTGCCACAGCTTGGACACAAGCAGCACAGGTGGTTTGGCAGTGCGCTAGGCAGATCCAATGGTGCCGCGCAGCAGCAAAACGGCAATGCGGCAACAGCTATGGCACTTAAGTTGGAGGTTTTCAAACCGTTACTTTGGGGCACAGAACAGTTGTAGCATGTGTAGGTTTTG
>Ga0126342_10012251_pt1 | contig 15300 bp, 14 predicted proteins | sample Cyp1metagenome_FD_92528 | JGI IMG/M metagenome (GOLD analysis project Ga0126342, IMG submission 92528) | Coral microbial communities from Lord Howe Island, Old Settlement Bay, Australia - Cyphastrea 1 metagenome | ecosystem: Host-associated > Invertebrates > Cnidaria > Coral ...
ACAACCACAACAACCACAACAACCACAACAACCACAACAACCACAACAACCACAACAACCACAACAACCACAACAACCACAACAACCACAACAACCACAACAACCACAACAACTACAACAACCACAACAACCACAACAACCACAACAACCACAACAACCAACAACGAACAACAAAACCAACCAACCAACCAACCAACCAACCAACAAACAAACAAACAAACGACAACGACAACGACAACGACAACGACACCGACAGCGACAACGACAACGACAACGACAACGACAACGCAACGACGACAACAACAACGACAACGGCAATGACGACGACGATACAAAATGAACAATTCTGCAAGGGGACTTCAAACGCTGGTACCGCGACAAACTATCTTCGAACACAAAAACACATCCCCAACTGTCAGTCCGGGAAACAGACGGGTCCCACGCAACATTCCACAACATCCCAACCACCATCCCTATGATTCTCGCCCCTTGTCCAAGGATACCCAAACCCATTGGTGGATCACCATAGCCCACATGAAATTCATATAAATTTTAGGCAGCCCCATTTTCAGGCAAACCTATTGCAATAAATTGGCTGGTATCCCCCCTTTTCAGCCAAACCCAGATTTTGTTGGCAACTCGTAACCATCTTATGCACAAATGACATTGGGATTTCATCGCGGTATCACAATCACACCCATATACTACTGTTGGTAACTGAGGTGCAGTAGCAGAGAAGCAGACAGCCAAATTCCTCAGATCCTTCCGCGGAGTTCCAGTCAGGTCCCACCCCTCGTGGCCGCTTTGCGGCACCGTGGGCGCAGGGATGGCAGGGCTCAGGGCACGCGGCAGCGACAGAAGCACGGAGCGTAGGTCCGGGAAGGCCAAGAGCAGACCTTGGGTCGGGATATGGTTCGGGATTTCTACCCAACCATATGATCAGTGAGAATTGGTGGATTGTCATTTTATGCGGATATAATCGGGATACTGGCGTTTTAACGGGAATAGACTGGGAATACAATAGTATATACGGCCAACGAAATGATCTAGGCGTGTTTGAGAATCGGGGGTTACACCAAAGTTTTTGGCTATTTTGATAAGCACAATGGTGATTCACCAGTTGATTTAGGGAGCCCTATTTTCAGACAAACCCAAATGGTTTGTTTTCACTAGACCCCTGTGCATGTATCCACCGCATCATCATAAATTCAATTGTTACCCCAGCTATAAACCAACTTACCTACCGTTTGGGACCGATTTTTGCAAAGATGCTGTTGGTTTGAAAGGTTTATCCACTGAAATGTCAAATGGAACCAATGAGAATTCGGGATGGGACCAGAAAATCTGGGTATGTAATCCATAATTTTTGGAGGATCCAGTTGAAATTTGCTGGAAGCCTCCAATGATGGGACACCCATTGGAAGGGTCCCTTTCGACCCACTCTCACGTTCCAAGCTTCCCTGCTTCCGAGTATTTGGCGTCCTTTTTTTAAATTGGCACAAATCAACAAGCAAAACAATCACATATATGAAACTTTGGTAGATCTAGGGTCTGTGATGACCTGGTTTCGCCATCCAATCCTTGTAATGCTAGTAAAGCAGTAGGAGCCACCATCGCCAATTCTGGCATTTTTATGGCTGGTATAAACCATCAAGATGTGGTTTTTGACATTGCTTAACTTAAAGGAAATAACGACCGTGCAATTGGCCACGGCGCCTGTGAGGATCGGCAGGCCAAACCACAGAAAGGCCTCCAGACGCCAGTTGCTGTGCAGGGCCCAGGTGCCGCAAATCAGGGCCATCACGACGGCCACGACGCTGTAGAGGGCGTTCACCAGGGAACCTCGAAGCGTAGGACTACTGCAGTAGTAGTTGTTACCATTGTTGTACTTGTTTGTTGTGTGCTACTACCAATAGTACCGCACAAGGCGGTGGCGGAAGTTTCAGAGATAGGAAACTATATAGAGGAGGTGAGTTGTTGTGATGCATGGATGGCAGAGCGAATCCACTGATGGACCGGCGGGTGGTTGGAGCTGTGCAGTTTGTAGTGGTTGCAGTGGTCGCCTCACCCAAAACTGCGGGATGTAGTGTGGTGCAATGTAGTGTAGTGTAGTTCTAGTTGCAGTCGCAGTTGCAGTTGTAGTTGTAGCTGTAGTTGTACTTGTAGCTGTAGTTGTTGTAGCTGGCAGGTTGCAGTTGGCGTAGTGTAGTGGGGCGTAGTGAAGTGTAGGTGTAGGTGTAGTTATAGTTGTGGCGTAGTGTGGTGGGAGTGGGAGTGAGAGTGGGACTGGGACTGGGCGTTGGAATAGTAGAAGTAGAAGTAGAAGTAGAAGTAGTAGTAGTAGTAGGAGTAGGAGTAGGAGTAGCAGCAGCAGCAGCAGTAGCAGTAGCAGTAGCAGCAGCAGCATTTGTTTTTGTTTTTGTTGTTGTTGTTGTTGTTGTTGTGGTGTTGTTGTTGCAGCTGTAGCTGCGGTTGTAGTTGTAGTGGTAGTGGTAGTGGTAGAGTGCTGCAGTATAGTGTAGTGTAGTGCAATGCAGTGTAGTGTAGTGTAGTGGTACTTGTAGCTGTAGTTGTAGCTGTAGTTGGAGTTGTAGTTGTAGCGCAATGGTAGTTGTAGTGGTTGTAGTAGTTGTAGTAGTTGTGGTAGTTGTAGTAGTTGTAGTAGTTGTAGTAGTTGTAGTAGTAGTAGTTGTTGTTGTAGTGGTTGTGGTTGTCGTTCTTGTTCTTGTAGTGTAGTGTGGTGTAGCGTTGTGCGGTTGAACGTCCAAAAGTGGTCCAAGACCGCTTCAAAATGTGCTTCGCGCCGCAACAGCGTGCACTTCTTCGGCATCTCAGCGTCCAACAATGATCCAAGCCGTCGGTTTTTAAGACTTTTGACATCGAAATGTGCTTCGCGCCACAATGCCGTGCACTTTTTCGGCATCAACGTCCAAAAGTACTCCGAGATCGCCAGTTTTTTACACTTTTGATTTTGAAATGTGCTTCGCGCCACAAGGGCGTGCACATTTTGAACATCTCAACTTCCAAAAGTGTTCCGATACTGAAGCGTTTTGCACCGTTTGACTTCGAAATCTGCTTCGCACCACAACGCCGTGCAAATTTTTCAACATCTCAACTTCCAAAAGTGCTCCGAAGCCGCTGTGTTTTCACACTTTTACTTGAACATGTGCTTCACGCCCCAGCACCGCGCACTTTTTGAACACGTCAACTTCCAAAAGCGCTCGGAGGCTGAGGTGTTCTGACCGTTTTGACTTCGAAATCTGCATCGCGCCACAGCGGCGTGCAATTTCTTATCTCCCATCTCCCCAGATGGCTCGGCACGCGCTGCTTTAGCGAGCCTACTTTTCGACCCTCCGGAGCCACAAAACATTGGAAAAACACAGCGTCTTGCGCTTTTCTACCTTTTCGCGCACCTGCATCTTCTTTCTTCTGACTCTTTTTCTTCTCTGATCTTCTTTCTTCTTCCTTCTCTCCCCTGACTCTTGCCACACTTCCTTCTCCATCTGTCCATATTGTCGGAAGTTTGACTTCTAAACTTCCTTCAGATACCTGTATATATATATATATATTGTGTGTGTGTGTGTCACATGTTCATACTCATGTACATCCAAGTACATATCACCATGAGCATAATCATCATCATCATCATCATCATCATAAACATCAGCATCAACATCAACATCAGGAGCAGCAGCGGCATCAGCACCATCATCATCATCACCATCACCTTCATCATCATCATCAGCAGCAGCAGCAGCAGCGGCATCAGCACCGTCATCACCATCAGCATCATCATCATCATCACCATCACCTTCATCAGCAGCAGCAGCAGCATCATCATCATCACCATCATCATCATCATCATCATCCGCAGCAGCAGCACCACCAACATTAGCACTTTCATCAGCAACATCGTCAGACCTACCATCACCACCACCATCATCATTGTCGTCGTCGTCACCACCAGCATCGTTGTCGTTGTCCTCATCATCATCATCATCATCATCATCATCATCATCATCATCATCATCATCATCATCAGGTTTTGGGATATGTTCTGGGCTTGGAAGAGCAAAGAACATATGCGAATCTGAAACCACCAAGCAAGGAACAGAGCTGACTGCCATAGCCAGGGAAGCAGTTCTGCATGTAGATGTATTGCCTCATCTCCACCATTCAAGGCGGGGATTTCCAGGTGGAACGCTTGTCTTTTCATGTCTTTTCCCGGTGGATTTCCCAGTGGGGAAGTTTAAAAGATCCCCTTCAGCGAAGCCAGGCTTTCCAGTCACTCCAAGTCACACGCCCTGGATGTTGAGGCAGATCCCATGTAGAAGTCTCACGCCAAACAACATGCTGAGGCTCACTTTTGGGATATACGGCAAGGTGATGGTGGCGAAAGACAGCAGCATCATGATGCTGGCCAAAAACACCAACAGCTGCTTGATAGTCAGCCGCTGCATCAAGGGGTGCAACAGCACGGACCCGACCAGCCATCCTGGGCACTCCGGGGTTCATGGCAACTCCAATAAGGTGCAAAAATCAGGGAAGTCGAGTATAAAAAGTCCGATTCACAATCCTGTCGTGGTGGCTAAACCTATACCTATGGATGCAAGTTAACCCAGGCGTTACTTTTCTTTCAATCCACATGATGTATCCTCACTATCGTTGTGTTCCTGAACTCACCTGAACGGTCTTGTGTTCATACCACTGACCAAATCGGTGGGTGCAACCCCAGGTGCTACCCTCTGGTTATGTCAAGAGTTTGCTATTGAAAATGGTGATTTATAGTGGATTTACCCATTGATAGCATGGTGATGTTCCATAGCAAAATGTAAACGTTTACCAGAGGGTAACCATTCCTAGCAAAATCGCTCGTAGAGATGATCCCGAATACCCTCTGGTAAGTTGCTACATAGCTATGAAAAATCACCATAAATCACCATAAATCACCATAACTCACAGTTGTTCATAGGCAGAAGTAATACAACCAAGACACCTACGAAGATGACGGTTTGACTCAGAACCAGCTGGTTCTCTGTGAATGGCAGCCCGTCGTCTGCCGCGATCTTCCGATCCAGCAGCACTGGCAATGCTTGCCAGGGCGCCTGGCCCAGTTCATGGATAACGTTCGTAAAGCAATAAGATCCACCATCCCCAAATTTACCGTTTTAATGTGTGGTATGAACATGTATGAACCATCAACTTACATTGCTGGTTTATGGCATTGCATTACTAGCATCATGATCATTCCAAATATTAGTGCTTGGACCTGTTCACTTGAGCTGGTAAGCATAGACATGCCATCTTTTTAAGGCTGCGTTCTCAGCTTCCAGCAGCTTTACTCCGAAATTGAATAAAAAAGATAAGATCATTTTTGTCCCTGCTTACCAGGGCGTCCCAGAGCTCGGTCTTTCAAAACTACGGAGAAGTCCGGGTTCTTTTCTCAGGTTTGGACATGTTTAATGATACCGCCATTGTTTGTTGGCTAACAACACCATGATTGTTGGTGTCTAAGAATTCGTGTTGGTCGTGTCCCAATTCAGTGTGGGGTCATCCCGCCTTTAAGATCCATCATTTCCTGATTTGGGCCCCCTGCTGGATGATCCAAAAAAGCTCAGCATCATTGACAGGTCTTGGTCTTCCATCTTAGGACACTCTACATCATTTTAGGGTTTGTCCAAAAATCAAGTACCCCTGGTGTTGTAGGAATATATATTATGTGTATAATACATATTATATATATATGATCCACCGACCCCGGCTGTGGCACTAGCCGGGGCGGCGCCCAGGTCACAAAGCTTTGCTTGTCGCATTGCTTGGCAGGCCGTGGCCATGGGCCCCATGGGCCCCATGGGCCATGTTATCCCAGCTGTAAATCACCCAAGTTCTGCCTGGAAGGAGCCGAAGAAGATGCCAACTCCCAGGATAATTCGACGGGCCATCCACCTCACGAATATGATCAGAGGCTGGTAGCCCAGATTTTTGGATGATTGGATGTTGCAGCCCCCAAAAATATGGTAGGAAATGAGGAGAAAAAAAGCTAGAAAAATTGGATGGTTCCCAACAAAATGAATCTGCATGCTGGTTCAGAAAAAAAGGATGCGCAATGTACAAGTCATAGACTGTCCCAGAGTCACAGAAGGTAAGCCGCCAAGCCACTAATTTGGAAGAGTTTAATTACCCTCTGGTAAACTAACATAGCTATTGAAAATGGTGATTTATAGTGGATTTAACTATTAAAAATGGTGATTTTCCATAGTTACGTTAGTTTACCAGAGGGTAAATGCCTTGTCAACGAAAATCTTGGTATCCACAAAAATCACTGGTATTGCTGGTTGAACCAATCAACAACAACACAAAATTGGCTTGAGACGAATGATCAGCCAGTCTTTGAGGTTCTGACTTCACTATGTTGACCGAAACCCAGCTTTCATCTGTTTTATGTTTCAAAGCTGGAAATACGGTGGACATGTTTTAGATAGGTCAAAGCGTGTCGACTTCCCCAACTTTTGGAGGCACTTGAAGCGGAAATCCAATTGACCCAGGTCACCATGGTGCCTGGTCTGTTTCGTCTCAATCAGCTTTGTTTTGCCATTCTCCTCGTCACCTTCCAAGTTACCTCAGCGGGATTTGTTTCCAGATGTTTGAAGGAAAAATCATCTTCCAAACAGTGCCAAGCCCAGTTTAAGTTGTTTGGGGCGATTCATGGCTTCATGTTCTGTTTCATGGTAACCCTGGTTTTTCGAGATTTGGGAAGCAGTGACTGTTCCATCCCAAGAGGGGACGACCTGGTGCCAAAGCCATCTATAGATTCAACGTATTTCATGTGTATATGATACAAAATCAATTAAGGGCATATCCAGCCAGCTACAAAAATGTCTTATATTGTCTGAAAAACCATCTAGATCAATAATGCCATAGAGTAATGATGTTGAAGCCATGAAAACACCTCAACTTCTCATCGCTGCCGCAGTGCTGATGGACACATCTGCCACATCAACGGGAGCCCTTTGGCACCGCCGTCGTCGGCACAGCGCAAGAGCTCCGGCCATCAGGCCGCAGGCCACACCTCTGGAGCTCAATTTCTGTCCAGTTCTGGAGAAAAACGGTGAAATTGAAAATGGAAGCCAATGGAAGCCATGAAAAATCATGAAAAATCATGAAAAATCATGAAAAATCATGAAAATCAACCATTTGAACATGAGATTTTCACAAAGGCAAGAAGCCGGGCAATGTCTGGAAAAACAATGCAGAAAAGTTCTGGTTCAAGCCGACCACCCGTGTCGTGTCTTTCTTTTTGATCCCAGGATGTCGTGTTTCCAGAAAATTTGGTACCCCAAATTTGATGGCGTATCATCGTTGTCCTCCATGAAAAAACAGCCATTTATGGAAGGCCCGGCCTCCCCATTTTCAGACAAACAAATGAACCATCACATTCCCATATCTCGATTTATGTCATGGAACTTAAATAGATTGTATATTGTACACTATTGTACACTATTGTACACTATTGTACACTATTGTACACTATTGTACACTATATTCAGTATCAAAGCCATATCAAAAAAAAGGAACTGCCAGAGTTTCACCCAGCCACTCATGCTCGCCATGGTCAGGTGGTCAGGTCGTGGGATGATTCCCACGCGCCGGCGCTTGAACCATCGATGGGCCACCGTCGATTTTTCGTCCGGCAACGCCGATGATTTTCCCAATGATTTCATCACCAGAAATGGTGGGCCCCGGTGGGCATAGAACATTATAGAGTTACCCTCTGGTAAACTAACATAACTATGGAAAATCACAATTTCCAATGGGAACTCACTATAAATGGTCATGTTCAATAGCTATGTTAAATTACCAGAGGGTATACAAGCCATTGTTTTTACAGACCCATTTCAGAAGATGTGTTGCTTAAAAGTTTTTTTAAGCTATTGAGATACGGTCCTTTCAATCAATGACATGGTCAGTAAAGGGCAACTCATCATGGTGTTTTTTCAAAAGGTTGGAAAAGGATAACAAACCACCTTGAATTTTATCCAGTGAAATCTCCATGTCGGTTGCTTGAAATCCGGTTCAAGCGAAAATGTCTAACAAAATGCCTATGAGAATCATTCTCCCAATCCGAAAATGTCCGACATTTTGCTCAAAAACTCGCCATTATACTAAAAAAAACTCAATTTCTGCAGTTTCCAACAGGCACCTGGCAGTCTCCCGCTTTCTCAATGACTTCCGCCAGCCGCTGCACCAGGATTTCAGCCACCTACGAAAATGGTCCAGCCATTGGGGGTAAGTCGATAGGTCAATAGGTCGATAGCTCGATAGGTCGATTTAGGTCGATTTAGGTCGCTAGATAGCTAGACAGGTTCATGAACCCAACAAATAGATAGGCCAGTTCTAACCATCTGTTTGTGCCTTCGAGTTGAGAAGAGAAACGAAAGTGCACTGAGACGACCAGGGCAGGTTCATTCAGAAATATTTCATGAACATCCACTGGTATTGGGATTTTGATGATGATGATGAGGATGAGGATGAGGATGAGAAATTGGCTGATGATGAGGATAACGACTATGATGAGCTCTAGATGTTGCATCGCCAGCGATTCCACACACTTTTGGGGTGCATAATTCACCCATAGGGTGGTAAGTCGCCTCTGCTCCTTGCCGAGTCATCAGCTTCTCCTTGGCACATGGAGAGCCGTTAAAGAAAAGACTCTCCAATAATCTAACCTGGTCACTGGCCACGGGAAATCCTTCATTTCCAAACATGTTTATATCTATATAGTCTATGTATATATATATATATGTATATATAATATATACATAATATATATAATATATAATTATATATATAATTATATATATATGATAGGAGAGAGGGAGAGAGACAGACAAATATGATAAGAATTGATAAGATATATCATGGCCATTCAGCATCCTTTTGGAACGTAACGCGTTCCGAACGCGTTTTTCAGAACGCGTTTGTCAACTGGCAAAATGTTTCTTGTCTACGAACTAGATACGAACTAGATTTGCTAGGTGAGAGTTCTACTTACATTTCTTTGTTTCCGCAAAATGTAACTGGGTTTTGCTTCTTGGTTACAAGCTACAATAGTTTGGTTGGTGTTCTGTTTATATTTTTTAGTTCCTGCAACATCTAATTGGGTTCTGCTCTCTGGTTACGATGTTTTTTTTCTTCGTTGGGACTTATATTTTCGTTGTTTGGGCCCCGCAAAATGTAATTAGGTTTGTTTTTATGGTTTCGAGCTAGATTTGTTCAGTAGGAATTTACATTTTTTTGCCGCCGTATAAATTATTTATAAAGTATACTCAAAAATGTTTACCGTCGTTAGCCAAAGTACTTCACTCTCAGTCTCACTTTCCGGCAAAACAATGCTCATTTACATTTTGACAGCCCCTCAATATGTAAATGGGTCATTTCTACCTGGCGATGGTTCTCTCACCAGTGCTGGAAGAAAACAACGAAACAGAAAGCCAATTACATTTTTTTAGGTACTGAAAATGTAAATGGGTCATTTCTAGCTAGTCTTAGGACTCCGCACCAGTACTTGTCCTAAACTCTTAGTAATGGTATATAGTAGTTGTAGTAGTAATAGTAGACGAACAAGAAGTTGTCGTAGCGGTGGTAGTACCCGTACTGGTGGTGGTAATGGTACTAGCAAAGCAGCAAAACACTACCTCATGATTTACATTTTTTCAGCCCTGCGAAACGTAAATAAGCAGTTTCTAATTGGTGTTGGGTTTCCGCTACAGAGCTACAGGAAATCAGTAGAAGAAAAAAAACATTTGCATTTTCGCAGCCCATAAAAACGTAAGCGAGTTATTTCTAGGTCCCATTTCGTGTCGACAAATGCCATGGCCAAACTGCTATGTGGACGGGCGCGCTTACTTCTTTACCGCTCGTGCGAATGCCGGCGGTTCTTAGCCAAAGTATTTCACTCTCAGTCTCACTTTCCGACAAAACAATGCTCATTTACATTTTGAAAGCCTCTCAAAACGTAAATGTGTCATGACTAGGTACCATTTACTCTCGAAAATCTCATGGCCGGTGCGCTGTGTGGTTGGATGCGCTATATCTTCACTTCTCTTTACCGCATGTGTGAATGTCAGAAGTTCTTAGCCATTCTACCCTACTCTAGCCCAAAGTCCGGCAAAAGAGAACCATTTACATTTTCAAAGCAGTTCAAAATGTAAATGGGTCATTTCTAGGTCATGTTCTTCCGTTCTGTCTCGGATCCCAGTTGGCCATTGTATTCTGTGTGGTGCGGTAAACTAACTTCTCCACGGCTTGTAAGAAAGCCAAAGTCTACTCTCATGTTCGAAACCCCTGCAATGCAGCAAAACAACACCATTTACATTTTTCAAGCCCATCAAAATGTAAATCTGTCATTTCTAGCTGGTCTAAAGTCTCCGCTCCAGTCCTTGTGATGAACTCCAATGGTCGCAGAAAGCTATTTACATTTGTCGGGCCTCTCAAAATGTTAATCGGATCTCTCTAGCTCCTACGATGCTCAGTTGCCGGATTTGCTACGCCTCGCATCTTGTCAAGCATCCTTTTCTGGAACTAGCAGCAGCAGTTAGGCCGAATTCTTTTCCCGAGTAACTCGGGCAGAAGCCATTTACATTTTTGGAGCTCCTCAAAATGCAAATAAGGTTCTTTGCCGTTGACGTCTGACGCCATTACCATTTCGGCTTTTCATAATCTTACTTATGCAACTCCGACATGGTGACCACTCTACCGTCATGGAACGTACGGCTTAAGAACGCGCGTTCCCGAACACACCGTAAGAACGCACCGAACGTACCGAGAAAGTACGCTAGGCGCGTGGCATATCTATATACAGACAGATGATTATTCGATTAAAATAGGTCTATTCTCAACAAAAAATAAAGGAAATTGCGGGTCAAAAGACCGGGGATTAACCAAGTAAAGAAATATTCAAGATAGGGTTTCTGAATGTTTCTGATGGTTTCATTGAAAAAGTGTCGTGTCATTCAACCCCATTGAGGCGGACGAAACATGGCTGCCGGATTAGATCATTGGAGGACCTCAGCTTAAAGTAGCTGGCGGCATATTCACGTTGTGATCTTGGCGAAAATGAGCTCCTGATCAATAGTTAAGACACCCATCCAAAAAACGAATCATTCAATGCGGATCTTCACGGATTTTCACTGATCTGGCTGAAGTTCGTGATCATTCACCAACCTGACACAAGGTCATGTAACGGGGCAGTTCCCCGCACGTAGTGCATCAAGGGTGATGATGTCGCGGCAAGGTCGTTAGAGCACCAGCCAGGCTGCATTCTTCCACTTCCCACTTGCTTTGTGGAACAACGTGTGTGTGTGTGTGTGCCACAAATATCTGACATTCACAAACAAGACGGTCCAAAAACAGATCAAAGGTTCTAGAGATTCCCCCATTCTGGTGGATATTCCAAAATGGGAAAATCCACGACAAACAAAAATCCGACCCAGTAGTGCAAGAGTCTTCCCCAAGTATTCCCTGTAGATTCCCCGATCAGATTCCTTCATGGATTCCCTTCAGCACCGGTATTGCTGACACTTTCCTCATCAGTTCCCACAACTTTGATCAGCACAGTGTTAAAACCACAATACTCTAAGCCTCTAAAAAAAAAACACAGAGTCTAAGTCAGACTAAGTGCTTATTTTTGTAACATCGAAACCACACATCCAGTCATCGTGTCTAGGCCTCAAAACATCAACGATCATCGTTAGTGGGTTTTTGGGATGTCCCTGGAAGCCGATCGAATTGTCACAAGGCCAAGATTCATAGGTGTCGTTCTCATTGAATCCTACCTGAGGCGGGTTGCAATGAGGACTCAAGAGGATTCCATGGCGGATTCTTATCAGATTGACAATAATAATTAATGAATAGGATAACAATATTGCTACAATAATAATGATAATAATGCTACTACAATCAGTGTAATTATGAATTATTATGATTGTTGTAGTTATAATAATAGTAAAAATAATAACAACAATAATAATGACACTATATAATGGTACTGTAATAATAATAAGTCCACAGTCTGACTCAAGGTCAGGTTGAGTTCCCTGTACTGACCATCATCTACAGCATCGGTCTTCGCAGTGATAGCAGTGCGAGTCGTCCAAGGTGGGTAGCTTGCATCAAGTTTCGAAGGTGTCTTTGAAACGTCGGACATGTTTATTGTGGTAAAGTCAAAAAAAAATGAAGAAAATAAGAAAGTCATTGATCATAAGGGGTTACCATCATAAAATATCATAAATGTCCGACGATGATTTTAGTATATAACCCCCAAACGGATGATCATAATTGATCACTATTGTAGTAGGATTTTACTTGTCCATCCGTTTGGGGATTACTATACATTAAAAGTCGAGCCTGTGACGTGGCTAAGGACGAAAGCTTCTCAACACAGGAGGCCTGGCGCCGATCCCGGTGTCTTTCGATAAAGTGATCCCTAGATGGATTGAAATGCGTGTGTAGTATTAAGAAATGTATATATACATATACACATACACATACACATGTACATACACAAGTACATATAGACTGTATGTGTATTATATATACACACTGTGGCTTGGTGCTGGAAACGTCTCTAAAATCCCCTGTCATCGGGCGCTCATTGAGCGGAGCTGTCATCGGTCTCACTCACTCCTCTATGACAGGTGTGGTTGGTGGTTACAACCTAAGAAATGGGATAAATCTTGGGAATATCGGATTATAATATATCTATATAATGGGGATATGACCAACAATAATGGGGATAGATGTCATGGGGATACATATGGATATATCACCAACAATATGATTTGGGTATGTCTGCAAGTGGGGTCTACCCCACAATGGACATGTTCTCAATTTCAATTGGGAAAATGATTCTCAATCATCAAATTGGAGAGGTATCCTGTTTTCAGACAAACCAACATGTGAGACACCTGCAAAATGATCGTTGAAATTTGCAACCAGCACTGGCTGGTGAACATGATGGTTGCTATAATCCCTGCCCAATAAATGTCTGTAGCCTACCACGGTCCACCCATCATCAATTCATCAATACTGTGGTTCACATAGAGTCAGCGGATTCTCACACCCAACAAATAGAGTCTAGAGATAGTTCAAATCTTCGACATCTTTTTTTGATGATCCAAAGCCGACAAAAATATCTCTGGTGGTTCTTTTAAAAAAAACACCAAACCTTGCCACCTTGCGCCGTGCCCATCTGCCCCATGGACCAAGGACCATTTCGGCGCCTCTGGTCCCTTGTAGCCACGTTTGGCTAATTTCATGGCTGTCTGAACGTCCTCCTGAAGGGGGTGGACATGGCACATGGCACCAGCACGCTGATCGAACTGGGAATCCCCAAAGTCATCCAGGGAGAGGACTGGGACTGGGAAACCAGCAGTTTAATGAAGATTGAAGTAGGTTGATGTATATATATATGTATATATAGATGATATATATATATATATATGTATATATAAATCAAACTGCGGAGATCTTTTGACCAAAAGAGTACTTCCCAGCCGAAATAAAAAATATCATAGAATGTCTATATTCTGGCGGAGACTTTTGCAGCTAAGCGTCATCACGGAGGAGCAAAGGAGCCTTTCCTTCATCATGAATACCCACCTCGCCGGGCAGAATTTGGTGAACCAATGGAACTACTTGGGATTCAGGTTTAAACCACCAGAGCTAGGAATTTTGGGTGTTTGTATGTCATTATGTATTGATTCACCAAAGATTTGAGATGTTCTCCAAGATGGATGAAAGTACAGTGAAAACTTCCAGGAAAATCCCAAACACAAAGAATGGAAAGAGGAAAATGTTGACCCAATCTTTGTGAAGCCAACCAGATCAGAGATGCGTCCAATGTTTAGAGTTCGGAAACGTGAAAAAAGGTTTAGCCACCTTTCGCAAAAACAGTTTCCGAGGTGTAAAATCACTTTCGGTTCATTCTCCGACACATTCCGTGGCAACCTCCCAGCTCGAAACCCTCCACCCTTCCCAGCTCACATTCAACACACCATCCACGTCCACAAAAATCAAGGTTTCCTGGCGGTTGAAAATGCTCAGGCCATGCCCAGGGCTGCATTACTTGACTTTTTTTGGGCTGGGATGAAAGAAGGTTTCAATAGGTTTTGAAAACAAGCCTTGAAGGGAAGCACCTTTATAGTTGGGTTGTGCCAAAAAACGCACCAGACATTTCCTGTCGCAGAATCTTTACTAATCCCTTCCTCCTATCATTAAATACACCCAAAAGAAAGACCGCTGAAGTCTTGACAGATCCAGCCGCACCCCAAGATATGCTGTGGAAAAACCACCCTCAATTTTCTCACTTGAAACAAAACCCAAAATCATTGTTGACAAAGTGCTTGCTCAAATGTGCATCAAAAATATTATTTGGGCATGGGTATATGATGTATATGCCCATAATTTCCATTCGATGGAATCCCCATAGATTTGTTGGTTCAATCCCCGTCTTGCTTGGTTTTGATGGGCGTTATCCCCGTATCTTTGCCGTTCAATACCAATCTTAGCGGGTTAAATGGGGTATTCAAGTGTGATTAATTAGCCATCAACCTTTAGGTATTCAACCATTGTTCCAGAAACATCCGTTTTGGTTTGACTGAAATTTTGGACCAAAATCTCACCGTTGATCTGACAGCATGACTTTGACTAAAGATGGGTTATACCCCCAAATTTCATGGTTGATCGTCGTCATCATCACCACCATCACCATCACCATCACCATCACCATCATCATCATCATCATCAGCAGCAGCAGCATCAGCATCATCATCCTCATCATCATCATCATCATCAGCATCAGCATCAGCATGATCCTCATCATCATCATCATCCTCCTCATCCTCATCATCATCATCACCATCATCACCACCAGCATCATCATCATCATCATCATCACCGTCATCATCATCATCATCATCATCATCACCATCACCACCAGCATCATCGGCATCATCACCACCAGCATCATCATCATCACCACCAGCATCACCATCATCATCATCAGCAGCAGCAGCAGCATCAGCATCAGCATCAGCATCCTCATCATCATCATCATCATCCTCAGCATCAGCATCAGCATCCTCATCATCATCATCATCATCATCATCACCATCCTCAGCATCAGCATCAGCATCAGCATCCTCATCATCATCATCAGCAGCAGCACCATCTCCATCACCATCACCATCACCATCATCATCATCATCATCACCATCACCATCACCATCATCATCATCCTCA
>Ga0126342_10012252_pt1 | contig 15299 bp, 9 predicted proteins | sample Cyp1metagenome_FD_92528 | JGI IMG/M metagenome (GOLD analysis project Ga0126342, IMG submission 92528) | Coral microbial communities from Lord Howe Island, Old Settlement Bay, Australia - Cyphastrea 1 metagenome | ecosystem: Host-associated > Invertebrates > Cnidaria > Coral ...
AGTCTTGCTGAGAAAGTCAGAGAAGATTAGCACAGCCACCTGCACAGGATGACACGCCAAATCGAGACGGCATAGCCGCTTTGTGGTTCAAAACAAGTTGCCAGGGCTGACCTGCGTGCAGTTATAGATGTTGTTTTTGGTCTTATGGTGTCTTATATAGAATATTAATGAATACTATAGAATTACTGTACATATTCGCATGTTTGCTGGTTCCAAACCGTATTTTGTTGTTTCAAAGCTCCACTTCGTTCGCAAGGGGCCTGTCCAAGTTGGAGCTGAATGGCCAGCGTGGCACCGTGCTGCCCTTGGAATCGCCGGAGCAGGCCAGTGGCCATCGGTGAAGTCACTGTTGGAGAAATTCATTTGGATACCCTCTGGTAAATTAATAAAAATCACCATGCTATTAATGGGTAAATCAACTATCAATTACCCATTTTCCATAGCAAACTGTTAGTGTACCAGAGAGTAAGAGATATGTTCATTGTTTTTTTCCTGGGAATATACGACATGATGATATGTTTGTGTTTGGTGAAAGTTGGTGAATGCTTCAAACCCCCATTCAATTGTAGTGACAAAAAAAAATCTATATATGTATATATGTATGGATATATCGTGATATATCTATAAATCATTCGATATACATATATATATATATATATACATATGATGAATCTCTCTCTCTCTATATATATATACATACATATGATGAATCTATCTTATATACACATAGGAACACATGGAGCAACATGATTGGTTCAACCCCCAACATTTCGAATTTAGGTTAAGATCCAGAGGTTTAGTGTCTACGGCCTGATTTGGTGGTTGATATCTTGGATACGGTAGACTCAGGTGGTTTTCATCGCTTGAGTGAGGGTTTTTCATGATGCCATCCGAAGGGACGTATTATTCTCCAAGAACATATATCCAGACGACTTAGGCAGGAACAATTGATAGAACCATGATGCTGATATAATCTGATATATGTTGCCTTACCAGGTTGCATGGGTACACATGGGTTCTACTATTATGATATACAATTTATCATCAACCAACAGTTTCAGTTCCATGTGGAACAGGCCCGACAGCTGGGCCGTCTTCCGGTGATGATGCACAGCGGCAAACAGCCCTTTGGGCTTGAAGCGGGCGAAGAGGGCTTGGGGAAAATGCTGATGTGACCCATCAACAACAGGGGTTTAATATGGTACATATATATATATCTACACATAATATATACATGTAGTTTAAAATATGTATAACGGGATATGAATAGGACATATATTTTATATATACGTCCAACAACAGTATGATTTTGGGGTGTCTCAAAATAGGGTATTCCCCGTGTTGGGTGTGTCTTTGAACATGGGGAAAATGGGATTCTCAAACCACCCAACCCCCCAGCTTTGCTCGTTGGCTGCAAAAATTTAAGGAAAATAAATTTGTTCACGTGGAGGAAAAAAACATCACAGCATTAGATTCGATTAAATCATGGCTGTGTCTTATAACGTATATATCCACCCAATACATGTGTCCATGGCTTATATGACAGAAATCCTTCGAAATGGCAGCTGGGAAAGTGATGTTCTTTGTTGGCAATGGCCAGTTGGGGTTTACCAGCAATATCCAGCAATCTATCATGGCCGACAGTCAGTCCCACATTTTTCAGACAATGTTCGCAATGTTCATGTCTACATCCAAGACTTGGACTATAATTGGGCAAAAGGACCAACATATACCGAAATCATTGGAAAACGAGCCCTGTATCTTCTCCCTGTTCACCCAGGCTAGGCTCCGCAGCGCCCCAGGCTTTCGCTGAAAGTGGTGAATTTGGTGAAGATCCAAGAGCCCAGGTCCAGCCGGGCATCTCAGATCCGGGCCAGGTCCGGCGGCTTGGAGTCATCCTGCGGTGATTTCAGCTACATTCGGAAGAAAAAAACGGGATTTACGTTGCAGACAGTGGTGTTATATATATAGAGATATATAGAGATATATAAATAATCATGTATAATATATGTATGTTGTATGTGGTTGCCAAGAAGATCTAAGGGTCAGTTTCTGAATGGCACATGTGCATGTTTAATCTGTTTATCACGTAATCCAACGATGTTTATTTGTTCTATTGCAATGAAGAAAACTATGAATCACATATTACGTGGTTGAGATGAATTGACCATATCAATCATACATCGGCTAGCGAAGGAGAATCATCCACCATCATGCATGTTGACATGTTGTATAAATGTTATCTTCTAATGATTCAATTGAACATGATTTAGCCGATATATTCACCAGTACATTAGATTGGGTCAACTTAATGATTCTACTTATACATATATATATATTATACTAAAATAGCTTAACTACATTATTACCTGGATGAATAATAGTGACCTCACTGTTTCCAAGGTTAGTAAGGGGAATCATCTCCAAATTACCTTGTTTCAACCAGATTAGATTCCATATGATGTTGGTGCACTTCCCATAATGATATTCCCATTGTTGTTGGTTAACTATGGTTAACTCCCATTTTATTCCCCATATACTGTAATCACACAAATCTTCCAGATATATGCAATATAATCCATCAATATCATAGATGAATTTTCATATCCATCATAGATGATTTCACACATTATCCATCAATATAATTCATTTATGATGATTTTTCCCAAGAAAAGCACCATTTATAGAGTATTTTAAAAATTTTGCCATGGGAATCTGGCTGAATGATGATCACCCAGGGGCTAGCTGCGGTGCTTTTTCTCGCTCTGCACGGCGGAAGTTGATCCCCAGTTCCATGAGAGCCGGTGGCAGGGAGCTGGTGGCAGGGATCCCCAAGGCTACCGCGGTGACCCGGTTTGAGGTACGATTTTTTCTTGGGGATTTGATGATCTGACCAACAAAATATGTGGGGGTACCCCTAAATCCTTCATTTTATGAGGATTTTCCATTATATATAAACCAACCATTTGGGGATCCATTTATGGAACCACCCATATGAGGTGCATATATACCATGTGATGCCCCAGAGGTATGTAACCATTGGTCCATGTGCGGCCACGCCACGAGATATCCCTAGTACTTCGTGGGATAAAGAACCAGCATTGATAGGATATGGGCATGTCCAATGGTGGGGAAAATGAAGATCAACCATTGAATTTTGGGGCATGAATGCCATCATGTGGGGGAATGTCAACCTAACCCAAGGGTTGCTTCAAGCTGTTTCATGTCAAATCAAGATGACAGGGCCCTCGCATCCTGCCACGCGTGGAAACCCTTGCTGATTGGTATAGGTTTCCAGGTATGTTGTTCCTTGCCGTGATTGGGATATATTGGGATATGGTGATGAATCAACATTGAACATTATTTATATTTTAGGTACCGCATCTATCATTCAAGCCACGGAAGATGATCTCGGAGATAGCTGGGACTTGAGCTTTGTGGCTTGCAACAAGGGTTTTTCATCTCAAGTTGTAGGTTCAACCCTCGCATATGTTAATTTGATGCCATATCTTTACAATCTAATCCCACCTTCCTTATATAGTTGCTTTTCATAGTGAAACTATAAATTAAATCAGTACTATCAATTGGTTTTATCATTGGTTTTATCATCTATTCTAGTTGCTGGATTGAAATATATTATGTTTGTCATCAAACAAATGGGATGATGATCCCATTGACCTGCATTTGTTTTCATCCGGTGGCTCACTCACCAGTAATTTATTACCTTCTGGTAACCAGACTGGTAGTGCAACATAGTTACTTGAAATCACAATTTGTTGCAGGTGAATCATCTATAAACGCACCATGTTTCATATATATATATATATAGCATTCTAATTATATAGCGTGTGTTTAAATTATCGGATGGTATACTGTATACTGATGTATTTTCCAATTATATCTCCGTTGTATCCCATGTATATCACATTTTTTGGGGGTTACACTTTTACATCCAACATCATCTAAACTCCTTGCATTTTACCCGAAGGTTTGGTGAAAATTGGCCTCGTCTCCAGGTCATGATCTTCAACCTGCAGTACTTGGCCAGCTTTCCTCAGGATCCCAACGTAGCCAGGTCGGGTTTATAGTGGTTCGGGATAATCATCCACTAAAGTTTGATAGCTAAGTTGCTTTATAATCCAGGGGGGCCACATTTTAGTGGATTTTTTTTTTTTTAATGGCTCACATTTGTGTGATTGGGTTACGATTCCCACGGGAATCCAGCCTTATCCACCAAGCAGTTTTTCGGCAGTAACGGGTTACGGTTCACAGTGGAGGTGCACCGACAACAGGGTGAATTCTGATGACATGTTGGATGGTCACATATTACCCTCTGGTAAACTAACATAGCTATGGAAAATCACTATGTTTAATGGGTAAATCCACTATTTCAATGGCCATTTTCAATAGCTATGTTAGTTTCCCAGAGGGTATCCCAGATCCAACATGACCTGTGGTGATGATCTGATCTGTTGAACTGTGGAAGACACAGTTTTGTGACAGCGGGTCTAGCAGGAAATGCTGAGTCCGTTAAGCAGCATGGGATAGAATTGGTTGAGAATCAGTCACAATGGAGATGTGAATAGATATGATGTATATATATAGGATATAATGGGGATGGTGATATTGGGGATATATATATATATGATTCTATATATACATTATATATATATATGATTATATATATACACATTATATTTATAAGAATATATGTATATATATATGATAGTTGTATGTACACATATCCTCCGGGAATTCAACACTTGTGCCAACATGGAAGCCATTTAGCCATTTAGTTGGATGATTTAGCAGAGGTGATACAGGGCGACAACAGAGATAGGTCCAATGGTCCAACTGTTCTCCGCGAAACGATCAAGAATTGCTGGAAAGCCTGGTTCAATGTATTGGCATAGCTTCACCATTTTGGGGTCCTCCAAAACTGGATGTGACTATTCTGAGGATCACAGGTCGCCATAGGTTTCCAAAGTAGGTTTGAAGTAATCCCCCTACATAAGTGGTTTAAAAAAAATCGATATGAATAGCAACTCATGTTTCCTGTAGATGTTCCCTCAGACCCCATCCATTGATAATCACATTGGGCTATTACATCCCTGTTTGATGATTAAATCCAAATGTTTACACTTAAATCAAGCCATTGTATCAGTTTTTGTCCTGCTTTAGCCAAATATTCTTAGATGTTTTCAGTTCTGAAACCATTTAATGTACATACAATAAATGTATATATATATATATTATATTTATTATGTAAATACAATTAACCATTTTCATGCTGTTCATTAATTCACTCCATTGATAGGTCATCAATGTCCCGCATCGTAGCAGCAGCTATCGCAGGCGACGCTTGCTGGAGATTACCGGTGGCAAGCGGCCAGATGTCATCGCTGTACAGGACTTATTCCCCGTGACAAATCACTTGTATATGTATATTTATAGAATTTATATATAAGCATGACTATGTGTATATTATATACAAATGTAATTATATATTCAGTATCTGATTGTACAGTATGTAATTAAAAAAATGATATATCCAAAATTGCCGGAGATCGACATATATACCCAGTACAAATGCGTAACACGACATGTTACACACCAGGAAGCCTTAGAGGGAATCGATTTGCTGGCAGAGGCGCCGCAGCCTGGGTCGGTGCCGTCGATATGCTCCAAGTTAAACGGATGATTTCATAGGAAAATATGGGGAAAAATAGGGAACACAAAATAGAACAATATAGGCACACAATGATGATCAGCCATCAAACGTTGTGTCTTTATTTTTGATTCTCAAATCCATCCGAGAAGTAGGAAGTGGTTGATAGGTATGGTTTTTGACTCACTTCTGGGATATCACCAGCTTATTGGTTCAAATCCACTTTGCGGGATTCACATGCAAGTAAACCTGGGTTAGGTTTGAGAGTATAGTTTAAGCAATGTTTGTTTTGGGTGTACCTTGCTCTTATTTGTGTTTTTGCTGCTGGATATCTCAAACCGATTGGCCATGCTAATAGCGTTGATGACGATTGCAGTAATCGTAAGTCTGAAACAGGTTTGGCCTTTTTTGTTTAGGGCGGTAGCGGCCAGGCAGGGCAACTCTCTTACATAAGTGTGAAGTGTACAAATCAATGGAAGCTTCCAGTAAATTACCATAGATATCCATATATAGATGTGGAACACCCACGCTCGGTTATTTTGATGGGCAGCCACGGGTTTTGCATAGCTTTGTGAACATTTTCTAGAGGGTATCATTCAGAAAAGACCTTTGAGATTCCATTCTTCACAAAATACCTGACTTGCACCAGCACTTTGATCATTGATTGAAACGTGTTGGAACCACTAGCCAGGCTGGTCAGTTTATACTGATACCAGTATGTCGGAGAATGATAGTGACAAGGATTGGAACATCAATGAAAACCATAGGCTTTATATGGCTTTATCTCATTAAGTCACTATAAATAAAAGCACCATAAATTGTTGGTTAAATCCCATGATATGCCCGGAAGGTCACAAGGATGTCACCTAAAAGAGAACGGATGAGAATGGTCAGTCACTACGGTCGAATTACCCGAAAATGGTCAATGTTCTTTGGGGTGGATGGTTGAATTACTCCATTGTGAAAATGGATGGTGCTAATTTTTGAAATGCGCCATCTATTTTTTCCACTTGGGGGATGGGATGTTTTGCGCCATCTATAGGTTCCCAACACATGTGGTTGACAACAACAACAACCTGTTTTCCTCTAGTTTAGTTTAAACTTTAAACTTAGTATTAAGATCTGGGGTCCATTTTTGGGGTGCAAAACCACAACTTTGGATTGGGCCATCTAGAGGTTACCACATGTTACCAATGCGTTCCATTTGTAAAGGGAAAGGGAAAGGAGGAGGGAAAGGAGAAAGGATAAAGGAGAAAAAGAACAAGAAAGGGAAAGGGAAAGGAGAAAGGGAAAGGGAAAGGAGAAAGGAGAATGGGAAAGGGAAAGGAGAGGGGAAAGGGGAAAGGAGAAAGGGAAAGGTTTTCCCGATGTAAGTTTTTCCCGGTGAACTGTGCTATTTACAGCTCGCTGTGTGTATTTTATGTCTCCCAAAGTGAATTGCGCCATCTACAGTGCATGGTTTGTGTGTGTGCGTGTGGGCATATGATCTAGGAATATAGGGTGGATTGTCCTATTTCGGTGAGTTTTGCCTGGTGAACCGTGTTATTTACAGCTCGCCGTGTGTATTTGTTGCCTCCCAAAGTAAATTGCGCATAATTGCGCCATCTGCAGTGCACAGTTAGTGTGTGTGTGTGATCCACATGGCTTTGAATATGGCTGCATTGAATTTGAAGATGGCAGCTCCACCTGCAGTAGCCCTGGTGCAAAATTTGGTGAAAATCAAAAGGAAAAGAAAGCAAACCAAACATAGCGATGCTATTCGGGGTCGCGCCATCTGACAAAACAATAACGATTGTACGGCCAGGCTGCGCCATCTACCGTCGCTACTTTTTTTTGCGCCATCTATTTTCAGAGCGGTGTATATATATATATCCTAATGCAGCCAGATTAATCTTGATAGCATCTAACCAACGCAAGTAGAAACTGGGATTGCAACCTGCAACAATATGGCGGTCGCAAGGCATCCAACTGGGAGATTCAGCCAACAAAGCTCGGGATTCAAGCCTGTAATCCTTCGAAACTACATGATTGTGGTGTGACCAAGAGAAATGGGGAGTCCTAAGTTTGAAGCATAAGGAATCAACATGATTCAACAGTTTCTAATGACTGGATATTTTCTCCAACCCGACCCAGGTGGGATACACCAAGTTGATCTCATCTGCAGTGAAGGTGGGGGCTTCGCGAGATGAAGAGCGTGTTGGTTTCGTTCATGTTGGACAGTTCCCCCACAACATGGGGCAATGATCTCATGGTGACATAGTTATTTTATTGTTTTTGGGTTAAGGAACTATAATAAGATAAGTTCGAGCTTCTAGTGACAATTCATCCCATTTCATTTTTGCACAGGGGTTTGTCCCAAACACTTTAAACACGTGTATGCACGTTCAAAAATATCAAGGTATTTGCAGAGAATTATTTCCGGATTCCGGTCTGCCAAATGATCATGTATGATCATATATGCCTCTGTCGGCACAAAAGAACTCCTTGGTGGTCCTGCTCATTACTTGTTCCCACCAAAAACATATTAATGAACATCTTTGTGGAAGACTTAATCACGTTGGACGAAATTGACCAATCGTTCCTCCCAACACAAGTCAAATCAGGTGTAATTGTACCAACATTTTCCCAAAACAAGATCCTCTCAACATACCTCAAGTTGAGGTAGGGGCATGCTTCAAAATGATTCACCGCCATTCAAAAATGGGATCAAAATGGGTACATTGTTAAAATTTTCACGTACATGTCATTCCATATCATCAATTATATGGTCGTTTGGTTCCACAATGACTGGAGCGACGTCCATCTAGAAGGTTGCCATCAACATGTTGAAACCCATTTGGCACCCCTTAGGATATGGTTGGCTAGATATCCTAATATCTGCACTTGGAGGATCATAATCCACGGATTGTAAGTGGTAACCCTAAGTTAGCAAGTCCATGCAAGTCCCAAGTCTTCGTGGCATTATCCCATTTATCGTTCTCTATAACTGTTTTGCTTGTTTTCAAGTGTTACTCACCAGCTACAAACTAGTTCTAACAACACATAGTTGGTTTAATACAAAAAGACAGGTGTAGTGCACCAACGTCAGGCAGTAGCCTTGCGGGAAGCACTCTATGGTGATGAGAACGCCCTAGAGGTTCGGGCGCCTTTTGTTCGGCAGTGACGATATCTGTGAGATTGAAATGATATCATATAACATATTTCATGGGAATATCATGGGATATATATATATATACTGCACAGTATATATATATACAGAATATAATACATATATATACACGTATATATATATATATAGTTTATTGTATATCCAACAACAATGATCCGGTGTCAGGTGTGTCTGAAAATAGGAGATTTCCACCCCAAAATGACATAAATCATTTCACCTTGGTGACATAGCATTAGTTCAGACTATTTAAGCCAATACAGCCTCTGGCCATCAAACAAGACAATGGATGTACCCTTTAAATTAATTGATTTATGTACAGTACGTGTTTTCTTTTTCAATCGACATGTCACGTTCCATTACCGATCAGCCCTTTCCCAAGAAGTTTCTTTGATTCCAAACTACTCAATACTACAGTAGCAGCTAGCCAATTGTTGCAAGGTACAAGGTGGAGTCCCCTGGGGACTGAAATTAGTTTGGAAGTAGGCTAAGTGTTGTTGGTTTATGGATGATATTCCTACCAGCCCGCATTGCCCACATGGAGATTGTTCCAAGCCATTACATCCTTTTCGGGTGATTATTACTGTATGGGGTTTTACGAAGCAAACAAGTGGCGATTATCACAATCCATTTGGGGAATCCCTATCAACTAACCAGTACTGTATAATGAAATGACAGAGGGTCTTGAACACTGCTTATGTGACTTGTGAAACATACAGTAGCACTCATGTTTGTTTAGAGGCAAGATGGCAAGAATCTATGGGAAGACAATGGAGATACCTTTTTTTCCAATCCGTGGGATTAACCTCTCTGAAAAATCATGTTTTCTTCATGTTGGGACATGTCTTTCTGTGAGGCAGTGCCATCCGTTGCGCATGACAGCCTGATGGTCAACGAGTCCCTTGGATTTCTGGGAACACCATGGAGCCAGGAGGCACAAGAAATCGGTGTCACGGTGGCCCTTCTTGATCCCACCTCTTGGTGGATTATACTTGTGTCTGAAAATGGGTTACCCTCTGGTAAACTAACATAGCTATTGAAAATGGCCATCTATAGTGGATTTTCCCATCAAAAATGGTGATTTTCCATAGCCATGTTAAATTACCAGAGGGTATACTGTAGATCCTAAAAATAAACTCATTTCCATATGGAAAAACTGATGAGATTTATATTAGAGGTACCCTAGTTCCAGACAAACAGACATGACCTGAACTGCATCCCTACACCTTCGTCAAAACTTGATTCAGGAGCGTGTACTTAGGCGACACCCGATCCACATTTTTCTGTATGACGTGATTCCTCGCTCTGGATACATCATCAAACATGTACTCTAAGCCTTGTTGATCCTTGTCGCATATTTGAAAGTATTTCCCGCAAGGGCGTGTTGTCGCACATTTGTCTGGGTTTCAATAACAGATGTGGTGAAAACAATGCCATGAACCGTCCCCCAGTCATCTCCATTTTTATAGGTGGTATGTGTACCATTCCCATTCATGGGTGTTAAAAATGGCATTCTTTTACCCACATTATTCCAGTTATTAACCATTATGAACCACTATTAACCACTATTGACCACTATTAACCACTATTAACCACTATTAACCACTATTAACCACTACTATGAACCACTATAATCTTGGATGATTTCCCATCATTTTCAACGTCGGGTCCTGCCCGGATCATCCCAGCCGCGCTCGAGGCTTTACCTCAACGCTGATTGTCATTGGGAAGTGCTAGCGCTGCTCGGCAGCAAGGCCCATGTATTTCCTCAACGTAGCAATGGAAGATCCCAACATTTTTCGGACCATGTTCCATAGCTATGTTCACCAGAGGGTCATATATTCATGTATGCATATGTATACGTATATATATATATAGGATATGAATATGATACTTAATGACATGCTCATACATGTGTGCCTATACGAGCATGATATGTATATAGATCATATATATATAGATCATATATATATACATAATATATTTAGTGATTGATTTGTTTTATTTGTTTATCTATTTTGTTTATTTGCTTATTATTTATTTACATACAGTAAGTCTACAAATACGGTAAGTCTACAACTGCATATGTGTGTCATAATTTATAATATATCTATATAATTATATGTGTAAGAACATCATTGTAGACGTACAACATATCATACAGTGACTCTCAGGCATCAAACCGGATGACATTTACAAAGAACAACACCACTGGCATTTAACAAGCGAGAATCTGCAGTCAACCTTTGAAATGATTGTTATGTCTCCTGGTGCAATTGGAATTGTACTACTCTGTCAACCCAACTAGCAAGCAGGATGATGCAAGGTTTCTGGGCTGAGTTGAGTCATGCAGGAGATGCAGGTAAGTTTGAAGAAACCAGATTTGCAAAATAGATCAAAATAGACAGGTCTTGGGTTTGTGAAGATGAAGGTGATTCAAAGCGCACTTTCCAAGTGCACAGATTCAGAAGCCAATGTTTGGCCTTTCAGTGGCCAAGGACGGGCGTGGAGCAGATTTCTTCTTCCCGGATGGTCTCCATAGGCCCTGCATGGGATAGGTAGGCACGGATGATGTCTTTCGACATTCGAACCACTTTTGTCAACCAAAAAGCTGACTTCTAAAGTCACCCCAATAGATATGGGTAAATATACTATAGGAACCTCATGAGCAAGTTCACCAGAGGTGATGGTTAAAAACGTGGGAAATCAAGTGGAAATCATCCAGTCCCTCATTGACTTATATCATGTGGAGAAGAAATGATAAAATGGCCACGAATATCAGGTTGTCTCTTCTGTTGTTTTGCAGTTTTATAGAGGAATTTCTAACCAGATTCTCTTTCCAATTGTTGATTAATGTTCACATTCCCCACAGGCCAAACCCAACTATCCTTATGTCGGTTTGGTTGCTTGATACTCAACTTATCTATATAGCCACAAATGATGGAATTAATAGCTGTTCTTGCGCGTGGCGTAGTAATCTTTTCCACTTCCCCTGGATATTACCCTCTGGTAAACTAACATAGCTATGGAAAATCACCATCTTCAATATAGGTAAATCAACTATAAATGGACCATGTTTAATAGCTATGTTAAATTACCAGAGGGTATATAAAAATTACCAATGCCTTACCGGCCCAGAAAATGATAAGAGTAAAATAAAACGATAACGAACTTATACATGTACATGTTCATGAACCCTGAAAGTGGCAACCTGCACAAGCCTCCAAAGCGATAGCAACACGATAACAAAAACGATAACGAAATATGATGAAAACGCGAGCGTTTGGGCGGATACCCACCTGACCGGTTTGAACATATCACCTTTCGAAGACCTGCATGTTTGATAAATAGCGACGGAACATGAAAGGACATGAATGCCAAATGAAAAGAACATGAAAGGAACATGAAAGGCAAATGAAAGGAAACAAATACAAAATGAAAGGAACATGAGGGAAATTAATACAAAATGAAATCAACATGAAAGGGGAAGATGAGAGGACAAAATAACATTTGTTGACTTTCGACCGTGGATGCTTTCACACCCACAGAAAGCTGGAAACATCACATTTCTGGTACAGAGAGCCCACCACCTGAGAAAACGATAAGAGTAAAAAGAACGATAATATGATTTTGGGACATTGAAAAAGACACGGGGGGGTTATTCAACCCCATGTTTTTCCATAGTTCATAATTGTATATACCAGACTTGTATATACGGGCCATTTACTACTGCTCTAAGATGATTGTTATATCGCATTATTCCTCATTATTTCCCGATATTTCGACAACATTCCCATCATTTTTTTCAGGTGGGATGGGAATGATATGCCAAGATTTTCTCCCCAAAAATCCTTCGATTTTTTCCGCAAAGCAGGCGGGAACACGGAGGTGCCTTTGGCACCAAGGTCAGTGGTGTGGGTCAAGCCTGGGAAGCCCAATGCGGAGGGGGCAGCAGCCAGGCATGGTTTTGAAGGTGGTTTTGAACCACAACCAATGGGGATTTCAGTGGATTTAGCCATCCAAAATGGAGATGGTCCCGACCTATTCTCAGCGAAACCAGCAGCCAGTCAGTTGATTTATAACTTCCTCAAACTCTGGATATATGCCGCAACCAACAGTTAGGCAGTTAATGGCGGTTAGGCTAGTGATGTTTGCCAACTTCCTTGTCGTTTCGGGTGCCCTTCTTGCGTCCAATGATTTATGACTACGTTCACCCATTTAATTGTCCCTAAATCATCCATTTCAATAAGATTTTCCCTTATAAAACATCCAACTATTGGGGTACCCCCATTTATGGAAACCCCCAAATGAGAAACTAAGACACCTTGTTACCTTCAAAATTATTGGTCGGATGGTGATAGTTGGTCTCCATTGAGGATCAAGCGACCTACATAGTTCTGACCGGATTTTGGACATGTTCATGCCATGAAGGAACCAACTTTGAAGGTACCCAATGTTGACCCATACCGGTCCATACCCGAAACTGATGTGTACTGCAGTAGGAATTTGACCTATATCTCAACACTAGCACTACTAGCACTGTTTGGTAATCTCTATGACAACATCACTTCCATGGCTCAAGTTTGTTTACGAAACTCAGCGGGCAACAACACGAACACGCTCCGAATCAACAATGCATAAACATACAAAAACCCAAACATGCAAGCACTGAGACATACTGAAACATACTGAGACCACATAATATACCAATATGCAAAAAACTTAATATATATCATATATAATTAAATAAATACACATACATAATATACACACTTATATAAACAATTTGTTTCCACACGTAATATATATATATATATATATAATATATATACATAATATATATATACATAATATATATATATATATACATGTTTCTCTTGACCTTCCGCGTCCTCTTGTTTGCTTTTCTGTGATCCCCATCCGGAATCTTCCGGAAGTGTCAAGCAAAACCGCCGCCATGTGCAAGACTTCGCCTGAGCCAGCCAAGGAAGGCCTACCTCGGAATGGGCCCCAGGGGCCCCGGTTTCGCAGGTTCCTCAAAGTGGTGAACCATCCATATTTTGTGCTGAAATCAAAACCATATGTATGTAATTGTATAATGTTATATATATATGTGTATATTTTTATATTGTTATTTATATATATATATATATATATGTGTATATATATATATTACATATATACATATTGAACTACCATAATTATACGTAATGGATATTACATATGTATATACGTCTATTCTATTGTATTACCATCCTGGGTGATGTGCCATGGGGGCTCGCCGTATTTGAAAGTCTGCTTGCAGGTGACGTGCCGAAAACAGATAAAAATCTTCGGGCTGCTCTCCCTGACATGAGCGCCCTTCAAACCCATATGCTCCATGTATAGTATATTTACCTACATTTGGACCATTTATGGGGTAAATGTTGGTAAATATCTCATACAGGGACCATATGGGAAAGTGAATCGTTGAAGATTTGAACTTTTCTTGTTTCCAAGGGATTAAAGATTTTAAACTAATTATATGTAAAGCCATTTGCGCTTTGTCAACCCTTCCAGTCGATGATGGAACCCAGCCTTAACTCTATACCCACGGGGGTAGCTTTCAGAACTTGCCCAGAACTGAGACATTGTTCAACCATCCCGGTTTGTCCCAGGAATTGCGGACATCCTCCCGCTGGTTTGTAGAGACATCCCCGCACTTGATGATTGCCTCGGAATGCTGTGAAAACCATGGTGAAAACACCATTCAGCATCTGTTTAATTTTCACCTGGGCTAATGATCCTTAATTATCCTTAATTCACTGTCGTATGGCTTATGGGATCTTATGGATATGGGTCAAAGTTGGTTCCCCCCAAAAAAATGGCCGGCGTATGACCGGTTAGTACTCTGGTTTGTGAGTCCGAACATGACTAGCGCGGAACTCATGTTTTTGTTTCGTGCTTTTTCAACAGAAAGCTTGAAACTTTCACCCATAACCATACTCCATTTGTTGAAGTGCGTGGCGTACCACTTCAACGTGCAATTGGTGAGTGGTGAATAGTATGTTTATACAGCTTAGATACACCCCATGAAAGAGCATGATTTAATTATATCAGTTTATAATTGAGGTGAACTAGTCAGCTGGGTTTGACTGAACGTAAGGTACCCCTAAATCATCCTATTGCTTTATCACCATCTTCCCGATCAATATTGCCATACTTGACGCACAAAATCCCTCGCATCTGCGGGTAAACTGAATTGTTACTTGTTGAATTCAGATTTCTTTCATGGCTAAATCATGGCTAAATCATGGTAAATCATGGTAAATCATGGCTAAATCATGGTAAATCATGGCTAAACATGGCTAAATCATGGTAAATCATGGTAAATCATGGCTAAATCATGGTAAATCATGGCTAATCATGGCTAAATCATGGTAAATCATGGTAAATCATGGCTAAATCATGGTAAATCATGGCTAA
>Ga0126342_10012253_pt1 | contig 15299 bp, 12 predicted proteins | sample Cyp1metagenome_FD_92528 | JGI IMG/M metagenome (GOLD analysis project Ga0126342, IMG submission 92528) | Coral microbial communities from Lord Howe Island, Old Settlement Bay, Australia - Cyphastrea 1 metagenome | ecosystem: Host-associated > Invertebrates > Cnidaria > Coral ...
CGGCCAGATAGAATGCCAGAAGATATGCCAGATAGAATGTCAGATAGAATGCCAGAAGATATGCCAGATAAAATGCCATGAGATATGCCAGATAGAATGCCAGAAGATATGCCAGATAGAATGTTAGAAGATATGCCAGAGAGAATGCCAGAAGGTATGCCAGATAGAATGCCAGATAAAATGTCAGATAGAATACCAGAAGATATGCCAGATAAAGTGCCAGAATCTTTGCCAGATAGAATGCCAGAAGATTTGCCAGATAATATGCCAGAAGATATGCCAGATAGAATGCCATATGGAATGCCAGAAGATTTGCCAGAACATATGCCAGAAGATTTGCCAGAACATATGCCAGAAGATAGAATGCCAGATGGAATGCCAGAAGATATGCCAGAACATCTGCCAGAAGATATGCCAGGTAGAATGCCAGAAGATATGCCAGATAGAATGCCAGATAGAATGCCAGAAGATATGTCAGATAGAATGCCAGAAGATATGCCAGTAACAAAAATGTATAAATGTCATGGTGGGGATCACACGAAGTAAAGTAATTATATATTATACCTCATATGTTTTCATATGATCTCATGTGATTAAATCTGAAACAGTTTTCATATGGTTTCATCAGACTTTATATTTTGATTTCATATGACTTATATAGTATATATGTGTCATATCATTTCATAATTAACCAAACATGAGGAACAATTGTAATTTGCAAACATTGGCTTCTACCCAGTTTTGAGTCATGGCGTCCATGGGATGAACGTGCCGGCGTTTAGCTACTCGTATCCGGATCATGGATCTATAATCTATAGGTTATTTAATACACAATAATGGCATATATATATATAAAATATGTCATCTACAATTATATTCAATATGTGGTGTATATATATATATACAGTATATGTGACCTATTAATTGTATATGTTGTAACATGTTGTAACATATTGGATGAATGTTTGTTCATAATTTTGAGATCCCACCAGGTCCCAATCAGTGGCCCGCTGAGCCTCCATCGTTGAAGCCCTTGATGTTGCGATGGCGAACCGGCACCGAGGGGGAACCGGGGGATTTGAGAAGTAGATAAGCAGAAATTCCAAAAAATAATCCGAAAAATAACCCGTAGTTATTTGCACAAAGTTATATAGCTATTGTTTGAAAACCAAAAAAAAAATCAACGGTGAAATCCCTCTGTTTGATGGTGAAGAAGCACCATTTTTGGGGTTGTCCTGTCATCAAAAGTGGCGAGCTGGGAAAATCATCGAACTAAATGTTTTTTCAAGTAAACCACGTTCGATTGCTGGAGGGTACTGTAAATTAAACCACAACAAATTGTCATTTGACCAAGAAATATGGTGATGGCCAGAAACAAATGGGAACTTGGCAACAATTGGATGGGGAAATTGGATTAAACAGGTGACTGGCTCAATAAGACCTGCATACTGTATCTCACCAAGAACAGACCGGGTACTGGTGCACAGTAATCTTGATAAACCCATGCTTGGTTGGCTCGTGATTTTTTTTTGCAATATTCAATACATGAGGGACTCTTTCAGGCAGAACCAACAAGTCAGACCTTGGCATGATATGAATATCCAGGCTATAGAGGTTCCAAATATATATAATTATATATATATTATGATTATTATTAATTATTATTTTTTTTTAATCATTATTATAATACTACATATATATATATATATATGTATATATATATTGTGATATATATATTGTTATATATATATTGTTATATATATTGTTATATATATATATATTGTTATATATATATATTGTTACATATGTATATATATATATTGTGCATATAGGGGCATAGCATGGAGTTGCATATGTAGTTGTCAAATTGTCAAGTACCAAGAATGCCCGGATGACACGCCTTTTCAACTCAGGTTACAAGAGATGGAGGACGGGGGGAGCCGTGGATTCACCCGGTTGGTTGACGACAACTGGTTGACGTTGGTCATTTTATGTTACCCTCTGGTTATGACTAACAGTTCGCCATGGAAAATTACCATGCTATTAATAGGTAAACCATCTATAAATGAACCATCTATACCATGGCGAACTGTTACATAACCAGAGGGTAAGTGTTCCAGTATCTTCTTACCTTCGAAATGCCTAAGTGGAATGAGAATCTGGGCTGAGATGTGTTGAGTTTTAAAGCCATGGCGGGATTGAGGCCGTTCACATCCAGTTGCTCACGGGGCTGGACATGGTGATTCGTTTTCTACAAGGTGTTGCCCCAGGTCGCTAGCTAAGCTGGTTGAAAGAACTACTGTACTCTGTTCCTAGTACAATCAGGTGGTTTATGGTTGGTAGAAAATTTATATGATATATTTAAATATGTTAAAGTAGTCAGCGAGGTTTATAAACAAACTTAACTGTCGGGCGGCACATTGCACCCATCGAAAAACCGGCGATGTTGAATTTCCAGGAGTTGTCCCGACGACTGACGCAAGCCTTGTCGCTATCTCTGGGTGTGGAGTCGCAGTTGAAAATGGGTGAAAAAAATCTTTCCGTTTAGCCGCGGAAGTAAAGTCCCTGGGTTCATGGCAATGTCCTAAACATAATGAGATGAGAAACTAGAAATAATTTTACATGCAATCTTGAAAGGATTTGATCTACAAGTTTAGTGCACATGTATCCAAGAGCTTCAAACAATGTTCACCGGCCATGCTCCCAACTCCTGTCAGGCAAAGCTTGGCATCCCTGTGATTTTCCCCAAGTTAAATATGTTAAATGAAGAGAACTCAGAGAACTCAGATAAAACAGTGGGCTGGTTTCTTAAAATGATCACCTCATCCCCAAGATCTCTAGGTCGTGCCCATGGTTGTGAAAAACCAAGGTTTGGAGGCCACAGCTTTGGACCACTACTTCCGGGAACCCCACGTCCAGGAGCGCGAGGGATTTTTGGATGGGATTAACATGTGTTTTTTTTGTTTTTTTCGGATGGATAACTATGGTAATTGGAGAATAATAGCGGGTTGATGGGATATGAATGGAACGTTACCTTTGGTAGTTATGGTGTATGGATGTTTATGGTAGTGGCAAGGCAATTGGAAATCACCGACAAAAATGGAGGTTTCTAGCTGGGACAATTGTTTATAATTTGTGGATTTTCCAGCCGGTCACGTTTGATTACCAGAGGGCCACCATCAAGAGTAAAGTATAATGGCGATATAACAGATGGTGGTTGGTTGATCAGTAGTTTTGAGGTTATAAACCTACCCTTTACGTTACTTGAGGATTATCATAATCCATGAAATGCGAATCCCCCATGAAGCAATCATTTTATACTACGGGAGTTTCCAAGAGGTTTTTGCCAAAAAAAAACTGTCCATCATGGAGTGATTGACCCTCTCGTTGTGAAAGTCGGCAATGGACATTCCCAGTTGTGCTCTTGTTTACTGGAAAAACATAAGAATGCTCTTGGATCATGTGTGTGTGGCTGTGGCATCTTGCATACCCGGAGGTGGTAAATTGAAATGGTCAACGTTTTCACAATGCCAATGTTTCTTGTTGTTATCCGATAATCCTTACAGTTGGTTGATATGCTGACAATAGTGTTGAACATTTAAACATGCATAGGTGAAGTACAGCAACCTCGCTTGGCAACCTGAGTAAGACAATTTTGCTCCGTAGATGATGGGATGCTCCCAATTTGCCGACGTGAATTCCACTTGAGAATTGTTCCAATTTGCCCAGATTTGTTTAGTTAGCTTAGTTGATGTGATTTTCTACTTTTTCCAGTGGTTAGCTGATGTTTACACGAAGTTGCCCAGATCCAACAGATTTAAATTTGAATTTGATCTGGTGCATCACCACTTGCCAATTTCGGATTGGAGGCCAAGTTGGTTCATTATCCACCGCCGCAAGACAGAGGCTGTCGTTGTTCTGGGCTGTGCCGGGTGATGAGAGCGCATTGGCTAACGTGATGATGTGAAGCAGGGGACATACAGATCTTTATACCATGGGTTCCAAAACATATTAAATATACCATCATCCATATAAATCCATATAATATATTTGTATCGCGGGTATTCGCGGGTATAGTAACCAGATACATTGTTCTACACATGGACATGGGTACAATATGGGACAATGCGCTTTGCCAGCATTTGCCAGCTGTACCGAGTCTCGTGCGTTCTAATGCACTACTGGCTGTAGACACCACATTGCCGGAAAGAGGGCATGGGAATATTAGCCTGGAGGTGAGAGGGCAAAGAGTCCAAACTAACAACAAGAACCACACGGTTGTTTTATTGAATTGAACTCTCTCCATTTACCTGGGTATCCATTGATCCATCTCTCCCTATCTCTATGTCCTTCTCTCTATGTCCCTGGCTATCAACCTATCTATTTTATCCGATCTACTGAATTCTATCTATTTTATCCTACCTACTACTTATTTATATGATCTATTTATCTCTCTATCCATATTGTCGATCTAGCTATCTCTCTATCTAATCCAAGCTATCTAATCCACTTATCTACAGATCTATATAGTTACTATAGTTTGCTTTTATTGCATACATACCACAGACTTTGCAGGACATAAACAGGACCGACACAGTGGACTTGTGACGAGGTGATGGCAGTCTGGGCGTCGGTGCTCATTGCGATTCAGGCTTTCTCACGTTGCTCTGGCAGGAGATGCGCCAGCCACCGCTTGGAAATGCACTTAGGTTTATTATTGGGTACAACAACTTTTTCCAGAAGTTGAGATAGAACAAGGGACAATTTTGTGCAAGCTCCTTGTTGTTTGTTTTGACCACCCCCATGGTTTTCCGTTATTTATATAGTTGGACCATTGGGGGATAGGTGGATAAAATTGTGAATAACAGACTAAGTTAAGTTATCCATTTTTAGTAGGGTTTCTAAGATTGGGAAGGTTTTTCCCTGGAAATCCATGGCGTTCATCTCGCGTCGCAGGACGCGAGCGGCGGCTTGGAATTCTTGGATGCGCACGGGCGTGTCTTGGCCGTGAATGGATGGGAAATAGATGGTCGATGATTGTCGTATCTGGTTGGTGGTTTGGAACATGGCTTTTATTTTCCCCAATAGTTGGGATGATGATCCAATCTGACTTTCATATTTTCCGGGGGGTAGGTATACCACCTATATATGTGGATTTAATCGGGACTACTAGGGTTTACTAGGGTTAGATAGGGAGTACTAGGGTTTACCAGGATTGCATTGGGTATTTACTTTCATATGATGTACTAGGCTTGAATGGGATATGACTAGTATATATGAATGGATTTTTACCATCACCCCCAACCAGTATTTAGAGGAAAGTAGCCTTCCAACCGCGTGATATATGTTAGTCGGGACGCTGATACATTATTTTTGAATATCCTTGATTAATTGTTTTTGGTTCCACATCAATCCTAGCTTTCGTTGGCGATCCAGAAGGTTTCCACGGGGATTCAACACTTCAACACCATTCAACACCATGTTCCTAAGTTTTGAGTTGCTCAGTTGATCCAATTTACCCTCTGGTAAACTAACGTAACTATGGAACATCACCATTTTTCATGGGAAAATCCACTATCAATGGGCATTTTCAATAGCTATGTTAGTTTACCAGAGGGTAAGTTTTGAGTTGCTCAGTTGATGGGCCAAATACGGAACGCTCATCAGGCTGGATCCCGGCAACGCCACAAGCGGCATCCTTGGTCTGTAACCTCGGCGAGGTGCCGGAAAAGGAAAAAGCTCAAGTGGGTTTATCACCCCCATTACCCTCTGGTAATTTAACATAGACCCTGGCAGAAAACGGGGTTGGAAGACTAGTTTCCATTAAAAATTGGTGATTTTCAGGGTCTATGTTTATTTACCAGAGGGTAACTATAGTTCTAGGTATCAAAAACCAAAGTTATTGAAGTTATGTGGCCCCCAACTTAGCGATTTCGTTAGTTCGGGGGCCTATTTTGTTGTAGTGATCTATTGGCCTAGTAATTGTGGGACTCAACATATCTGAAAATGGGATAAAATCCCGGGTCCACCCATAAAAACAATATGATTGACCAGTGGATTTAGGGATACCTTATTTTCAGACAGACCCATGGGGAATGTCTGGAAATCCTCATATTTTTGGACTATAATTATATATGTATAATATGTTACAGATTGTTACATTACACATTATTACTGGAAGATTGTTGTACATCTTCTACATCTAACATGGAAACTTAAATTTATGGTGTCTGGAAAATGATGATCCGCAGTTGGACATGGCTACAACTATGGAATCCATGTTAAATTCAGGGGGTGTCAATATTGGAATCCTACTCATGAGAATGACGAGTTGTGCGCCTCCATTCATGCCCGTTCTGAGCCATACTCACATCGGGGATGCCACACAAAAGGAGTGTCGAACCAACAAACAGCTGGTACAGTGGCTATGCTGAAGTGATGTTACTTGAGCCCGCATTCTTTTGATATGTTCACCTGGGTATTTGAAGACCAACGCAACTCAAGGAAGTCTCCATGTTTCCTACTTGTATCTCCCTTTGAGATGGAACAAACACCATGTTCTATTGCTTTATCTTCCATTTTGCTGAGGTAGTGTCATGTATTGTCCCTATTGAGGGTCATCAAGATCCCAGAGCAGTCCATCCACTCATTGATCATCATATATCGCATATGATCGATGGATTCCTGTGATGCGGCTACTCTAAGATTTTTCCTTGTCATTACAACGTATTACAACAATATCTACTACATATCACAACATACTATATCATTCTATATCATATTATGTACATCCATATTATAATATGATAATATATATGATATAAGCAAGATATATTTAATATTATGAATGAAGATTCACTTGTGCATTGTTTATCTATCTCTACTGCTGCTCCTCCATAACTTTGCTGCGAAGGTGGTTCAGCTCCTATCAGCTGGTGTGTATCCTGCGACGGTGCGGCTGCAGCCTTTGTGTAGGGCTTTAAGGGTTGAAAGATACTGATTTATTCTCCTATAATTAGTTATATATGGTTTTCAAATGGAATGCAAACATTGATGTGAGGGTCATACTATCCAGTTATTTCATGTTTTGACCAACCTTGTCTTTGATTCCTTTTTCATTCTGCTAATGCAAGGATTTGCTGGCATTTGGTCGTCCACGTTTTCTTTTGAAACAAATATTGAGGAAATCTAGCATGTCTTCCTTCTTGATGATGATCATTATTTTAATTGTGATAACGATTATATTTCTGATAATAGTTATTGCGATGATGATGATGATGATGATTTATCTATCATTATCTCATGGTTATGGCGGTGACATGGCGCCAGGTGCATCGAGTTCTACGGCCAAAGCAAGTCCTTTGGACCCTTTGCGCCCCCAAGATTCGGTGGAGTGTCATATCTAGTCCTAGTTTTTTAATGATGATTCATGGTGATTAATGGAGGTTATTAATGGCTAATGGTGAATGAATGGTGATTACCATCTGGTTATTTAACATAGCCATGGTATAGATGACCCATTTATAGATGGTTTTTTACCTATTAAAAATTGTGATTTTCCATGGCGAACTGTTAAATAACCAGATGGTACATACTAATTATACGTATTTAAAAATAACAACTACGCATTTGTTCATTTTGGTCACATAAGCCAACTACTTTCTTGAGTTGACCCACAGCTCCTGTATTGGCATGTTACTTGGCTGGAAGGCAACCATTTGCATTTGTGGTAAAACATATTTATGTTATTCAAATATGTTCCCATATCTTCCGTGTATCACAAGAGTAGAGCGGCAACAAGAGGACAACAGAAATCTAACATATCCATACATCTCATTTTTTGCTGGCTGTTTGTTCAAGATGCTGTGCAGATACTCAAAGTTTTTGCTCACCAACAGCCAGAACATATTCATATCATTCTTCCAATATCTCAATATATCAAGAAAAACAATTAAAATATTGTTTTGACGAATACCAAAAATTAGATCTACCACATATCTTTCTTTGTCCACCTCCATTCCGATCAGCACGAGGCCGTGGGGCGATTGTCGTTGCCATACTTTTGGAATCCTTCGTTGGATGCTGAGGCTTTTGGGATTTTGAGAAATCCTGCCATGGAGGTTTTTAAGAGAGGGAACTCATCGAAACAAATGGTGGGATAATGATTGGTATGATTGGTTTACAGGCCATAGAGATTTTATGGGCTATGATATGATGGTGATTAATAGGGATTTAGCCAACAAAAATGGCGATATCGAGTGTGTTTGCCCCGTGGTACTGATTTCGTCAGTTTGCGAACTGGAAAATCATCATATTTTTACGTGATAAATCATCGAAGCTTACATAGCCATGGCTTCCATAGCTTACCGGAGGGGTGTGTCTGAACATAGGCAGTATACCTAAACTTGGCAGTATTTTTTTTATGGGATGATGGATGAACTTTTTGAGATCGTTAAATTCAGATGGGGATTCCAAGATGAGGACGATATGGAGAACTGGTTGGTGGTTTGGAACATGAATTTATTTTTCCATATATTTGGAATGTCATCATCCCAACTAACTTTCATATATTTTTCAGAGGGGTAGGTATACCACCAGCCAGATCATGTCTGTTTAGTTTTTATGTGAAAACATGGACAAAGACGTCAGACATTTAGACGGTTCACTTTGTGAAAGCAAGTTGTTTTTTGGTTATGTTTGAAGACCAGAAGGATAGCATTGATGGACAAACATCCCCGTGCTAGGTGTCTAAGGTGGCTATTATACTCGCTACCATGATGTCATTGATGGATGTGGGTATCAAACAAATCATGCTACTGTAGACATTTGTAGACCATCTTTGGGTTTAGACCGGGTTTTGCTACTGAAATGCAATGTGAGTATATTGTTCAAATCCTTCCGTGGTTTTCGAAGATCCTCCAATTACTGGTAAACTAACGTAACTATGGAAAATCACCATTTTTGATGGGAAAAAACCACTATAAATGGCCATTTTCAATAGCTATGTTAAATTACCAGAGGGTATACGTTATCCACAAACTGGCTAAATCATGGATTTCTCAAATATGATTTGTCTGTCAACAAAAACCAAGTCATGGTCATGGTTTTTCAAACTGCGACAAAATTGTGTCTCCCTGGTTTCTGGGGAGTCCTCCATTATATACTTTTTTTTTGTCCGTTTCTTCACGCCGGGCCACGCAGATTGAAGCTTTAGATCTTCAACAGCCGGTGGCCAACCTGCGTGGCAGGCCTGCTTTGGTCCTTGTAAGAAGCACCAGGTTTTAAGCACAACCAAAGTCACAAAATCTCAAAATTGAAATTATGATCTTAGATTGTTTGCTGAATAAATATTTTATTTGTATGCATGTATCATAAAATATGATAAATTATGCTGTCTACACACTTGTGGAGAGGTGCGTGCATGTATATCTATATAGAATCTTGAACTATTTGATTTAACTGATCACACACGTGTATACTGACCAAAATCATGATCCCCACTATCCTACAAAACATGTCAAATGTCACCAAGGTACTGACTGGTGATGGTTGCAGCCAGCCAGTTCTCCCTTTTCTGGAAAAGAATTTGAACTGATGTGGATGGGAATAGATAGAACGGGAATGACATGCAATGATTACAATATAGAACGTGAATTATGGTTTTGGTGTTTTTGATGTTTTTGTTTTCTTTGTTTAAAAAAAGTTTATGTTGGGTTCGATTTTGATGGTGGTGATGGTGATGATGACGACGATGATGATGATGGTGATGATGATGGTGGTGATGATGATGATGATGGTGGTGATGATGATGATGGTGGTGATGATGATGAGGATGAGAATGAGGATGAGGATCAGGCTGATCATGATGGTGTTGACATTGGTGCTCGTGATCGTGATGGTGGTGGTGGTGGTGGTGGTGGTGGCGATGATGATGATGATGATGATGATGATGATGGTGATGATGATGATGATGATGGTGATGATGGTGATGGTGATGGTGATGGTGATGGTGACGCTAAGGGTGATTAGTAGGAACATAGTCACAACAGTTCTGTTTGATGATGTCAGCTATTTATAGTCAAAATATGCGATATATATATATATATGGTGTACGCTCTTTATATTTGCTTCCGCAGCCATGGCTCTAAGGAAACAGAAAAAAACACATGACACTGGTTTGAGGCATTTGTGTTGCTCGTTGATTTACACATCAACATATTTTACATAGTTTGCACTGCAGGACTGGGAGACATTGCAAGATTTGTCGGGATTGTTTCGAAGTGCAATGGTTTTTGACAACATTTGCATGATATCAGTTATATCCTAGTTGGTGGTTTCAAACATTTGTTATTTTCCATGGGATGTCATCCTTTCCATTGACGAACTCATATTTTTCAAGATGGTTAAGTCACCACCAACCAGTATCATGTTATTTCTGTTACGCTTGTGCTATATCGATGCAGTTTGTGTTTTACGTGGAGATTTCACTATCGATGATCGAGCGGCCCATGCCGATCGCCAGGACAGGTGGTGACCAGTCATCGCATCAGCCTTTGAAACTCTCCTTTGCATCCACCAAAGTGTCAATAATGCATGAAAATCCATCGATATTAGGGGATCAGATATTAATTTACATGTACTAATCAAATTGTAGGCCTTAACCGATCTTGAGAAAACACTGAAAACCAGATCCAAACTTCCTAACCCGCGGGAGAATCGCAGCTCTCGGCCCAAGCGATTCGCTCATCTTCGTCCGCGCTCGTTGAGTTTGTCGTCCCTCCTTAGTCGACATGGCTGGCGAAGCAGCAAAGGGACACCTGGTGAAGCAATGGACGACTGTCGGGTGATTTAAGCAAAGGAGATGGGATGTGTGTAATCAACACCCAGAATGAATAACGTGTGTTATGTGTATAGTCAATAGTGATTACAGATTAAAATATACTGTATGCACCGTATAGAAGCACCAAAGGTTAGGGAGAGGCTTTCGGGCGAACACCATTGGTTGAGACTTTGTAGTTTTGTTTGTTCTGAAGTCAAAGGTATATATACATATACAAGCACATACATGTTACATATCCAGTCAAAGATATATATATATGACTATATATATACATACATGTTACATATCCACATGTGCTAGAATGTATAATATATTTTATCTATCTAAACATCATATACATACTAGTATGTACAATATATAAACATATTTTATGATATTATATATATATAAATCTGGTTATACCCTTTAATCAAGAACAGAGCTCAGTCTTACTTTTTGCTGACCGAGCTGAGCTCAGGAACCATGGGCATTTTCATCGTCTTCGTTCTCTCACGTGCCTTGCATCCCATGGTCATCGACTATTCCAAGGTGGATGGAAAGATGCTTTACTCCAAGAACTCACCCGCGATCATGAGCTTCCTGACACGCAAAACGAACAAGGGGGGAATTTAGTGAACCATATAAGGATATGATCATTGATGAAATACGTTTTTTTTTTAAAAAAAAAGTATATGAATATATCACTGGAGGTATTGTGATAATACTTGGAAGTCTATAATATATATATATGATTATATCATACTATAATAGTTTATTATAATACTATATTATATGATTATGGGTCATGTTTAGCAATTCAGCAGTTGAACCAGGGCCAACTTGGGATGAAGTTCTTCAGTGTCTTAAATTTCAGATGGTCCATGTGTAACTGTATCCATCTATGGATGCTGATTTCATGTGTTTTCTATAAGTGGTAAATTAATGATGAATTAACAATGTTTAATTAATAGAAATTATTAATGATTAATATAGATTAATGATATCACATCACTATTTTGTTTGATTTTTTTGGGCTTACTATAGTTGAAACATTTTTTTTAGCGAACAGAACAGACTAAGCAAGCACCGAACCGCTCAGGCCAGCTGCTGTCCATGGTATTCGTGAACTTTCTGGCTTGGAAGGAGGAGGGCATGAAGGGCGTAAAGGCCATGTCTGGATTGATGATGTGCAGGGAAAAACCCTTAATTTATGCAGAAAAAAATCCGGTAGTTTGTGTGATGTTCATTTTTGTTTGTTGATATGTTGAGTACATTTCCATACATTTCCTGAATACTTCGACTGTAGTTCATCATGTCAACGCGTTGCACACAAAGGCCATGGCGGGTTGTTTCTTTGCGATATGCAATTGATTGTGTGTCATTTGCAGCTTGTCTGAATCGTGAACTACGCAAAATGGTTCCGTGCGAGAATGGCATGCATTTCTGGTGTTGTTTTGCTTTTGTTGATTTATGATTTTTGATTTACCATCTGGTTATTTAACATAGCCATGGAAAATCACCATTTTTAATAGGTAAACCATCTATAAATGGGCCATTTTCCATGGCTATGTTAAATAACCACAGGGTACCGTTGTGTTTTATTGCCCCAATTGGGACGGCTCTCCCTGGTTGAACATGTTGCCGGGTTGCATGTTTTGATGTATCAATGGCTCAACCATCGAGTGACTACGACAATCTATATACCTAGACCCTTATTATGAACTCTAGAAACAATAGTGTTAACCCAAAGTTTTGAGATGTTTTGAGTATGTTTTCCATGTTAAAGAAAAATCAAAGTCCAAAGCCACCGTTGTTCACCTGGAGGCGTGCTGGGCGATTCCACAGGGAGCTTCCATTTTCATTGTCATTGGCCACCTGGTGATCCACAACCAACTGACCCTGATATGTCATGTGAGGATTCAGATGTACAAAAATATTTTATATGTGTTATAGTATATGTTATTATGTACATGTATATTCTAGATTATTCTAGAGTTGTTTGATCTAGATATATGCATTAGGGTTACAACCCTTTTTTACGGTTGTTCCAACCCATTAAAAGTAAATTATAGCAACTTTTTGAGGCGACATGGATCATGTTACCTCTATATTTGCGACATTTCCCCCCTGTACATGGGTTGTTTGGAGCAACCCTGATATATATATATATATGTGTGATGATAGATGTATGATTACACTAATTTGTATTGTACAAGGTTGTATGTATTTGTAAGATGTGTATATATATATATACATATTAATCTAGTGTAGATCTATGCATGTAATGTATATATATATATATTATATTGGATCATGGATGGGTATATCACATGCGGCTGAAGGACCTATTTCTTTTGCCATTTGTACATGGTTTCAACCTGACCTACACAACGCTCCAAGCCCTTTTACCTATAAGAAGGTATGCAGAACGGTGACCAACATTCAGCCGTTTCCCTGGATGTGTCGCTCATTGAAGTCACTAGATGTTCTTTCATAGTCATCATACACGATCATACATGACATGTTGGTCCACATATTTACTATATAGACAGATACATGAGTTGTGCACCCTAAGACTTGTTAGGAGTCCTTACATTGCCTCGTTTTGACAACGTGTTGTCATCAAGACAGCTTGCGTTTGCAGAGGACATCAGAAACTTAGCAGTTTTTTTTGTTGACATGTCTACTGTTATTTAGCAGTAAACTGCTTTTCTTATATTCAAATTACCATCTGGTTATATATTTGTTACATAGCCATGGAAAGATCCACCCATTTTAATTAGGTAAACCATCTATTTCTATGGGCCATCTATACCATGGCGAAGTGTTAATCATAACCAGAGGGTATAACTAGATTTGAGTCCAAAGATGCGCTGCCAGTTTTCACCAGATCTTAGGATTCAACCATACAGATGGATTGGTTGTATACCTACAAGTTGATGTTTCCACAGTTAGCTTAAATTGGTTTATAAAGCGATTAACTAACATGGTCATAACTATGGATGGGTTTATAACATACGTTCTGGTAAATGAACACAGATCCTGAACATAACCAATGTTTATTGGAAATTAATCTTCCAACCCCTATCTGGCAGGGTCCAACTGTTAATTTTCTGGAGGGTAATATATGGAAATATAACCTAAAAAAGATCACGAAACTGAGGGCGCCAGACTCACGACTCAGCAAGGCTTGTGGTATGCCTTTGGCGACTTCCTGGAAATGCTGTCCATGGGAGCCATGAAAGGCGCAGGGATAAGATTTTTGGGCACGTGAAAACCAGACGTTGCCGTAACAGGCAAAGTAAGTGGACCGTAAGACGTTTGTCTATATATATATATGTATATATATATGTATATATATATGTATATATATGTATATGGTCAGATCACAGATGAAATTGTAGGTCCTCGAAGGTGGGGTAAACATATATATATATATACAGTATATATATACATATACACGTGTTTCTGAATGGTGTGAATATGTCTGAATAAGTTTTTGTCTATAGCATTTTATAAGCGATCTACAACAAACAGGGGTTTGCCATTGAGTTTGGCACAGGGTACATCAAAAGATCATACTCGAACCACGGGGAAATATGAAGGGAAACCATGGGTAGGTCGCACATCTTGACACACAAAGTATAGCGAGTCGAAACTAGCAACGACACACAGCCCCTTGGCAAAATTTGTTTATGTCACGCTAAGCCAAAAGAGGAACCAAAAGAGCCACCGATCATCCACCGGAAGTCGGGGAATATTTTAAAATCCCTGGTCTGAATAAACCTGGTCACATCGGCAGTGGCTGCTAAACCCCTTGTTGGTTCATGATTATGTTTGGGGTTATACTACCCAATACATTAGGGATTATCATAATCCATGAACCGACCAATATAAGGGAGTTCCATTTTCAGTTTTGAACACTGCTCACATGACAAACTGCACACAGGCAACACATCGTCAGCTGCTCATGGCTGTCATCCGCTGACAGGTGGCGTTTATCAGCTCCTCTTGCAGTCCAAGCTGTTGATTACTGCAGCTGTTCTCGAACATATGGATCCTGGGGGCGATGACACATCGACACATCAAACCTGGTTTTGTAGGAATCGAATTAAACCAAAACCATGAAACATATATAGATTTCAAGACATTGAAATGAGGGTTACAATAACATGGAGTGGAGAGTAACATGTTTCACTGGGCATTTCCATGCATTTGCTGTCACATAGACGGGTTATCAACCTATATCAACATATATCTATTTGTATATACATCAACATATATCAACATATATAACATATATCATCATATATCAATATACATACATATATTACATATTGTATATATATATATATATATCAACATATATTACATAGATCATCATATATAATCATATGTCAACATATATTATAACATATATAACCATATATCAACATATATAACATATATCATCATATACCATTATATATATATATATATA
>Ga0126342_10012254_pt1 | contig 15297 bp, 11 predicted proteins | sample Cyp1metagenome_FD_92528 | JGI IMG/M metagenome (GOLD analysis project Ga0126342, IMG submission 92528) | Coral microbial communities from Lord Howe Island, Old Settlement Bay, Australia - Cyphastrea 1 metagenome | ecosystem: Host-associated > Invertebrates > Cnidaria > Coral ...
ATTGAGAAGATTGGGCCTCTCAAATTGTTTGTGGTTTTGGTCCCTGGGTTGTTGTGCAATTTTGGCTGGGAAGTTACAATTAAAATCCATTATTCCACTGTTAGTGGGGGGGGTCACTCCAAGGTAAACCATCTATAAATGGGAAATTTTCCATGGCTATGTTAAATAACCAGAGTGTATAAGGTCTGGATCAAACCCCTGCATAACTCACTCGTTCCATACGTCCAGGTCACAGTGGAACGATCCATGCTCATTGGGATCCATTTGCCCATGATCCCTGTTAGATCCACAATATGGATATGGATATCATATGGCCATGGATATCATTTACCCATTATTTTGGATACATTTGGCCATATCATATCCACAATATGTCCCAATATTCCTCTACTATCCTCATTACAGAGCCATGGATCCATGAGGTCCTAAGCGTCATGGAGGCAGGGTGCAGCAACAGCTAGCGGGTATGGAGGAAGTAAGAAAACAGGGATATAATCATTGTGAATATTGCTAGACATGGAAATCCCCTATAAAATATGTTTTGCTGAAGTCAGAGTATTACTAAGGATTTTCTGGGCATATATATATGTATACACATGTTATAAGTATATAGGAATGATGCAGCCATCAACAGCAGGGACTTAATGAGATCCAAGATTTTTAGTAGCCAACCACCAAGGGATGGATCACCGAAATTTGGAGTTTAAACTTCAAAGAACTTTCCATGGCGAGCCGAAATAATCATCGGTAAATCTGGGTGAACTTTAAAAATGGATGTCTTGCAGCGGTCACCAGGTTTCTTCGATGTGCATCTCGCTAACTTAGGATACAAAGGGGATTGTATACTTATAATTGTCATATAGCCTTTGGTAATCAAACCGAAAATTGATGGATGATTTTCGCAGTATATAAAACCTCCATTTGCAGGGGATTTGTCATTGCCATGTTTGAGTATTGGAAGCTTCTCATCAGTCCGGTTTCACTTGGGTTTTGAAAAATATCAGAAAACGAAACTTTGGTGCTAGATTGAATGGACTTTATATCAAAACTTAGGCGCTAGATTGAAACCTAAAATATCAAAAATATCATTTTTGCATTGTTCAAAACTCCCAGCACTGTGACCCCTTGAATGGACTTGCGAGACTGCGAGCTGATTGAATGCCTTCTAGTGACAAGTAGCTTCATCAGTCGCTTTCCGGGACCGCAGATTCCAAACCTAGGTATTAGAATCACCCCTTCCCCCTTTAGTAATATAGATATATTAGATATCATTCGTTAATAATATATATAAATATTTAAATATCCATAAACAAATAAATATAATATAAATTTAAATATAAAGATCAAATATTTACAAATATCCCGCACATGAAATGCTGGTTGAGTTTTCGGATGTCTTCATGATTAGAGCATTCTCGTTGTATCCCAGGTTCAGTGGCGTGCAGCCCTGTGGATGTTCCAATGGTCTTTGTCGAAGATCTCCTTAGTGCCTGGGCGTTGATCCGCCGCAACGGTCTGAAAATAGGCCACCTCCGAGTTCCAGGGTTGATGTCCCATTAAAATGGCTATTTGATGGTTTATCAGAGTTTATCACCATGCTGTGGATGGTTGCGAAATCTTGCACCACCAAAAGGATGCTTGAAACCCGATAAATAATGGGTTAAACCATCTATCAACTGGTGCAGGATTTCGCAACCATCCACCGTGTGTCCCATTTAATAGCTATTTGATGGCAAAGCCCATTTTCAGACAGACCCGTGTAACCATGAAAAATCGACTTTCAAGGTAAAGTAGATAACTCCAAATAGCCCTGCAACATGCTTCGATAACCCTCAATACCCTCTGGTAAACAAACATAGCTATTGAACATGGCCATTTATAGTTGATTTGCCCATTAAAAATGATGATTTTCCATATAGCTATATTGGTTTACCGGAGGGTAACTGATCTTTGCGATGGTAATCAAACTTGATGAATATGCTTGGGGTTGAAAATCACCAGCTGCATGGATTGTAGCTCTAGATGTTGAAGCCAGTCGTTTGATGATTGTTTGGAGCGCACCAATTCACATCACTGGATCCAAATCCAACAGTGGTGGCTCCGATTCTTAGAGTTGCTGAAACGCCATTGGTCAATCCACTTTTTGGCTTTATTTTTGGAGGTTGAAGCAACTCCTGGAACTTGACTTCCGCAAAGTATCAATCAGCCCCGGATTCATTGCCTTTGGTCAGATCCTGTGCTGGTTGCTGGTTGCAGATGATGTGTTAGTGAGTCTTGCTGGCTTCCAGGTGTGCTTTTTTTTTGCATCATGTGTACTTGGGTTGCTAATATTGGCATGTGTTTTTTCCGCAAAGTTGATGTTGGCTAAGGACAAATCCGGTGATTTTCGGCCATTTCTATGCAAGAATTTCGGGGACCCACGAAATTCAAACCTGGCGCAGGGATAGCCAAGATATAACCTGTAACGATATTCTCTGGATAGATTCTTCATGGTACCCAAACAGTGACTACCTGAGCTCAATCTAACACAACTGGCACTGGTGAACTGAGGATACCATCAGCTACAGCGCTGTGCTGGGCGCGTATGCCTCCGGTGGTTTGTGGCCCAGCCGCTTTTGGATATGTTGGACGATGTGTTTGAAAGTCCATGTGATGATGGCTCGGACAGACAGTGGGTGCCAGAATGGCCGCAGTTTTTTGTTTGGCGTTTGAGTAAAGAGGTTGAGTAGTAATAGGAGAGCCACCCCTGGGATCATTGCACGAAACAAATAGTTTCTACTCATAAGTGGTTTCTTTAAGTATTTGCATTCATCATTCCGGTTCAGGAATGACCCTAGAAACTTCATGACTTCCACAGCGTGGCCCTGTTCTTCCAGAGACATTTCAGCAAGAAACATGGCAAATTCTCCATTAATTGTTTCGCTGGTTGAACCATGGTGCATCATGGTGCCAATCCCAGCGTCCTATCTCCTGTTACATAAATGTCTGGCTGGTGGTTTGGAACATGTTTTATTTGTCCAGATATCGGGAATTTCATCATCCCAACTGACTTTCATATTTTCCAGAGGGGTTGAAACCACCAACCAGTAAATGATGCGATACCAAAAATACGCCGAAAGACTAAGATGGAGCCCCATGGCGTTAATTGCGTGAAAAAAAAACCTTGGACACCACTTTTTGTTGATACCATTTGGCCAATTTGATAGGGAAGATCATGGATGGGGGGAAAAAAAATATATATATATATAATAACAATATAATAATTAATAATATATTACAACAGGCAGTATTTCTTTGGAAAATACATGAAATGAACCGAAAGGAATGATTTAACTCCCAGGTCATGGGCCATCATGGGCTGGCCAAGAGAAAGCCCATAAAATCCAAGTCCGCTAAAACCATATACTGGTTGGTGGTGACTGGAACATGGCTGGATTCTGACTTTCCATTCACTTGGGAATTTCATCATCCCAGCTGACTTCCACATGTTTTAGAGGGGTGGCTCAACCACCAACCAGATTATTATTAACCCTCATTCACCATATATTAACCATATATTAACCATATATAAACCATATATTAACCAGTTGAAGCCACTAAAAATGATCACATCAAATCCCTGTTTTTTTTTTCCGGGTCCGGCCTGTTCTATCCAGATTTCCCATCAGGTGGATCCAATGCTTCCAGCTCCTGAAGATCATGGCACAGCGGAAGGTGCACGACGACGAAACGTGGCGTGTAGCCGGTGTTTACATGGCCAGAAATCCACCAGAAATAGAGATAAATTATGATATAAATGGATATCAATGGATTTAAATCATGATAATATCCATGAATGGAGATAAAGCATGATATAGATGGTGTTTTGGTAGGAACATCATCGAACTCATTGAGGATTTGGGGCATGTTCCATCGTTTGATTGCAGGAAAAAAGCCAGGGTTGCTCCAAACACCACAGGTACGTTGCTCCATCACGTGGCTGTCACCCATATGGGATGATCGATGGGAGAAGATGTTGGGTAAAATCCAGAAAAATCACATGGAAAATCGTTTGGATTTCAAGGGGATATGAACAATAAGGATCATGAATAATAGGGATATGATGGGATATGAATAATCATATTACCATCAATCACATGGAAAAATTGTTTGACTCGATCATGAACAATAAGGATTAGAAAATCAGGATATGGGGCAAAACTGATCGAACTCAATGAGAGATTTTCCTGTGCAAAGAATGAACCATCCCCACTAGAGGTTTATTGTTGGGTATACTATGATATACCCATAATTGGGATGATGGCTGGTGCTAAAATCTGGATGTTGGATGACATGATGGATGAGAGAACATGGGAGAACTAAGAGATGTAGCGGAGAATTAAGACCTGGGCATAAGAACCCCAAAATACTCGTAGGTACAAGAGATCGAAACCTGGAGAGTGAGACGTTAAGATTGCAGTTTTTGTGGGATGTATGGAATGTGACAATAACCCGCAATGAATGAGGGTATCATGTTGGGTAAAAATTGGATGAGCAGGTTTCACCATCAATTTCCTTCCGACAATGCCTGATGCGCTATGCACCCCCAGACGGCGCAGACGTAGATGACGGAAAACTACACCGTCGTGCGTATGAACTCTATTTGGCACGCTTCTAAGATGGAGAAGCAGCATGTAACAGGTTGGAACATGTTTTATTTTTCCATAATTGGGAATAATCATCCCAACTGACTTCCATATTTTTTAAGATGGTTATTGCACCACCAACCAGTATAGGATCACATCGAATCCGTGTTTAAACACCAACCACTAACCAAGTATATATATATATATATTATATACCACAAACCAGTAACCCGAATAAAATCCCCCAAATCATCTCCTTTTTTTTGCTCAAAATATTTCTGCACCCCGTAGGTGCTGTGTGACCTGATCGCATGGAACACCGCAGCAAATTCATGGGCGCAGACACTTGGACTGTACAAAAATGAGGATAAGGGTTATGTTATTAATTTATAATTCAATGGGAATTTCAGGATCCTAAATTGGAGCTACCTAACATATATAAGGCCAAAATTTCAGCGAATATCCCCACAAAATATGGCCAAAAATATGGTACTAACGTACCTCCATAAATTGGATCCTGAGATTCCCATTGAATAATGATCTCCCATCCCAGGTAGTAAGCAGGTGCCAAGCATATGAAATAACCCACTCAGATTAGTGAAATATACCTCAGTTAGATTAATCGGTTCTTAACCACTTCCAACGCCCCGGATGCACCCCAAGTACTCATGGAGGTTCTCAGCGAATGGAGCATGATGACCCACAATTTACATACAAGGTGCTGTCCCCAGTGATGTTTGTCGTGTTTTTAAACACCCCTGGGATACTATACTTGTATCTACCATACAAATCCATAAGGCAAGGGAATTCACCAAGTTGGAGTATCTGAGGTTCGCCATGTGGGATGGGTCAACCTCTTGACATCCCACTCGCTCACAATCGAAAAGCGGTGTTCCACGATCCAAGAATTTAAGGTGTTTGACCGAATCCTTGCTTTGATTCCCATGTTCCCTGAATGTTTGCCGCTTAAAGCTCATTGCTGGACGGGTGAAATGCTGATTGCCTCAAATCCGAATTTTTGGTGGGCTGAAGCTCGAGTTCCGGTTCTTAAATCCAGGTTTCTCTTATCTAAAAACATGTGCCTGGGCAAAATCCCCATGTGATTCAATAAACATTGAAATCCACATGTCGGAGGCTGGAAGGGTTCCCCCCAGATGCAAGTTGATTTGCATTTCCCCATCTAACAACGAAAGATATAGCATTACAGGAAGAACCATAAGTCCAAATGGTGGTATATCCTACTATACTTATGAGAAACCAGAAATTATAGTTATAGTATGTTACTTTCTCAAAATCAACATCAAAATTGATATCTTATAGTTATTTCATAGTATATATATATACACATATTATTTATAGTTATCATACAACTTACCAAAAAATATCTTACTAAAGACCTTAAGATGATAATATCACCACGGCCCCAGGACGGGAAGCCTTTGGCTCATGGCCCTGCGGTCCCTTCTGACCTTGCGGCAGCAACGTTTGGGGCCTAGACACTTGGCTCTGGTTTCAGAAAATATGATGGGGAAGTATCATCTGTATTCTCATGATGTGGGTAAATATTGTTCTTACAGAGCCATTAATCAGCATTAATCACCTTTTCATCACAAGCATTAACCACTAAACATCATCAAGAACCGCTAATACTAAATGACGTGGGTAAAACAATATCACAAACTACACATGACTGGGAACGGCAAAACTACCACCTATAAAACATGGTGATGACTGGGGGATGGTTTATGACATTGTTTTTCCCAATATGTCCCATGGGATTTATGGTAAAAATATGGTGGGAACATATTGTGGGAACATTGTGGGAAATACCATCTGGTCATTTTCACAGAGCTGTGGTATATGTAGATAGCCCATTTATAATTCATGTACCGATTCGAATGGTGACCTTCCATAGTTATGTTAGTTTACCAGAGGGCAGAGGGTAATACCATCCCGATTTTATTCACATGGCACATTGTTGGCTGGAAAATCCACTATTTTTAGAGGAGCTGGTTGGTTTCAAAGTTTCAATCCTTTTTACTCCGATCTCCTGTATATAATGTCTTGGATGTGCGCAACTATAGATAGTTGGTAGGAAGACATGTTTAATGGAGCACCCCAGCCTAAGCAACCCCCCAAAAAAAGGTAGACGTGTTGGAAACCTGCAAATGGTGCGGAACATCCAATGGTTTTTGGATAAACCATGATAAATCATGATAAATCATTCCCCATTGATCCACATAACCATTGGGGTTCCTCATTATTTTTTGTTAACAATGGGGACACCAATGGCTTTGGAATGGAATCACCCAAAAAAATAGTCACCATCACGGGCCATGATGGCCGTCTTCTCTCAGGCGTGGTCAGCATCACCTCTACCATGTGACTGGGCTGAGGGAATGGTTCATGTGAAACCATGAAAACGATTCAAGAGACAAGCACCTAGAATATCCCAACAATAAATGGCATCCTAGGATATTCTAGGGTTTTCCCAGGTTTTGCTGGGTCTTTCACCAGGTAAACACACCAATATACCACCTAGAGTAAACAGACCAACCACATTTCACCAGGCTTTCCCAGGGAGTGTTTTTGCTGAAATTTCGGGAAAGAATGAACATGCGATGTTGAAGAATGGTGAAGAGTACCTGAAATATGGTTGGAAATTGCCATATTTTGAAAATTTGAGGTATTTACAAATTATTAGTACATATGAGGCAGCAATTGACTGTTTTCATGTTATGATTCTGTCATTCTTGTGGAGGAAACTTGAGGCCCCAATGAATCTTCAACCACCCCAAATCACTTACCACAAACGGCTGGGATTCACACCATCCCCAAATGGTAGTTGTATTTTGGTTTTAGCACATTCTAAGTTTTTTTTTGTGTTCATTGATGCCATCTCAATTTCGACAAGTTATAGCATGTTATACCCAAGGAATCCCGTATAAAACTGTGAAAAATCCAGCAGATCACTGGCTGTCCCTGTTCTTTTCGTGTCATTTCACCATCCCCAAGCGATTTCTGTGTGGAATCCACCACCAGCACTAGCTTTGTTTGAAAACAAGATACCCCACGATCCGCTGGTTCAGCATGATGTTCACCATGAAATGGCATGAAATGGCTATGTTTAATGATGTTTAGGGCTATCTACCCTGCTTTCGGGAAAAAAACACAATCTACCCATCACGCATTGTATCGCCAGATCCCTTCACATTCTCCTGCCGATGTTGCCAGATTTTTCGGGATTTCTGGTTAGGGTCATTGCGGCATATCCCAAGACAGCCAGAGATTTCAACGGGTTATTGGCCACTTACTAATGTTCAAAAACTTGACATAGATATTTAGAACCAACCATGCATCCTTTATTTTTTAAAAAACACCATGTACTGTATATATGTCAATATCCAAGTCGACTTTTAGCAGGGTATATCTGGTAATCATCCAGTATACTTCATTATATCATCCCAAATGTGTTCGTTAAACCCCATTTTTGATTGTCAAAATCCTCTTTGACATTGAGGAACGCCTGCCATAAGGGCACTGCTTGGCCGGCGGCCGTCGCTGTGCACGCGGCCAGCCCGGTGAGAACGGCCGCAAGTGCCCGGGTTTTTGAAGGGAAGGAATGGAGGCTCCATGATGGGAATTTAGGTCGATAAAAGATATACAGCTTTTGTTTTTTTAATATAAACCCTGAGGAGATATATAACCCCTGAGAATTATACATACCATGACAATCCCTGTAATATATATATACACATACACCCTGAGGATCCTCAGCTTTCTGAGGAAGTATTTGGGAGATGATTTGGGGGGTCAAGTGCATTCTCAGGAAGTAATTGAGTCCATATGGAAAGTCATTTTTGTACAAATACAGCACTTGCATGTGCATTGACAATCCAGTATACCATAGTATTGTCATTTTTTCTGAACATAAAGGCATTCTTCAATCCAGTATACCTTATGGTATTGATACAATCCAGTGTGCCATAGTAAACTCGTTTGTTTAATTCAAGAGTGGGCACAAAGTGGTGTCACCCAGCGAAGTTGGTGTTCAACTTTGCTTAGTGTCACCCAACCGTAGATATACCACCTCTACTTGTTCTATATTGGTTTTACAAACCAAGATAAACCAACCGGGGTTCACATTCTCGATTTGTTGCGCAATATGTCCAACCTTTGTTTCCCAGAAACGGATGCATTCGGGATGCAACCCTTGTCATGTTTTTCGTTGCACGGCGTCTCCCTCTGGTAATCAAACATGATAGGACAATGGCAGGGGGTTGTTTTTTTGCCATGAGGACAATAGGGTGGGAATTCCAAGTGGCGTTTGGAATTGAAAGTTCAGCTGCAGCCAGCAAGGCCTTGAAGGCCTTGCAGCAATCGGGATGCGATCCATTGAACTGGAGGGAGATCAGCAAAGGCTTCCGTTGTACGTTCAAAGCCCATGGCTCTCAGCGGCCTAGTCCTGAAGCAGCTGGTGCACCGAAAGGGCATTCCAGGTGATCGATAGCTTGCAAGCCCAGGAAGCTGACTTTGCGCTGCTTGATTGCAGGTGGTCAAGGTAGCTTGGACAACAACCAGCAAACAAGTCTGAAGCACAAGCAGAGGGAGACACGTGCTGAGTCACAACGCACTAGGCCATTTGTCCGTAGATGAAACCATGGCTAGCTGGGAATTGTCCATCAAAAATGTCGATTTTAATGGGAAAACCATCCATAGATGTTGATTGCCAGGGGGTAGGCCATATCCCGCTGGAAAAGAAATGTGTCCAATGGGGTATCCAAGGCTAGCAGTGGCTAGCCATGATTGTACGAGGAATCTAACCGACGCAAAGAATTTCCAATAGATCTGTCAAACCAGCCAGAACGCCCGCAGATTTGGGTTCACATATTCCTTTCTCAACACCCCCGCCATATTCCAAGCATCCAATTATATAATTTATCATGATACAGTATATCCCATTATAATTGTTGGTTATGATACCCATTATCTTCCCGGTAAATATGCCAGTTCCATCCATGTTGTAGTGTCCAATTGTCATACCTTGCCACATCCCGGCGCACTGCAGGTTCTAACTGCTTGCTGAGTGCGATGGCGCGCGGGATTCTCTGGAGGATAGCGGTGATGGTGGTCTGCAGCAGGTGATTCGTCCTTCTTAGCTAAGTTGGTTGAAAAAACATTGTCGACGAAATTCGGCTCATAGATCCACAAGCCATATAGTCATTGTTGGTTCCTAGATAAATGAAGCCTGGTTGGTGGTTTGGAACATGTTTTATTTTTCCACATATTGGGAATAATCATCCCAACTGACTTTCATATTTTTCAGAGGGGTTGAAACCACCAACCAGTTGTTGTTGGTTTGATAGATGAAGTGTTTGTGTCCCCAAACTCTAAGTTGCTTAGTGGTCGATTTCTGAAGCATCGGGGATCTATAGCCTGAGGTTGGGCGGAAATCATGCCTGACAATATGGTTGCCTGATTGTGTGGTGTATCATTGAGTTACCCTCTGGTAATTTAACTATAGCTATTGAAAATGACCATTTATAGTGGATTTACCCATTGAAAATGGTGATTTTCCATAGTTATGTTAGTTTTACCAGAGGGCATGTCACCTGGTGAGTTGAAAATGAAGACCCATTTTCAGTATTATTAGGTCCTGTGAGTTGTAATTTCTCAGCTTGGGCTTTTTCCATTTTTTTCCCAAGTGATTCCTCTGCTTTCCACCCAGCTATCTTTCTCCATCTTGGCGAACATCTCAGGAATGTCAGCGAAAACTTGAAAGGAAATAGCACATGTAGTTCTTAGGTACTTTATGTTTAATTTGGGCTTAATTGGGGTTACCATGTTTATATATTTTTTATCCCATATATCCACTATCGGTAATAACCACTAGTCACTACTAGTGACCATTTTTTGACAACTATTAACAGGTATTGCAAATCATCACACATTATTACCCCCTGGTATTTTAACATAACTATTGAAAATTGCCACTGATAGTTATAGTTGATTTCCCCATTAAAAATATGGTGTATTTCCATGGTTATGTGACAGTTTACCAGAGGGTAACCATTATGAAACATACTTCGGATCATCATTTTCCGGCTACGTCAGATCACCGAGAAAAAAAGAAACCGGGCCCTGTGGGGGGCAGCAAATCAGATAAACCATCCCATGGAGCAACATCCTCCCGAATCTGGGTATAGCCAATTATGTTTGGTGACAAGAATAGTATTCCAATTTGGAGGAATTGTCACTTTGGAGGAATTGTCATTTTGGAGTATACTAATTCTGTTTTCAGAATTTGGAGGAATTGTCACTTGTTCACTCGGTCTTCTTCAATCTGGCCTCCTATGGGGATTTGACTACTATTGGGTCTACCACATTATCTCTATATCCCAACTTAGCTGAGTAGTGCTAGTTATGAATCCAATGATCAATATGTGTTCATTTATAGTATTAGGGATGATGACTATTGTAGACACCAGAATTGTCCATGATATTCCCACTATCTTTTGCAAATCCATATTCTCCTGCTAATATCCTTCTATATCCTCGGTATCATTATTTATTAATATATATATATATATATATGTGTGATCATAATTATATATATATGTTATCCAATGTTTATCCCATTATTATTCTACATTTATCCCATTATTATCCCACAGTTATCTTACAATAATCTGTTTAATTTCCCTTCAATCAAATGTTCATGTGAACCCAACAGAAATACATTTATTTCCAATTATCATTATTATACCATCATGAACCCAATATTATTCTACATTAACCCATTATTATCCCACAGTTATCTTACAATATAACTTCCCATCAATCATTAATGTTAGCCCAATAGAAATACACCTATTTCCAATTATTGTTATCATTATCCCATCATTAACCCAGTAATATTCTACATTATCTTATCATTATCCCACAGTTATCTTACAATATAACTTCCCATCAATCATTAATGTTAAACCAATAGAAATACATTTATTTCCAAGTATTATTATTCTTATCCCATTATGAACCCAATATTATTCTACATTATTATCCCACAGTTATCTTACAATATAATTTCCCATCAATCATTAATGTTAACCCAGTAGAAAGACATCTATTTTCCATTCTTATTATTTTCCCATCATGAACCCAATATTATTTCTACATTATCCCATCGTTATCCCACAGTTATCTTGCAATATAACTTAAAATTCCTTGAAATTCCTGAAAATCCCCTGAAATTCCTTATGTTATCCCCATTCATTATTGGGTTTCCCCCCCAATAGAAATCCCACAGTATCAACTTCTCCATCTCGCAGGGCAGCTTTGCGCCACACAGCTGGCACTGATGCCACCGGTCGCACGGCCGTTCTGGAGGTCCGGCTGGATTTCCCCTGGAAACGGTGGCGGATTCCCATCAAAACATGGGAACCATGAAAACTCATGGGATTTATCACTACATGAACTACGACTAATCAACAACTAGTCAACTAGAATTTATCAATATTTATCAACTATAGCACTCGTCTTGTGTAAATTCCACTTAGATCCGTGGTAAATTCTTATCACATGTGTGGCTTTTATTTCCATAGTTTAGCAATATTTTGATATTTGAAGCATCATATTTAATATTTGGATAGTTGAATCACTTAGATCAACTGTATCATTATATATCATTTACCAAATGGGCAAACCCTCTGGACGCCCTGGCAAAACAAAGGATACCCATCTCAACTTATCAACTACATCAACCATACCAACTATATCAACCATACCAACTATATCAACTGTATCAAATCCAATAGTTATCTTCCAACAAACCTATTGGATTCAACTCCACTAAGCCTGGGCGCGGGGCACCAGGCTTTGGGCGCTACTGCCCAATGGCAGCGCAGCCTGACACTGGCGCTCGCCATTCGCCTGGATGCGGTGGGCTTCAACGCGGTACCTTGGGCCATGTTGGGGTATAGCTATTGAAGCCATGGCCATTGAAATCGTTGATTTACCCATGAAAAATGGTGATTTTTCCCATAGTTATGTGATGTTATGTAAACGTTTACCCGAGGGTATCCCAAAATAGCCGAAGAAATCTGAGTGAATTATGATCATTAATGTATCCAGATTCACTATAATTACCGTAAGTGAAGTATCCAGATGATTAACCATTGCATCCTTCTTGTGTGATGATCAACTCCGAGGTGTTGAGCATCTTGGAGTCTGCGAAGCAATGGCGCTACTCTGTGGAGGCGTCGGTTTGTTCCATATGTGGATGGGTCAAAACCTATATTATTACCAAATTTTGGGGGAAGGGAAGAACCATCCCTTAACCAGCTATTTTTGGGTACCATCCGAGTACCAGGCTTTTGACCCAGCATATTGAACTTACGAATCAAAAAATATCACTGTCCCACTCTGCCCCACTTTTCTTCACTTTTTGGATTGCTATAAACAGTTACGTGGTTCGATCTGAAAAATAACAACTGAATTTACATGAATATTTTGAAACTTGTGACCAGGTGCTGGAAACAATGCAAAAACTCTTGATGAAGCTCAGCGTTTCTAGCGACATGGCCGCAGAAATTGTCGCAGTTCGAGAGCTGTTTCGAGCTGAATAGATTCGTCTATTGCCGGCCAAGTGAACGGAAAAAAACCTACGGATTTAGCCATAGGGACAACAACACTAGCCCAGTCCTGCTGGTATTGCATGCCCCCAGTTCGGAGACTCCAAAATGAATAATTTGCAACATTGGCTATATCACAACATTAGAAATAGATTCATACTGACTAGTAGATGTATTTATAGATTCATATGTGACATCAGCCAGCAAACTGCAGCATATTTTCCCCGGTTGAAAACGAGAGAGAGAGAGAGAGGTGGATCCATCCCCATACCCAATTTGCTGGCTAGACCAAAGTGCCATCGCTGGGTAGACCTGGGTTGGGTAGCTTGATATTCTAATATTTTGCCAGGAAATGCAGTACTCCCATCCCCCCAACTCATAGTTAACCTACATTAGCACATATTAGTACATGAACAGTACTAGTCAATCGATAGTACATTGATAGTATATAAATCAACAGTACGACTTCCACATTCATCATTACTCCAACGTACATTAATTTGACTAGTACATTTACATAATCATGATTCATGATTATTACTGCCTATTACTATCATCATGTGACTATCATCATTTTACTATCATGTACATATTTTTTCTATCATAGTATCATATTACTCTCATATTCCTATCATATAATCAGATTGCTATCATATTACTATCATCATATGACATGACTATCATTTTTTCCCACCGCTTTTCTCCTCAGGTTATAGCCCTCTTCTTGGGCGCCAACAGCTCGGAGCCGTAAGGCTCTTGGAGGAGATGCGCGCCTCGCAGGCGGAGCTTGTTGATCCATTGATCCATTGATCCATAGATGGGGAAAGCATGATTCAATGGATTGGTTTGTTTGGGAAAATTTACAGGAAACCATGTTTTTTTACCATTAAATATATTTAAATATGGGGTTTTCCATGAATGATCTATGGGCAATGATCCGTAGAAATAGTTAAATGGATGAGAACAAGATATAGACGATGAGTTGAATGCTGGGGAATATCATTTGTTTGATGGGAAATGACCCATAGAAAAAGAAGATGATTTACCTATGAAGAAAAGCGATGTCCGAGAGCAAACTCTAGAATTTCCAGACGGTATCACATATTTATACATATTTGCTTTGGATCCAATCCTACATATTTCATGGTCCCAACTCGAGCCGCCAAAAGGAGCCCATGGTCAAATAAGAGCAAGTAAGGGACACATAGTGACAAATAAGGTAATTGAAAAATAGTGGCATTTAAGGGACATCTAGTGGCAAATAAGTGCATTTAAGGGACATTTAGTGACAAATAAAGGCAAATAAGGGCATTTGAATATACGTGAGATTCTTTGCCATTTGAGTGGCATTTAACGACAAATAATGACAAATAGTGACAAATGATGATTATCAACATTTTTTTTATGTTGCTATAATTTGATTGATGGTGTGTTGAAGTGGGATCTTAGTCTAAGCCCAAATATATTCCTGTTTGATTCTTTACGCCACTGTTTGGGGATGACATGATAACATTGCAGGTAAAGTGAGCCGTACTGCTCCCCCCAAAAAAATATAGTGATTTTGTCTATGACAGGTAGCTCTCAGTTCCAAAAGGAAATTCCTGATTGATCTTGGGCCTTTTAGCAGCAGTGCCCGTGCTTGCACCAGCATCATCAGCGGGCACATCCATGGCATTCTCATCCACTGATCGCTGCCATTGGGTTGTTGGATTGAAAACACTTGATTTTTGATCTTATTTGTTTGATTCTAACTATGCCTGCCCAGATGATTCAATGATGTTCCAATATTTTTTTCGATACTGGTATTCTTAGAAAATTATGTATCTTCGTTTTTGTTGGGTTATTGTTTTATCGCTCTGTCATTTGTCGGTCTATCTTCTGGTGTCGGTGTTCAACACCTTCAAACTTGTAGTAAACAGCGGGGATAGGCTTAATCATGCAACACAGCTGTTGTGTTTCCCATGGGAATGTACACAAACAGAGAAAAATAATGACCAATAACCAGCAGTAAAATAGTGACAAATAAGGAAAAATAATGG
>Ga0126342_10012255_pt1 | contig 15297 bp, 14 predicted proteins | sample Cyp1metagenome_FD_92528 | JGI IMG/M metagenome (GOLD analysis project Ga0126342, IMG submission 92528) | Coral microbial communities from Lord Howe Island, Old Settlement Bay, Australia - Cyphastrea 1 metagenome | ecosystem: Host-associated > Invertebrates > Cnidaria > Coral ...
AGCATCAACAAAGAAGAGAAAAGTCACCTCGAAACATCAGTTCCACTGCGCGTGCAGTTCGAGACAGATTCGACGTCAAAGCGACGTCGCCCGCAACCGTCGCGCAAGCGAGCCAACTTTTCTTCTCAATGGATGCTTCGTCTACCCGACAAAGCACAATGTTTCGTGCAAATCCTAACATTCAAATCGCATCCATGGTGTAGCAGTTCCAATGCGATCTGCCAATGACTTGCAAACCACAATCAGAATCGTAACTTCTCTGCTCTACTCTGCTCTACTTCTACCTCTACTCTTCTCTTCTCTAGTTTTCTCTACTCTACCTGTACTCTACCCCTAGTCTACCTCTACTACCTCTACTACGAGTACCTCTTCTGGACACAATCATCTCTGGGATCTAATGAGATCTAATGAGTATGTACGCACATGCCAACTGGACACAATAATCTCTGAGCTAGTGAGAATGTGAGTTCATGATCTCTTAAGGCACATGCCAACTGGACACAATGATCTCTCGGCTGGTGAGAATGTGACGTCATAATCTCTTAAGGCACATGCCAACTGGGCACAATGATCTCTGGGCTAGTGAGCATGTGACTTCATGATCTCTTAAGGCACATGCCAACTGGACACAATGATCTCTGGGCTAGTGAGAATAAAACAATCCGTAACTCGGAGTTTCCTCCATGAAACCTCCTTTGATAAGGATGAGAGCATGATATACTATAATAAATATTAGCCCAGCTTTGCAACCCAACAGCGAAAAGTTCCAGCAAGGTTCCAGGCCAGGACTGTTCCGGATTTTCGGGGCGTGCATTTTCGTGTCACGTCCCCGGCCCCAGAGATTGAAACCCAACAGATTCGTTGTTGGGAATTAAATATCTGCCAAATCACTGGCGTGCCGATCTTGTTCCACGAACTGCCGCCACTTGTCCAAGCCAATGGTAACTTGCCTGCAAGTGTCCATGCAAGAGTGCAACTGCAATGGCACTTAGCAAGTCAGCACTGCATATTTACAAGTACAAATTAATGAATCACGTCAAATTATCTTATCGTATACAGTAATTCTATGATCTAATCATGATTGCCTCTAGATATAACAATGCCGTTCCCAAGCTGCCTCAAGAAGCGAGCTTCCTCTGCACGATGGCTACCTGAGGAGACGTACACTTATTATCACTTACTGTATTACTTATTATATACATCTTATTACTAATATTACTAGTGTTGAAACAAACAATCTCAAATTCTGATTGGTTGCTTGGCACCCTTGTAGACGGAATGAGGCTTCAGTTTACTCTTTCGAAACACGGTCTCTGGCCGAGCCACTCCTATCATAGCGAGATGGGTCCGCAGGGTACCAAAGCTGAGGAACAGAGATGTCGAATTGATCCGCGGTCAAATCCTTGACATCACAGCTCTTTTCATATTCAAACCGAATGTTTGAAAGTTTTGAATCCGAAGTGACATGATGTTTCAAAGATCTTCCAAGCACGTAATCTCGTAATGTCTCATATCATTTATATATCATTTATCATTTTCTTCGGTGGTGTACCTTGTGCTGGCCCCAACACCACCAAACAATTTCCAGGATCAGTGGTAACATCACTCTTGTCATGTGTTGGGAACGGTAAAGCCCTGTCCCACTGGAGGACTTTTGAGCATCTTTGAGCAGTCTTTGACCTCTTTGACTTGCCCACAATACTCGCAGAAGTTTGGCAGATCCACTTACTTTCTTGTCCAGGATAGTGTCATTATGTGTCATTGCTCCTTGATGCCTTTTGAAACTCTTTATAATCGATTCCTGCTTCTTGCGTTTCTTATGTTCGATGCATCAGCCAAGGTGTGGGTTTGGGCATGTCGCATCCAGCCCAGGATCAGCGATGTGCCCATCGTCAAACAGCACGAAGGAATGATATGCCCAATCCTGGCGGCGCATGGCTGTGCATGTCATGTTTTGCTTCCATGTGTTTCCAAGATTGCAAACTCTTCAAACCATTTCAAACCACTAGATTCCTAGTCACGGGAGTGGCTTCATGATATTTGATGGACCAAATTTCACAAAGCTTTAAGACCAACATCAAAACAACCAAACAACCAGCATCTAGTAGCAGAGCAAGATTGCTGTAGGACGACTGGCGCATGACTTTGACGTGGCACCTGGAGTCCTTTCTACGCCATGCAAATGTCTTGCGTGTCACAAGTAGTCAGCCTAAGGCTTCAGAGATCTGTTTTTTTCAACGCGCCGAAGCTACCAATTGTTTGCCTTGTAAATATATTGCATGATCTGAAGCAATATTGTTTTTTTGTTGTCCATGCACAAGCCTTGTCTAATGGACACAAAACTTAAACTGATTGAAAACACACACACAAAACCAAGAAAACAAAATAAAGAAACCAAAAAAAAACAATGTTTTCCATACTAGTCTGAACATGGCTACTAGTAGATCCAACTAGTCCCCGAAACATTTTTTCTTTGTTTATTGTGTTTTTTGCTTTCTTTGTTTTTTTGGTCTTTGGTGTTTTTCGATGTTTTAAAATTCAGATGAATCCAAAGCCAATCTGATGAAGTCTTGCTTCTGCGGCATCCTCTATCTATCAAATGCATGCTTCACAACCGTTGTTTGAAACAATGCCTGTATGATAAACATGCGCAGTATTCCCTGGGGGTGCAATTTTCCATTTAAGGGATGAAGCCTTTGGGGATGTGCAATTTCCTGTTTTAGTGAGTGAAACATGTCCTTGCTTCAACTTAATGGTGTTCTTTTTCAGATAGAGGCGAGGGCAATTGGGCTTCTTTTAAAAGGAGTACCATATTCTTTTCAAAGAAATGGTGTTGCTGTCAAACATAAAGGACTACTGAGACAATTTTCCCGTTGGTGAGTGAAGCATTTCCCTCACATAAATGATGCGAATTTCCAAATGAAAGAAGGTTCAAAGAAATGGTGCTACAAGTACTTGCCAAAAACAGGGCAGCTGGGCTCTTTTGAACGGAGTGTTACATCATTTTCCTTTAAAGAAATGGTGTTACTTTCAAACATAGATGACAGCTGAGCTTTCAAAGGCGTGTTACTTCTTTAGTTTCTTTACTAGACACACTTCATATTCTGCAACAATATTGTTTCTGCTGTTTAAACAAATGACCGCAGGTTTAAGTGAAGTATTCTTCAAAGGAACATGCATATGTTTAAGGGACTATTTCTGTCATAAAAAAGGGGGAAACAAGTAGAGAACTAGTGTCTTAAAAGAAAGACTTCACAGTCAGGTTTTTCCCTAAAAAGTTCTGCGCTAGCTCAAAGCAATCATCAGCTTACAAGTGAAACCCTTTTGTTTGAAAGAACGGATGCTGCATATTTCTAAGGAAAACTGCACTTCTTCGAAGAATCTCATCTCTTCAAAGCATTACCTGCTGGAAATGTAGCACAGGTGCAAGACTCAATGGATTACATATTATGCATCTTTGGAATTAGAGTATAATTTCAACTGTGATAGATTGCACCATGGAAGGGGATTGGTGTGATACCACCTGGCTACAAACAAAATATTAGGACTTTTGCTCGAATATACTGATGGCACTGCATCAAGGGGAACCAATCTATTGAACATATCCACAACCTGTTGAAGACACCAGGGAGCTTCCTTACTTTTCCGACTGAAACAGGCCTTGTAGATGAACTAAGGTTGTGCTTTCAAAGATAACTCATTACTTTCAAAAGAATGCAGTTTTCCAATTTTCATGATTTTTGCTACACAAAAGGAAGGACTGTTGTTTCTGAGAAGTACATGATCTACATAAACTTCTCCGCTGCAGTCTTGCATTTTATGTCATACATATTCTACTGTATGTAATGCTTCCAAGTGGAGATGTATATTGCTTTCTCTTCCACGGTTTCTGCTTGGAATTTGCATGAATTTGCCATATCTTGAAACCAATAATTACCATTGCTCTGGAGGAGCGCGCATTTTGCAGGTGAATGTAGGTTTTGTCTGGTTCAGGCCTCCTCTTTTTAAACATCATATCTCATTGTGACCATTGCCTGCTTTGCTTCCAAAGGATACAGGAACATGAGGAAAGTCCAGTTTCTGGCGCTGGCAACAAGGCCCTCCCTTTTCAAAGTTTCAAAATACCTCAAACTTGAAAACTTATAATATACTGGTCAACACATGTCACAAGCTGACAGCAAATCAAACAGCTCATGGTTTCCCAGTCCTTGTATTCTTCAGGCCACCAAGGCTTTCGCTCAGTGTCGGCCAAAAAGCTTCCATGGACCACACTGCAGGACAAATGCAATGCTTCAAAGTGGCCACAAATAGAAACTCTGTCTGTGTGTCTGGACTCTGCACCTTGATTTTCGAGAATATGCTTGAACCAGTTTTGCTTGAGAATTTCCTCTTACCACTGGACTTTCATCACCATCAATTCAAACACCCAGCAATGCTGTCCTGCATTGGCCATGTCCCAAGCGCGCAAGCAAGTTGCTGGCTTTCTCCCGCAAGTAGATTTCCTTTGTGGTGCCCAAGAATGCAGGGCCAACTCATTAGGTGCACAAAACCAAGGGAAGAAGAATACTAAAGCATTTTGAGGATGACTCATCAGTGCAATTCGCACCAATGTCTCACATTTTCTGTGTGACCATGGACCCTCCTGGAAACAGAACTTTCAAGTTCATCACCCCTCAGTGCATGAAAGACTCGTCACACAGTTTCTTCGCAGAGATCTCATCCATGAACATAGGCCCACTCTTCCCAGTGTATTGTCGCCTATCGACATCTGTCGAAAAACATGTTGACCCGAGGATTCTGGGATTGTTGGGATTGGGATTGCAAAGGCCTGGTGTGATACATCAAAGAAAGGATTTCCATGGAGGCAGGCACATTGTCCTTTGTGATGCGCACTTCGCTCGCATCACCTTGGCATGGGCACTGCAAAGTTAGCATGGTTTCTGACTGTTTTGATTTTGTATTTATTTGAACCATGTTGGCGTTTGATATTTGTGCTCCAGCAACAGCTGTGATGGTGACTTCCAAAAAATGCATATCTCCGGCCGAAACATTCCGAAACTATGCCGCTAGCATGCTGGGGTGAAGGTTGCGGCACACGCCATCAGTGTCACAGTGCGCCATTCGACAAGCGGCATAAGCGTGATGACGCCCACGGTATATATCCATTGAATGGCATGCAAATCTCTGCCCAACCTGTGATGTGGGAAAACCGCTAGTCAGAGATGATTTTCTGCAACCTCCCTATCACCGAGTTTTGTATTGGCTGGACATGAAAGATCATGCGAGCATAAATGCCATATCATATCATACCAGCACTACACTAGAATTGCTCACCACTTGGTGTGAAGATCATATTGCGTCATGCACCTCCAAATCAAGTCCAGATCACACAAAAGCCTTCTTTACCTGATTAGCATGATTTATGCACATCATCAGCCAGTTGCAGTCATTTTCTTTCACTACAATAGATAATTCACAAATTATATCACCGTGTTGATATGTGTTGATTCAAGATATTCAAACACGATGCAGGACACCTACCGGACACCCATCACGGAATCCGGGAGCCTTCCGGATGCTCCGGCTCCTCCGTGCTGGAAGACAGGGATATATGCACATTACATCACATTACCCACTGGTGAACTAACATAGCTATTGAAAATAGCTATTTTTGATGGGTAAATCCACTGTAAATGGCCATTTTCAATAGCTATGTTAGTTTACCGGAGGGTATGTATATGTACACCGATGTTTTAAAGCCCTACAAATCCTCTCCCACATATCCCACATCAAATTATCCAATTCTTACTCTCCATGAGTTACATGAACTTGGCAAACTCAACCCTCCCCTTGGGGCTCACCGGAGCCTACGATGCGACAGCGTGGCACATAGGGGATTTGCACATGGCCGCCGGTCAAAACACTGCCTAGTCATCCTTTAAAAACACTATAAAGAATCAATAGCATTCCATAGCCAACTACCGAATCTACCGAGCACATCTTCTCTGCCGCTCTCCCCGCCCCGTCTCCAGTGCAAAGGCAGGGAAATCTGCTGGCAGCAATGCCAAGATTTCTGATTTCCAAGAAGCTGCTGCCCTGACCTGCAGAGGTTGCAGAAGGCCAATCCGAAGCTGGAAGAAACATGAAGAAATGCCAGGGATATCCAGGGATCCAGCCTCCGTGCGCTGGTCACCAAGGCCAATGAGCACTGGCTGCCTTGGTGTCACCGGCCGTATGCTAACAGATTTTCAGTGTGTTCCAGATGCAACAAAAATGAAATGCAAATAGAAATTGGGTAATGAAAGTGCAGCCCAATCATGTCCAATGTATCCCAGTGTATCTTCTTTGGTACAGAGCAATAACCAAACAGTATCAAATTCAGCACAAAATCATAGTGTAGAAGTGTGACTATAGAGGTTTGTTGCAACTTGTCACCCAGCTCATGAAGGAAATCCAAGTTGCCAAGGTTTCGCTCCATCTCGGAATATCGTGTTGCAGATCACTTGATGTGTGCTCAGCACTTCCGGCTTAGCGGCCAGACATGGTGAGGCAACGAACACACACACAGAAAAATGCCTGGAAGCAACTAACTGTATTAAGATGAAATGTTTGAACCGAACGTATCAGCATGGCGCTGGATTTACAGTGACTCTTGACTCAAAGTCAATGCGTCCGACTTCAGCTCAATGGTTGGGACACCTTGTGAACATGACCATACACCGCGGCAAGCTGCAATATCATGGACCATGCGGTTCACCAGATCAAACTTCGTCGTCACGATAGCAATGCTCGCCTGATGCATGCTCTACATCCCTCGCAGGAATGTCAATGAGATGGATGGTGTATCCACCACAAACTGCATAGTCTTATAACAATCGTCGAGCTACATTAACTCCCACGGACCCTGGCATCAACTGGCATCAACTGGCAGCAACTCGGTCGAGATATGTCGAGATGCAAAGCCCTTCATGGCCATCCAAGTGTCAGCGCTGGACAGCCTCTTCGCAGCCAGACTGACCCAACAGATCCGGGATGCTGGAACTGCACGGAACTCATCTATCATACAAGTAGATAGTATAGATGTTTATATATAGATTCAAATACCATAATATACGTATATATACTGTATATAATTATATATATATATATATTTATACATACATATATTATCATATATTGGCAGCCCTGAACCATGTCAATGTGTGTATCTATGATGGTATGGTATGGTAATGGTAGTGGTAATGCTAGTGGTATTCTACAGTAATACAATGCAAATGTAAATGTGAATGCAAACTAATGAAACTTAACGAAATACAATGTAATCTAATGTAGTGCAGTGCAAAGTAATGTAAGTATGCAATTTCCACAGCTTGGAGTTCCAAAGTCCTTCACTATCTCAACTGTCTTGTCTTGTCCAATCTCTTCCCAACAAAAGTGCTTTGTCTGCGTGTCGTGACGCTCTCCGAAGATTCCTTGAGATTCCACAGCCTTGGATCACTCCAGCTGCGAATATTGAACCACTCAGACTTGGGGATCCTCTCCTGGCGGGCACAGTTTTTGACATTCAGAACCAAGAATCTGGAATACATCATATATCATCATATCAACGATACATTTTAAACTTCAATTCACGCAACTCAAGAGGTACAGTAAGCATCAGTAAGCACTGTTCAACCTGGCTTGAACACTTGACCGATTGTCCTCTTTCTGCAGTTCTGCAGTGTTGTGTCATGTTGTGTCTTTGCATGCGTTCTTAATGTTTTCGAACCATTTGTTTGAACCGAATCTCCGCTCAAAGATCCTAGGGTCCTAATGGTCCTAGGAACCTCAAGCTCTGCTCAACACAAGCACTAACAGCAATTGAGGAAAGGATTCCTGCATTGGTGCTCTTTGCCAGTGATTTCTAGATTCCAGAACATCACACAAATACACATGCACACACTCTCACAAACAAACACGTCATTTCGGGGCTCCAGAAGTATCGGTACTGCATCCAGGAGCTCCACAGAATGCAAAGATGCTGCTAGGAGCACATGCCACATCAGCTTCTGCGAGTGGAGTCACGAGATATCACGAGATGTAGCAGGTGAGGTTTGGGAGTTTGAGCCGATGTTTCCAGTTGCACACTGTTGGATACCTCTATGCCTCGATCATCCTCTATCAATCCTCTATCAATCCTCTATCAATATGTCAACAACAGCTCAAATAAAACTGCATTGCAAATCTGTTGCAAATCTGTATTGCAAACTTTGCGAACCGTGCGAGACAAACGCAGCCAGTGTGATTGGGTGACGCCTCGCCCCGGCACCTCTGAATCCAAATGGCGATCACAGTTGGCCGCCAAGGTCTTGACGAACAGTTCAATCAAATGGCCAAAGGATTCAGAGAGAACCTCCAGAAATGGCAGCCAGGAGCCAGGTGTCTAAATGTGAAGGTTTTGCCTGCGACTGTCTATTCCAGTCAAGTTCTGGTTTGTCCAAAAAACATTCAAAGATGTCCATAGGGCATCATGAATTCTGAGCTCAGAGTTTCAAAATCAGAGTTTCAAAATAATCAAAATATGTGTTTGTCGTTCTATTCGTTCTTAAAGGACTGGCCCTGTGCCTATTGGTCAAAGGCAAATGGCAAACCCTGCACTGCGCCTTGGGTGCAGCTAAGCAGAGCCATCGCCAAAGCTTGAGTCCCAATGGCCCGCCTCAGATGCAACATGTTCGCCTGCATTTTGCCAAGCTTCAATAGTTTGCAACTAACTTCTGCATTATTCTGGAGAGAAGTCAGAGAACAGTTATGATAAAGGCCCGAAATCATATTCAAGTTGATTCAAGAAGTAAGTTTTTGAGTAACAAAATACTCTCTCTCCCCGACTCTCCCCCAGTAAGTTCTCTGCAGGTGATATCTCCCAAGTTCTGCATGCCGATGCATCCAAAATCTTCGTAGAGGCTGTCGACTCCAATGACCTCCGGGCCACACACCTTAGAGGCTTAGAGGCTTTGGAATTATCATAATATATTATTATAATAACATGATATATTCTGACATACCATGATATATTACTATCATAATAGTATAATATATCATAATTGTCTATTTGGATCATTTGGATCAACCATGACATACCATGATCATGACCTCAAACCTCAAGGACTCCTTCATGATTGAATTTCAAGCTCTTCGGATCAAATCAGTTCAGCCAAATGTCGTGGTACTCCGATAAGGCTGTGAGGAAAGCGCAAATTGGATAGTAGTTGACCCGAGCAGTGACCAGTGCTGCTCGATAGTCCTTCATCGCTTGTTTGTTGATAGTGCCTGGAAACTTGAGAAACAAACGAAGGCCTCGAACGAAAAACAAAATGATGCATGCTGCATGATGCTGGGGTTTGATTTTGCCGTGCTATCCAGGGGTGGGCATTGTTCCCCCTTGCATCCATTCACAAGGAATGCAAGCACTGTAAGCAACAGATCCACTTGATCCAAGAGTGCAGCAGGGTCATAGACTGATGGTAGGATTCCTATTCCCGGTGTCAAAAATGGCAACACCTATCGCCCTTCGGAACCGGTCCGAACCTGAAAAAAGCTGAACTGCCAAACGAGCGATAAATTCCTGCGCCACTGATGCCTTGTCCAGGAATTCGCTGTCCTTCGCTCTGCTCGAAAGCACTAAGCACTCCATACAGCCCAACTATTAACACTGCTTTGCACACCATGCGAAATTGACCGAAATCGTGTGTAATATTAATATAGTATATGTTATTTATGATGTTAGTTTTAAATATGGATAATATTGTAGAATGTTATTGATGCGTCTTGTATGATCTCGCATGTAGTGTTTTGTGATGTTTTGCGTGTGCTACCAGTAGTGGTCAATCCACCTGGAAGCCAAGCTGAGCCCTTGGAGAGTCGCAATGTTGTAGCCTTGCCAGTTGGTGCCGAAGAAGCACACGGAGCTCCCGCCAGCGCACTGCATCAGCTGTGTCATCGTGTTCCTGCAAAATGTTTCAAGATGTTTCCAGGACATTGGTTGGACATGGGTCCGAACGGATGGCCAAAGCTGTGAAGAGTTTCCGGCAATTTCGGACCAAATGTATCCAAGCTACTGTGTATCTGTCAGAGGATGCCTTCTCATCACTCTCTTCCGGCATGTTGTCCAAAGCAACATTCTGCGTTACACAACGGCCTGAGGCATGACAAAAACAGGTGACAATGATTTTACCATATTTTACCAATGTCCGGCAGCAACATCTGAAAGCCCGGCTAGTGATATCAGTAGCTGCAGATAGTTGCAGTAGCTTCTATCACACTGCTGCAGGAGTTTGATTCGCCTGCAAGTTCCGCAAAGCCAATGATCAACCTCGATTGTTTCCCAGAAACACAAGACACAGGATGCACGCAACAGCTCCCTCCATCCGCAGATTGGATCCAGTATGCGTCCATGATGTCCCTTTTTAGACAGCTCCGAAAAAGAGTTCGCATTTTCCGCACAAAAAACCCTGAGATACCCTGTGGATCTGACACAACATAACACCACCATGTGCAGAGAAACTGTGCAGAAGTCCACTGCTTCTCAAACATATCTTGAAGATTCTTGAAGCAAAGTGCTTGGGGAGGATGCTGCGTATGTATTGAGAGTCAGGATATGGAGACACTCAAATTTGTTGCCGGTGAGTTCCAGTTGAGAGAATGGATAAACGAACGAATAAACACTGGATATCCAGGCTGTGCATAGCTCCAGACTTCTATTTTTTCAGTCCAGCCAGTTGTTCCAGGACGAGAAACCGCTCCATCATGTGAAAGGACAAACCTTCATTGCGAGGTCCCCTGCCAGAACGATTTGCCATCATCCACCATCATCTACCATCATCTACCATCATCTACCATCATCCACCGTCATTCACCATCACTAGCCAAAGTCCCCAGTCCTTGTGCTCTCCCAGATTATCCCGGTACCTACAGTGCTCTTCCACAGTGGGTCACATGTTTTCACATGTGATGATCTGTCAATTCCTCGAGATTCATGCAACATTATTCTTACATATATATATATATATATTATATTATATATATACATAATTATATATTATGCATGTATACATATAATTACATATATACATACGTCCTTGTTGGTGCCCTGCAATCTTGATTTCTCCGGATAAAACACAGCAATTCCATTGAAATCTCTGCCTGAGATCAATCCTGTGCAGTGGCGAGGATTTTCTCGCCATCTCTGCCAATGTTGCCAGAGACCATTGCGCGTTGCTACGCGCTGTAGCGCACATGAATACCTCCGCGGTCTTGAATTTTTGGCAGGGAGAACATGGGCTCGTCAAATGGCAGATACTAATGTGTCAAATGCACTGATTTCAGATCTTGGTATCATGTAGCATCAAGAATGCTTTGCTTGACCTCAAATGAAGAATTGTATTGAAGCAAAAGAAATCAGTCCAGAGACTCCAGCAAACACAGCGGCAGTGCGCATTTCAGGTAGATTCCTGTTTCTACACGCTTGACGGTATGGTGCAATAAATGCGAAGCCCTTCGTTTCAGACATGCAGCTGCATTTCCAGCAAGGGAATAGGCTAAGAAGGTCTCATAGTAGCTTTGAATGTAATAGGCATCTGGGGCCTTTGGTCCTGCATCTTTGCAGCAGTTTTCGTGACCATCACAAAAACATTGTGCAACATACTATCTAGGAAGGACTCCCACTTGGATGCTGCAAAATGCATTAGGGATCAGGGTTGCTCATGTTCTCTTCAATGTGGTGACCTTGAAACTGAACATACTGAACATGGGACATGGGATTCACCTGGGACCTGAAAAACCGGGGGCTGTTCCAGGGCTGTTCCGGCTCCACTGGGTCCTGCAGGATATATTCGCCACATCTCGTGCCGTCGCATGCTGGGCATTCGAAGATGCAAAGCTTCTGCGCTGGCATTCGACGCCAGAAGAACTAGGCCATCTGAGTTTCGCAGCTGCCATAGCCTCGGTGAATGTGAAACATGTCATCCATGTCCCCGCCACCGCTTTTGAGTCCAAAGGAACAATTCAAATTTACGTTGCGGATAAGGCCATCATACTTGTAAGATCTTGTAAGTGTAAGTGTGTAGCATTCGAATGTTTGATTAAATGCACCAGTTCTGCGTTCGGCTTGAAAGAAATATCAACATACATTTTTTAACGGCACATCGTCGCCACCAAGCTGCCCTTCCTCAACGTGAACCAAGGTCCAAGACTTTTGATGCCACATTTCCTGCAAGAGGAGGGTCAAAGTCTATTACAATACGATAGAGATACTACAAATCATCGCATATTGAAATGCAGGCAAAAAGTGAATATATACTTCCAGTGAATGAATGGTGGGTATTGAATTGTGGCATTTTGTTTTGTCCCAGATCTGATCTTTTCAGTTTGCTGAATTTGTTGCAAATCTCACGAGTAGCAATTTCTTGCTTTTATCATCTTATTTTGCACAACTTCCAAAGCCAAGGTTTCCAACGGATAGAATCCTTTACTAGCATCAAGTTTTACTATGTGTCACTCTTGCTGTTTGCATCTTCCTTAGCACCGCTTCCAAAGGATGCCAAGGTTTCCAAAGAAGACGAAGAAGAAGAAGAAGAAGAAGATGAAGTAAAATGAAGCAAATACTAAACAGGAAAAGAAAAAGGAGGAAAGAAAGCAGAAACAAAGAAAGGAAGAAAGACAAGAACAAAGGGAAAGGAAGACAGAAGGAAAGAAAGCAGGAAAGAAAAAGGAAAGGAAAAGGAAATCAGGGAAGAACGAAGGAGAGAATGAATGAAAGAAAAAATCATGATCCAATGATATCCAATGATATCCTATATCAATACAGTCTACTCCTCGAAGATCTTCTCCCTCACCCATGAGCCCAACAAAGAAATGAATTGAAAGTACATTCAAACGATTAAAACCGAATTAAAACCCTTAGCAGCCTTAGCATCCCTTAGCACTAGTAATGCTAGTACTTAGATTCATGACATTGAAACTTTTTTTTTCCCCAGCAAGACGGGCAAGGTTTCAATTGAGTGGGCGGGGTTACACATTAATCAGCAGTCAACACTCGTGATCAGAATCAACTTCACTATCTTCACTTAAGAAATGTCCTGGTCCCAGTCCTTTTCACTTGGCTTCAAGCACAAACCCAAAAGCCCGAGTGCTGGATCACCGAAACGCTGAGCACTGCCTAGCTACACCATGCGATTGGATTGGGTCTGATTTGGGAGCTTGACTGGATAAGGATATTAAGACATATTGAAACAAGTTGAGAGCGAATTGCCACCTGGTGGAATTGGTGCATATCAGCCAGATGGGTTCAAACACGCTCTATCTGCCAAAAGACTGACGCATACTGACGCATTTTGCAGGCGACCTCCTTATACCGCTGCTATTCCATGGCTCGCTCCTAATGTATTCACTCAATATGCTACCCAACATTCCAAAGCCCCCAACATCAAGCTCCCAGCCTGCGAGGCATAGTTCCTGATGGTCTACTGGGCTCAAAAAACAGCTTTGTCGCTGTGGCCTGAGCAGTGTTGCCCCATGAGCCCACGGCCCACCTATGGACGGATCAGCACACCATCACGCGCTTTGCAACCGCGCAGCAAGAGATCCCAAGTGGAAGGGCAAAAGCACAGAGGAGCAGTAGACATTTCCGACCATTCTGTGATGATAATGCCTGTCGCATCAGGTGCCATCTGTCACGTCCTTCTGTGGAGTCCGCTAACTTTTCGTAAAACTGGGAATGGGTTCAAGGAAATAAAGGAGGAATAAAAATGAATAGAAATGGGTATAAAAGTCATTAAAGGTCATAGCTGTCAACAGCCGAAGTCAGACCAGCCTGCATCAGCATTCCACGATTCGAGCGCAAGCATTTATATGCATGTATTATCATTTATTCATATTTATTCATTCAGTTCTGCCAGGGCATCATCCGGTGCTATCCAGTGCCTGCAGAGCCATGGTCGCAAACATCACCGAAGAAAAACTTTTGAGCCACTTTGAGCTCTGACTCCAGGAGTCGTAAAAAGTTGATGCCATGCACAAAGCTACCCACCTTAGTGAAAGATAGTGAAAGCTGCTATGATTGCTAAGTCAATGGATTGGACCAGTAAATAGAAACTAGACTTTGGGGAACCACTTCAGATTGATGGAAAAGAAAAGAATGTGTGGGCCCGGGCTAACTATCGGGCTGCTGAACTTGTGTAAAGTTTGAGTCTGCAGTGGTTTATTCCGGGCCCAAGTGTCTTAACATATTTTAACATTCTTTTGGAAGAGACCATGTCGTCTGAGCTGATGACTGAAGTTCTGGGTTTCAAAACTCCTGGTGTGGAGCAGAGCCGCTCACTTTTCACCAGGTGTATCCGGTTTTCATTCTAACCCAAAGGATCCCAAAGGTTACACCCAACCAGGGGTCGCAAACTGGAAAATGGTGTTAAGTGATGAATGCACAAGTTCATCACCTGCAAATGCTGGATAAAGTCCTGAGAGCACTTTGATGTCACGGCTCTCCTGCGCCCGGGCTAGAAGTCTTGTTCACTGTGGTGACGCACTAACGCATTCAAATGTCTCACATCAAGCCTGGTCCATCTTTTCACCCCAACCGCTGGGAATCTTGGGAATCTTTGCACATCAGCCAATCTGCAGACTTCCCTTGATTATGATTACCTGGATCGTTTGGACAAAATGTCGTCTCCCGTCCCTGTCCTTGAAAAATGTCACCGCCAACATGGTCACTCCTCCTGTCAAAAGAACTTCCAGAAGGTGCGCGCCTGGCTGGATCGGCAACATGCGAAATGCAACAGCTTTTCAAATGGTTTCCGGTTGGTGATGAATCTACTCATCAACTCAAACACCAACCACAATCAAAGCCATAGGGCACCTTCAGTAAGAGGCCGCAAAGCAATCACTTGTGATACAGTTTGATCCTGCCAGACACAAAGTGCAACGTTAAGGGAAAGCACTTGATGCGAAAACACATTCTTCAGAATAATATAAAGACTACAAAGCACGTTGATTTGTATGATGTTTCCATACTCTTAATCAATGCCCAAACTTGCTCCCCAACTGCACATGCCAAAGTAAGAGCACGAGTACATCTTGAGTCGCCAAAGTTTAAGCTCCGAGCTGAGCGACAAAATGAACTAATTACAAAAAAAACATGCATCATAACATAGACCCGGGCAAGCCGGCGGCGGAAGTTTCCCAAACATAAATGACCTATAGTTCAAAGACAACCTGTCCCGACCGTGTCCTTCCCTCGACGCTCCACACCTCACACTGCACACTGCA
>Ga0126342_10012256_pt1 | contig 15296 bp, 7 predicted proteins | sample Cyp1metagenome_FD_92528 | JGI IMG/M metagenome (GOLD analysis project Ga0126342, IMG submission 92528) | Coral microbial communities from Lord Howe Island, Old Settlement Bay, Australia - Cyphastrea 1 metagenome | ecosystem: Host-associated > Invertebrates > Cnidaria > Coral ...
AACATCGATCGAGCAAGGTTCATGAATAAAGTCCTGCGTTTTACAGGGAATTGTGCTTTGAACCTCTAAAACGACCTCTGAAAAACATGAAAGAGCGCGGTCGCTCCACAGGCGCCGCCACCTAGTTATTGAATGCTATTGATGTGTTTTTCTTTCAAGACATAGGTTTTCAGTCTCCTTTAGACCATAAAACTCTCAACAATATCATGATTGTTTAAGGTTGTTTGGAGCAAACATAACTGCCCCATCCCCCGTCAAAGATCAAGAGCTCCTTCATGTTTGGAACGCTGCCAGCCGTGCCCATCCCAGCTGCCAAGCTACCATAGAAGATCGCAATCTGCTGGGGTCCCTTCAGCGAAACCACCTGCGGGTGAGATAGGCTTTGCCCCTCGAGATTGCAGGGCGCCTAGTTCTGTTTGTTGATTTGTAAACCCATCGAAGTATACCCTAATCACCATCAATTCAGGTTAGCCTAGCTATAAACCAACTTAGCTGTCAACCATCACCATGTAGAAATCCACTCTGCTGCCAAGCTTGGAGCAGCATCTCCCAAGATTCCCGTTCATGGCTTTATGAATGATATTTTATGCGCGTTTAATGCTGTAAGGGCTGTAAGTAAAACAAAAAACATGATTCAACTGTTGTCTTTTCTTTGGATGTTGGACAATAATTCCTAGATTCCTCCATCATCCCAGTACCGCAGAATTGCGTGCCTTTCGCACGTGTTTGGCCTGAACATTGGCTTGGGAGTGGTTCAAATTCCTCTCTTGGCAACCACAGTGGGAAGGGGGCATGGAACCAATGAATCCCTTCTTTGGGTAGTATCGCGCAGAACGGCATCTTGCAATATCCTTGGGTCTCAGTGTCGGAAATTCAACTTCAACACATAAACCTAGTGGGTTTTATGCCTTCAGTACTTTGGTTCTTGGATTCTCTTGGATTGTTTGTTTGTTGAGATTCCATGCTTGGATGTTTCACGTGTAGCTGTAACAGTCGTCACCGACAGGAACTGTTGGCATAGTTGGCATGCAGCAACTGGATGACCAATCAAACAGGTTGTTTTTCATGGGCAAAAAAAAGATGAATTATCAAAACCAAGCAAAATACTCAAACATGGGCCAGACATGTCCCAACTCTCCACAAATAACTTGGATTTGCTGGAATATAAAGTCTACATATGCTGGTATCATACCTGGTATCAATACTTTGTTTTATCATAAGTATCATTGAGCCCACCAAAAAGGATTGTTTGAACATGCCAGCAAGTCGGGAATAAAATACATACCCTCTCCAAGTACCCCCCAAAAAAATGGTCAAAATACGAACTTACCCCAGATCTTTAGTACTTTTATATACTTTTTCCCAGTTTTCATGGCGGGCTCAACGACAGCCCATCCATGCCCCACCTGTCTCAGCTTCTGCATGTTGGCCGGCAAGGAGTAGATTCCGTTGAGACTCTGATCGGCCACGAAAAGGGTGGTCTCCTACCGTTCAGCGGAGCTGAACGAAGGGCCTTCGGGGCGGGGGGGTGTAGCTTTGTTGAGCTATACATGGGTCATTAAATGTCCCCATTGAACATCACCCAACCATTAGGTATATGGTCTATAATGGCTACTTTTTCAGGTGATGTCCAATATTCCCAAAATGGGACAGTTACCAACCCCTGCTATAAGTTAACCAACAATAGCCATGAGTTAATCTAGTTTTCATCAAGCTAGACATGAGTTATAACTCTTAAGTTGTTAATCAACAAACCAATCATTATGAGAGATAGCCATTCTTGGCAGTCCCTGAGATGATTCACTTCCCGGCACCTTGGCGACATGTTCCACTCATGAATTGAAACTATTATACAAATGGAATAGACTTTAAAAGGCCAACAAGAAAACATGAACAGTGCCATCTTAGATACCCTGCAAAAAATGAAACATTCTTAGCTGGTGAACGTAGATAGTCCCATTGATACCAAAAGACTAAGGGATGTAAGTACCCATCTAAGATTGCCCTAGTTATTATCCCATTGTATTCCCATCAACCATTATACATTGTTATATTGTTAGATATACACATATATCCACTATAAATCCATCATAAATCCACTACCCATCCAAGATTGACCTAGTGAACGCTTCTTTGCCTCCCTAGATCCACGATTTGGATCCAACTCTTTGACTTTTCCTGCTGTTTCAGGTGCGGTGCCTCACACCTGGTGGGACATAGATGCTCAAAAAAACGAGAATCTAAGGGTAAAAAACTTAAGACCCAAACAACAATCAAAGGATATCCTGTTTTATCATTGTCATTTCGAAATTTCGTGTGGCGAACATGGCCATCCAATGCCATCCATGGCCCCATCTTTTAACATGCTTGCTGCCAGCCCATGGCATCCCATGGCGCTCCTGGTCATAGGTACAACCCTTGGGCTGCTTCAAGGAGGCAACCTCTGTCGGATCGCTGGATCCATCTGCCTGGCTTAGCTAAGGGGTGGGCTGTGCCAAGGGGCCCCAGGCACCGTTGCTAAGTTGGCTCATAGCTTAACCATGGTAGTTGGTAGATGTACACATGTATAATTATACATGTTTTATATCTATAATATATATATATATATATATATAAATGTATATATATATATACTTGGATGGGTTATAAGCCAACTTATAACCAGGTGTCCCCACCCTGTAACGAAATTGCCAAAACACTTATTCATTTGTTGCGACTCAGCCACCTATAAAAAACGAATTGAATGGGCCAAGTGTTGGGTCTATAGTGGATATCAATATCATCTAGAATTGGATAAACATCAACAAACATACCTTGATTGGATACCTATTCTCGGCCCCACTTTGGGGATACGGGTTCAATGCGTTCAATCCCAAAGAGACATGGGACGCCTTCACGGCGAAGAGAGACTTGCCATCACCAGTGAAAAAGACCTTGGGCGTTGCCAACGTCCTGTGCTTCCCAAAGAAAACGGCTAGAACAGGGATATTAATCGGATATCATTGGGATGTAGGTGCCTGGAAACATAGGGAAATCAAAGGACAAAATCAGTTGATTTAATGATAGCAGATAGCAGCTATGCAATGATTCCAAGGAGGGCCCTGCCCCCCAAAAAATGGATCCTCCGAATCACCCTGCAGGCCCTGCTGCCCCCCCCCTGCCAGGGGGGACCTGGGCAAATCCCCTCGGGGCCACCGAACGTTGGTGCCTGCCAAGCAAATGTCCTTCACAGCTGCCTGACATGGGCTGCTCATGGGGATTGTTCATAGGAACGTCATGTCGATATCATGGAGGTGGAATGTCTCAACCAAAAAAAAGGGCATGCCAAGAATTGACATTTTCATAGTTGTTCTATTTTATGGGAATTGCGGGGGTACAGGACAAACCCAGCTGTGCCTTGTTTCCTCGTAGCCCCGTAGTTGCTGGTGAAAAACTCCAACATGTCCGACGTTCAAATCCCAAGTTGCTTCAATCTGGCGAAACCAGCACTTTATGTTGTCACATCTTAGATCATTTAGGATCACTTTGGTAAGTTCATCCAGACTCCCCAAATGAACCCAGACATTTCCATTGCTTCAGGGCGCCTGGAAGACATAATGTCTCCCCGCCATCTGTCGCCCAGCAAGGGTCATGGCGGCGCTCGCGTTCTTCGAGGTCTTGTTGGCCAAGGACAGGGGAGATACCTGGGTGGCAGTGGACGTACAAGGTGCGGACCCCAATTCGTTCGCCAAGGTTGTTTATTTGCCTAGCCTAACTGCGGTTTATGGTAGATATAATTATAGTTGGATGTTGTTGACAATTTATAAAGTAACTTATAACTTAGGGAACCCCTCCGCGGAGAAATCGATAGGTATCTCTCTAGAGGTCTAAAAGATTCTGCTTACATCTGAATTTGTAGATTATATATGGGAACCCTTGGGTTTTTGCTAACTCCAAGGTATCCTACAGGGACATCCTCCCATGCGGGAGAATTGCTGGGGTCGCTCCGCCCACAAAAGACCCAACCCGATGCCATACGTCGACATTTTGCTGGCGTCGACCATGGCCGCAAGCTCTGCAGCGTCATTAGGGTGAGGGCTACGGTGAGGCTTTCATTGGCAAAACCCCATTTATACCCAGTAAAGGTTGTGCCCATTTAAACAAATGGAGCTGTTCCCATTAATTACCTGGTTTTTACTAGCTTTATGGTCCCATTCATGTATGATTTTCTCTGTTCAAAAACATTTGATTTTGCAAAGCATCTGGCTAGAAAACTGCATGGGCCAATCTTAAACACCTTTTAAAGCATGTGTTTAGCTTGTTAGTATATCAATCCCAACTCATAGCTAAACATGCAGTTGTACTCAGGGATACATCGTTTAACCAGTTAATACTTGATACCCATAAACAAAGACAAAACAAAACAAAAGTAGCAATGATATATATATATATATACAAATATGCATATAAATATGTATATTGAATATTGTATATAAATATGTATATTGAATATTGGTTAGATCACCATTCCTGCTGGTATGTATCCCCATTCTGACCCAGAGGACATCCCAGATACAAGGTAGTGCAGCATAGTCAGCTAAGTTGGTTTATAATTAGATTAACTTCATGATGGTGAACAAACTATAGTTGGATGGGTGAAGATAATCCAACAACCATCCTATAGATAGACCGACCTATAAATCAACCTACATATATACCTGGCTGGTGGTTTCAAACCCTCTGAAAAAAATATGAAAGTCAGTTGGGATTATTATTCCCAATCTATGGAAACATAAAATTCATGTTCCAAACCACCAACCAGATATAATGAAATTACAAAGGTTCTAGATTCAATTCATCCCCAAATGATATATATATATATATTATAGACTACGGATTATAATGAGAGAAGCCAACAATAAACCATAGCCATAGTCTTGGGAATATCACCGAGCCCCCGCACATTGCTTCGAAGCAGTGTTCCTGTGGATTGATCTCCCTGCGCCGATGGAAGATGAAGCTTGGTATTTTCATGGGATGGTACCCGGCCTGGTAAACGTTTAGGTAGCTATGGAAAGATCCACCATTTTATAGCTGGGTAAATCAACTATTTCTATGGCAATTTTCAATAGCTATGTCAAATTACCAGAGGGTAATAGCCATCTTAGGGAGAATATATGCGAGGGCGCTTGAGGATTTAAATTACTTGGGGTCTCAAAAATAGGAAATTCACTGTCTACAACAGATGGAGGGCACAAATAGGAACAAACACAATGATGATATCTGATGGGATACAATGGAATATAAAACTAACAACATAATATGTCGGTTTGTCTGAACAAAAATTGTATCGCAAGATATGGCAGTGAAGAATCCCACCGTGTTTCTTAAACCAATGGTTTTTGGTGTCCCTAATTTTGGACAAACACATTTTTTAACTCTCAATGGTTGTAGTCTTGGTAAGAACATAGGCATGAGAAACAGAACCTTCAAAAGCATGCAACAAAATTGAGAAACGCAAACGCAAGATTGTTTTCTTGGGTTCAGTAGAATTCATTTGTTCATATCAAATTGATGTTGGGCCAACAATATTCGAGGTCTTTTCACTATTGTTTGACCCAAAAGGACTCCATTCCCCCGCACAATAGTAGTTATTCCAGCAGTCTTTATGCATTCTATTGGTTCGGGAGTCATGGATTCATCATGATTCATCTATATGTGGGAGATTGTATTGCTACGAGTAGCGAAAAAAAATTCGGCAATGCCGAAACGGAAAAGACAAACAGGGATATAATAAGCCTGTTGCTGCTGACACATTCCTCAATTTGAGAATGGATTTTAGAAGTCCATAAGTAGAGTTTATCCTTGGAAAAAACAAAAACATGTTAGAGTTAATCATTCATGATCCCAACCACATATATCGGAGAAATGTCTAAAGCACATGTTGTGTCTTCCCTCAGAAAATCCATTGTTGATTGTAATGAATCCAGAGAAATAATGTAAATTAAGATACCCTCCGGGAATCAAACATAGCAATTTGAAAACCTCCATGTAGTTCGAGGAATTTTTCCAGCCCTCCCTGGTCCCTGGCACCCCTCGCCTTCAGGTTGGCCCAATAAAGCGCTGTGGCGTCCGCTGCGAGGCCCGCCGGGCTAGCCACTTGGCTCAGCGTCTCTGAACTCAGCAGAGTCCTGAAAAACAGTTGAGGCTGAAAGAAACATGGTGGATACCATCGGATACTCCTATTTATGTGCTATTTACAGGGGAATTGCAATGCATCTGTGGGACGAAAAAAAACCAAGTATGAGACCTACAGGAGATTTATAATGGACTTATGATTATGTTACTTATGTTGTCATGTTCACCAGGTGGGCCCCCCTAGTCATAAGTGGGCCATGCAATCCTCAGTCAGCACCTGAACTGTCTTTTTAGTACCAAAACATACTGGGTGTTCCAAAGCTCTGTGACCGTGCTTATAATCACGATCAATCCTACTATTCAAATCTAGTTGGACACCAAATTAGGCGACTATGGAGCACCATCTTGTATAAATGGCTATTTCAATAGACAAGTGATGATTGACAATGGGATTTTGAGTAGCTTTGTTCGGGGCCTTTATTGGTAGTTCATCCTACTTAGTAAACAGCCCATAAACTTCGTAAAATCAATTGGCAAGTAGGGCGATCGCCCACTACGAACTTACCCACGATACCAAGGATGAACCACCAACTTAGGGGTGCACATGATTATATAATTTGGGTAATTTTGCTGGAATCAGCTTTGGGACATAGATAGGTAAAATAAACAAAACATGTTTTCATGTGAAAAACAAAGAATCGTTAACACAACTTTCTGAAAATCAGGGTGCCTCCTAGTAACCACATAAACCACTTCGCAGCTAGCACGATGATTCAAATTTTGCAGCATTCTGTGAAGAGGTCCCATCGGTTTCAAATAGCCTATAAGGGACAACCTCATAGTGAAAAAAAAACATGCCATCATCTATCCGCCATTGGGTCGAGGTTCAACCTGCCAAAACAAATCCAACGTGTGGAAAACTAAAAAACTCAAAACAAATTTAAATGTGTTTGCTTTGTAGGTCAGTAAGTTTACCAAATAATCACCCCAATAATTGCCATACCCCCTTGTATGATACGCGTACGGTTTCCGGTTTGGGGTTTACCACACGTCTCTGTTTCCATTGTCCCCTCATCCCCAAAGACGCACCGCCAGGCTCCTGCCCTTCGCAAGGCCCTTCGATACGTCCTACGAAGGAAAAAAATCGAGGACATCTTGGCGGCAGCCATCCCATCTCAGTAGACGCTACAAAAACATGCGGAAATGTGAGTATTAAACCTGGTTGGTGGTATACCTACCCCTCTGCAAAATATGAGTTCGTCAGTTCGGATGATTATTCCCAATATGGAAAAATCAAATTCATGTTCCAAACCACAAACCAGTAAATTTAATTCCAAATGGTAAAGACCCCATGTTTCATTTACCAGTCTCAATCAATGCTCTCCTTCCTAGATGGCTCCACTGGTAGAACATTGAATCGGTACGTACTTTGCCATCCGGTTTGCTTGAACTTTGAACCAAAGCGAAAGATCTAAGTGCAGATGTTAGCACATCTTTGAACTCAATCTTGCCTATTCCAAAATATATAGCCATCAAAAAATGTCGGAATTTCACTTTTGTTTGGTGATTTTTCAGTTGCTGTTTGGGTAATCTACGAAACCCATGGAAACCGGTGAACCGGGGAAACATGGCCCCAATTTTTCCATGGCAGTTTCAGATCTCCCTGAAACTTGTGGAGTTTCAACAAGCAAAACATCTCATGCTGCCCAAAATGACCAATGATGTTGTAGTGTCTCCAACACACTTTCCATTTCAAGTCAAGAATTGGGACTGCTCTTTTTGATCTTTTTGACCCTCACAGTAAGCTTGAAAAAGTGACCTTCCTCACAACTTCAAGTCCCAACATCTGGGCGTGGGTGAAAGCCCTCGGTACCTCCAATCGACTGGGTGAATTTACTATTCAGCATGACCAAAATTTGTGCCAAACCCTTACACATTGAATCATACCAGCTCCGAAATAATTTTCACACGGAGTACTGGACAATATAGGCAGGGTAAGCCTGTTCTCTATCAAAAATTGCAAACTCTTGGTGAATCTGCTTCGAGTTGTGATGACCCTTGATTGCGCCAGGCTTTGCCAAGATAGAGTCGAAGGTGCCGGAGAAATCGCTTCTTAGTGGCGGCCTCCTCTCATTCTTCCTCGTTTTTGTTGCAATGTAAGCATCACCCAGCGCAACCCGTGCAATGATTAAAGTTCTGCTGTGCTTGCACCCGCAGCACTTTTTGTGGTGGCAGGTGTACTGATGACTCTTGCAGGCTGCACATGCGAAGTAAACCCCAGCACCATAGAAAGCTCGCTCACAGGTTCGGTGGTCAAACCCCTCTCGAACAATGGACTGCGCACCCAAGACGTGCCATGCAATCTCGAATCTTTTCAAGGTCAGCAGCCAATGGCCACAGTCAAAAATGAATGTTGCAACATCTTTTCAAAATATGGCCATAGATGGCCATAGCCATGGCCATAGCCATCAAGATCCAGATCTGGAGCAACAGAAATTCGTAGCGATGCCAAAGGCGACTGTTCTCGATGCGATGGATGCGGGATGAATTTCTGCGCTCATGCGGGCACAGTCGCTGTTTTTGTCCCATGAGAATGTCGAGAATGAAATTCTGAATGCAAGAGTCAGTCACTGCCTTGTAGAAGTCACTGAATTGCCTTCTTGCAGGAAATCGGCCGCAGTGGTTGACCATTCCGGAGGCCCCCAGGCCAGCATCCGCTATGCGGTCCACTCCACCTGAAGTGATGGTTGAGTGGCGACTGTTGGGACTCCCTCGAAGGTACTCCAAGTATGCCGTATGCATTTTCTCGTTTCCGTCAGATGTAAATGCTTCCCGCATTTACATCTGAGGGAAACGAGAAAATGCATATCTGTCATGAAGTTCACTTGATTTTGCCAGCTTGCACAATGTTTTGCGGTTGCTGCAAACTCTTGTTGCTGGTCAGCCAACTTTTCCGCAAATGTCTGATTCTGTTTTGCAACACCTCGGATTTGCTTCAAAGGGCCGAAAACAAGAATGTAACATTCCCAAGAAGGTGAACAAGCTAATGAGAAAAAACAAAATCATCTTCAAACATCTTCAAACAATCCAGGCCACCTGTGCTGCAATGTTCTTGGCATGTGCGCGGGGAATAGAAGCAGGACATGCCCCGGTGCCATTCTCTGCAGGTGCGCACGTGTGCAAAGTTGCTGGGAGGCGCAGGGGCGCTACAGTGCAAAGGGAGGTAGCACCACCTGCCTTTTCCGCTTGCTCCTTTTCCCTTCGTTCTTGTTCAAGCCTATGCAAAAAAACATCAAAACTGTCATCCATGTTGTGTTCTAGATCAGCAAGCCTCAATTTGTTTGATTCTTCTCTCGGCGAATCTGCTGAAGAAGCCGTCCACTTTCCTTTCCCCGCAAAAGTGTGCTCTTCCTGACAAGGGTTTGCCACGCCTGCAGGAGTTTGGGGTTCTGTCACAGTGTGCGCTTCAATTACTTCGATCAACTTCTTGCACTGCTCGGTAATAAACTGCAAAGCATCTGGGAGCATTGCAGCTAGTGTGGTAGCCCCCGAGTCCTTATGTTGTTGCTCCAGCGTAGCTTGTTCTTTGAGTGACGCGAGCAACTCAAACATCTCAGAGTGTGGAGCCATCGATCCAGTTCTTAAATGGATCAGTTTGGCAAAGGGCTCTGCTTTGCTGCCCTTGCTCATCAAACTACTTGGCGATGTAACTCATGAGTATCCCTATGGTCACTATGGTCCAGTATCATCCGTTTCCACAACAACACTAGCCTGGTATTATAATTAGATACGTTATACAGTATGAAATAGATTGAAATAGCACTTTACTTCAATGTCCGTGATCAATGTTGTGTGGGTTTGTTGGTACTGTGTGTTTGAGCCATACTCATGTGTCTTGAAAATTTCAGGCATTGGTTTATGTTGGAGTCACCTCCCAACCTATAACAACTACATACTTGATCTGGGCAAGGATTCCGGTATGCCTGCCTGGAGAATCATCGGGCCCACGTGCCACAACATCGGCGCCGTTTTTTCAGCATGTGGGGACCAGCAAGTTCTTGGTGGGATGATGATGGGGATCGCTGTTGCTGTCAATGTTTACCCCTTGTTGCTGGCGACTTGAATCCCTTGAGAACGCTGGCCAATGCTTGTCGGTGAATCAACCTACCCAACCAAGGCTTACCATCAAATAGGAGGATTAACATCCATAAACCACACTTATGTTGACGTTCACCAGGGTACCAGGGGGTCAAAACCCAAAGCCAACGATGAGTCAGAACCGTTACCCGCATTCTCCTCGGCAGCAATCATTGAGATGGAGCCAGCCTTGCGCCAACGCAAGGACTGCTTTGGTGGAGAACCCTGCGGCATGTGGAAAGTGCCACCTTTGCAGTATGTTTAATGTCAAGTCTTGAGGGTGTGTACACTTGGAAACATTGAAGTATCAAAAAAACACATTGTGTTAATCACATATTGACAATATATATATATATATATTAGTATGATATATATATATATGTAATATTATATATATTATGATATATATATATATATGATATATATAATATATAATATAATATAATATAGATTATGATATATATATATATATGATATGTATAAAATATAATATAATATAATATAATATATAGTATATATAATATATTATATACTATATATATATTATATAATATAATATATAATTGTATATATATATATATATATTATATTTTATAATTATATAAATATATTATATTTATTTTACAGTATATAATAAAAATATAATATTATATATATGATATTATATATACATAATATATATATATATACATAGTATATATATATAGAGAGAGAGACTCTTCCACGTGGCTTCAACCCATCCCAAACATGCAAAAAGCGGTGGAAGTTTCTCCACCAAGGTAAAAAATCACCAGATCAGTCACGAGCGGAATCTGCGGAAGTTCCACATACGAAAATCCAACATGAAACACATAAGAAACATCTGGGCTATGTAAGGAGATATACCATGGATATACCCCCAAAATATGGCCAACATCCTATTTAGGATCCTGAAATTAGCATTGAACATCTGGTATTTCAGGTGAAACATCTGGATATCTCTGGATTTTTCTCGGGTAATGCATCTGGTATAAAATTCAGTCTGTTCCAATTAACCACTGAACATTTTTCAGAAACAACACACAAAAAAAATGTGAGATTCGCCTCAGCGTCTGTGTAGAAGATGTTCCCAAAGCCGTCCACTGCCAACCAATACGCGGAGTCCTACGATGCTATCTTCGAGGATGTGGATGGAATCGATCCTTAACTGATCCTACTGTTCCGACCGGAAGTGTCCAAACACTTGAGGAGTTCTTAATGGTTAATATATGGTTATTATATGGTTCATGATGGTGAATAGTAAATAAATATAAATAACAATAACCTGATTGGTGGTTGAGCCCTACCCCTCCGAAAAATGATGGAGTTCGGACCAGTTGGGATGATGACATTCCCACCTGAAATGGAAAAATGAAATTAATGTTCCAAACCACCAAGCAGAATAAATTACTGTATGTGTACACTTAAAACACCCTTGAAATCTTACACCAAGCGGCCTCACATGCATCTATATTGAGAGGCTTGCAGTTGTGAAAATTGTGGCGAATAACCTTCAGAAACTAGCCATCCATATAGCCAACCCAAAACCTCAAAAGTAATCAAAGTGCTTCAATGTCCTCAAAGCGCTAGTAGATCCAGTATTGATAGTGTCGATTTGTTGTGAAACACAAATTGGCAACTCCGGCTATATCGAGAGCCTCAGAGCAATTCTTTTTCAACGCGGGAGGCACCAGTGGTACGAAACATGTTTGTTTTGTCACTGTTGGTCGACCTCTCAATGATGGAATGCTTTGTTACCCTTGAAGTTTCCTTCCTGTTATGGCACCATGGTTCAAGTCTATCATCAAACATCTACATCGTCACCCAAAAACTGCAACATCGCTTCTGTTGGCTGATTCACCTGGTGCAGAGCAAACAAAAGGGTCCTGAAAAGCCGAACCACTAGAGACTGATGTGAATTACAACCAGCGCCAATCATATCCTAATCTTCATTACATTCACATTACATCCTCTGTGAAACTTGGCTGAAACTTGGCTTTTCATATATACATCAAGCCTATGCCGTTGACCTTGGCATGTCATTCTTCTGGTTGATTGATGAGGGTTCCAGTAGTGGACAGTTGATAGTCCCAATTAAGTCAACAATAATTATAGCATGATCTCCGTCATTTAGGGCCGATCTGCGCACCTTTGAAGCTTCATGCCCAAATTATTAGTCTTGTGAGGTTATTGAGGCTTCCCATAGTGTGCCATAGTGAATCATTTAGTAATCCCAATAAATTAGGCCAGCTATGCAGCTTGATTTGATTTTTAACAATCCACTAGCGTCCTTTAGGGCGTGTCTCCTCACTTTTAACCCACCATATTTGAATGTTGCAAACCCTAGTCCTAACCATCAATCCATCAACCCTTGATTTATTTTAATGAAATCCCAATCAATGTGGGTGAAACGCACATGAATTTCAGCACCAAAAGAAGGGGATCCATTGCCCGTCTCAGGGCAACTTTGGTATGATCCGCAGCTTGCGAAGCAATTCTGCATGGGATACATCCCATATACCCTCTGGTAATTTAACATAGCTATGGAACATGGCCCATCTCTAGTTGATTTACCCATTGAAATTTGTGATTTTCCATATTTATGTAAATGTTTACCAGAGGGTATCATATATAACCAGGTACAACTGAAGTTTGCAACCAATTTCTAGGATGCACAAAGCCAGAAGCCCAGCTCCAGCTCAGGCGCCTTCAGGTCTCTGGCCACCACTTCCTGTGGCCCAGCTTCCAAGGTCTTGCGCCAAGTGAGAGAAACCTGAGACGGAGATGACTGGGCCCATCCCGCCCATCTTTGCTGCTGAACATGTGATCTGTTCGTTGGATCGGAGGATCAATGCCCATGTTGGATGGTTGAATCCCGCATTAGTTGGTCGAGCTGGGTCCATGGTTTAAATCATGGTTTAAATCATGGTTTAAATCTTGGTTTCTAGTGAACATTTAAGCATTCCCCACAGATTTCTCAAATGTTCCCCCTGGATCCAGATAAAATATCTAGTGAAGATTGTGATGGAAGACCAGAAATCTCCAACATTCTCCAACTATGGGGTATTTCCCGTTGGGGAATTCAACAGTTTGGAACCAGGGGAATTTCATAAAGAACCACTTAAAGAGTCAGTATGTGGATGTGTTAATTTGGTAGACCAACATACAAATAGTTTCCATAGATGTGGGTAAATGGGTAAATCAACTAGAAATATGTTCCACACATGTTTGGAACAACATACTTAAATATTTTACCAAAGCAGCTGGAAATACAAGTGTTACAAGTAGAATATCCGATACCGGCCAAAGTGATGCGATCACATATTTGACAAAATCGTCTACAAGGGGGGGGCCTTACTGCCATGTTAGACTAACAAGGGAGTGGACCGGGGAAACAGGGTCCAAAAAGTCGATAAGCCCTTCGGCTTTCTCCCACTAGTGAAATCCCATGGCATCCCATTCTCATCACAAGTCATATTGAACATGGCCCAGTCGAAATCGTGGATTTACCCAGTAAACATGGTGATTTCCATGGTTGTGTTAGTTTACCAGAGGGTAATGATCCCAATCAGAAGTCGTGGTATCCATGTGATTCGTGATGGAAACAATGCCCTCTCCAAACATCTAGGGTGGATACCACTGTCAGTACGTCGCTATGTCCTATACTATGCTAAGATGTTTTGTGTGATTGATCGACAACCTTGAAAATATCGTATTGTACATATCTAATGCATCATGTCATGTCATGTTATGTCATGTCATGTAGATATGTAGGTAGATGTAGGTAGATGTAGGTAGATGTAGGTAGATGTAGGTAGATGTAGGTAGATGTAGGTAGATGTAGGTAGATGTAGGTAGATGTAGGTAGATGTAGGTACAAATACACAATGATACACAAACATGACTACATATAAACAGAGGTGAGGAGGCAATGGACGCTTTTTCAACGATAGCTGCAGTTGGAGCAGCATCAACAAATCGCTGTCTGAAAATGAGATACACCAACCAATTGGCAATTTCTGGGTAAATTATAATAATTAAGGCCATTCGGGGATGATTTCCCTTATTAACCATGATTCCAGTGAGGTCGCAGTGAGGTCGTTATAATTTACCCAGCAATTTGATTGGGAAAATGATGATCAACCAGTGGATTTAGTTGAGGGATATCCTATTTTCAGACTAACCGTCCGCGTCGAAGATCACCTTACATTACCTGCACATCGCACGTACGAAATGGTGGCGTCCCCCGATATGTGAACCGTGTTTTTACTGCCCAAATCTAAGACTATATTGGAATTAAAAAGGATTATTTATACTCCAATGACAACTTTAAGTAGGGAATCGATGTCCCTTCGACTCCCTTGCAGTTCTCAGGGGGGTCGCATAGATTGTTGAAAAATTCGAGTTCTAGTATATAGCTGCAATTTCAATACTTTCATGCTGCAGTAAGGTAGCGTACATTTTTTGACCCCACACCCCAACATGAATTGTTTTTTCTTGAGACTAGCCCCACTTATAGGTAGCAGTGGTCTATCATTCCCACTGAGACTAACTAGACTCCCTTTCACTTAGACACATATGTTTGTTGATTGTTCATTTTTTGATGAAACAACATTTGTGGTTTATTGGATAGCAACGTCCCATATCAAGCATACCTCAATATTTCCATTTAATGGATGAAATAATACCCGTCGTTTCTGTGGGTTACGTCACTATCCCAACAGCTCTTCACGCACCGAGAAGATCCTTCTATCGCTATGGCGATACAATGGCAAGGTGCACGCATTCACTTCCAATGAGTTGCAATCCGCTAGACTGTCAAAAAAACAGAACAAATGAATCTTCATCATTCAACACCATTTTTTTTTCATATTTGTTCTATTTTCATTCAACACCATATGTGTAATGTTGAGTCCTGATTAGTACCTAGGGTCGCTATTGTGGCAAATTTTTTCCAAATTATTCTGAAACTCATGTATTGTTTGGAGGGTTCGCTTTTGTGGCAAAACAAAATTGGGAGAGCC
>Ga0126342_10012257_pt1 | contig 15296 bp, 12 predicted proteins | sample Cyp1metagenome_FD_92528 | JGI IMG/M metagenome (GOLD analysis project Ga0126342, IMG submission 92528) | Coral microbial communities from Lord Howe Island, Old Settlement Bay, Australia - Cyphastrea 1 metagenome | ecosystem: Host-associated > Invertebrates > Cnidaria > Coral ...
AAAAATAATTATGGAAAAAATAATTATGGAAAAAAAAAAGGTTCGTAACTTTTCTATCATAGACAGGCGGCGCCTGTAAATTGAAACGTTTTTTTTTCCATAATTCTGTCGGGTGCTGTATATAAATACGCATAGACAGAAAATACATTCACATTCATGAATGTCTACTTAGATGGGCCGTGGGGTTAGCTAAATGGTTAGTAGCAGGGTTGTGAACACAACGAAAATAAATAAATATAAATATAATATATAATTCTAATCCACTTACGAGCTAGTCAACTAACAAACCCATGCCCATCTAAGGATTTAGAGTTACCAAACCAATGTTGGTGAGCATGAACTAGCCTGACATCTAGAAGCGAGCACATTGGAGTGGAGGACGAGATCACAACAATTAAGAATTCACCAGTTGGAGTGGGCTTAAAAACATCTTGCTGCTTTTTGGAAAATCGTGAAATGTTAATTCCAATGGATCCCCACCCTTTTTCCCGTGGTCCCATGATAGATGCCACTTTTGGGGCAAAAAATGCAACAGACTGGGCGCCCCAGGTGCCCTATCATATTCGGGATGGTTTTATACCACCCATCTATGGTGACTTTAGCATCTTTACTATGGGGGTTCCCACATAAGCCCATACCTCATTGCTAAGAACTGCTTTTTCTGCTTTTTTTTTAAATCAGCAGTGATAAACGCTAGTTCAAACCCTGCTTTAGCGAGTTTCTGGGTTATTTTGTTGGCCATCAATTGGAGGAAAATCATGTCCAGCCAACAAAATACTACCTGTTTGGGCGGGTATCTTAGATTAGATTGGCCATAATGGGGGAAGTACTGCAAGTGGTTTTGGAGCATTGTTGGTACTCCAGCTGTATCTTGAAAATCATGATATATGTTCATGCGTGTGTGTATATATATATATGCATGCTACATATAGGATTGGGGATACATGTACTATACACATATGTATATTTATTATTATATATATATTTAGACTTCATACATCCATATATCATCATATATCCACAATACAATTCGTATTTGTTCACATGTATATACAGCAATTGCAGCTTTATATAAATCTGGATAAACTATAGTGACCTCACAGCGCGACGTGACTGGAATGATGGTTTGTAGTTATGGAACTATCCCCAAATGACCTATATAACAATATTCAGGTTAGTGTGCTGTTGCTAAGTTTATCCAGAAATGATATATACATGATAATACTAGATTATAACAAACCATGTGCCATGGATTTATTTATATCTAGAGATTATTAATACGTATCATTTGGTTTAATTAATATACATATTATCAATACTTATTTATCCATAAATAAATAATTATATGTATATATATATATATCCCATTGGATTATTCCCATTCTCCCAGTTCTATCTCTATGTTTGGTTCGTTGACGCCCATTCACACCCTATGAATCCTCCGTTCCAGGCCATCACAGAGGAGCATCTGGGGCGACCGCAGCTCTCTGTGAGCGCGGAGGAGTGGCCGCCGGATCTAACCAACAAAGGTTGGGATTTAAGCAACAAAAATAGGATTTAGCATTTAGCAAATCAAATTGCGATTTACCAAATTTAAACCAAGTAAAATGTGGATTTGGCCCTAAAGAATAAGGATCTAACCAGCAAAAACGATGGTGTTGCATTCACAAATGGGGGTTGAATATAGTTTGAACCAAGCAGAATGCTGATTAAATCATGAATGAACAAGTCAAAGCAGTGGATATATTCACATATATATATATATCTATCTATCTATCTGTGTGTGTTATATATATATACACCTACCTCTGTGAATCATAAATATGGGGAGTTGTGACCACCACACTCGTCATCGACTAGCATCTGAAAGCCTTTCAGCGATGATTAGGGATGATTGCGACGTTGAGCTGTTCAGGTCCACTGTCCCTGGTCCTTCGGATGTTTGGACTCGGCTGTGGCACATGCAGTTCCCAATGGAAACTACAATGCTATCCTGGGATCATGTGGGAACTTGGGGAGCCATGCTGGATGATTAACCTCTGCTAAGGCTACTTTGGAAAGTCACAATTTTTGACTGTTAAACTTAGTAAATCATCTACACATGGAGTAGTTTCCACAGCAGACTCCTAGTTATTATCAGAGGGTCCCCTAATTTGATGCTCATCATTTTGCGTCATCTCCACACTGCAAACATGCCGAAGGAGAGCACGGCGCCATTCCCCATGCCTGGAGGATGGTCCTGAGACACACCTAGCAGCTTTCAGCTGTTGAGAATTCTATCGGACAGCTGGCTTCAATTTCCAAGGGACCGCGTGTGATCGTTGTGGACTTCAAAATCCCTGAATCTCTTGACTTTAACATCGAAGATAGTTCAGATAGTTGTTGCTGATGGATGTTCATCCCAAAAAACGATGGTAGGAAGCTTTGGCGTTGAAGATGGTGGTCGCTAAAGCCAGCTTCTAGCTTTAGCTATGGCTCAAAATCAGTGACACCGCCAGTTTTAAGATCGGAAAATATGAAAATTGGTAAAATTGACCGGTTTCTGCAAATTGATTGGTTCCATACCCATTTTTGAGCCATGGCCATGGCTTTTAACGCTATTGCTCAGCCTGTCTTGGCGATTGCCATCAGGTCGTGCCTTGACAGTGAAGCCTGTTGTTTTTGACAGTGGGCTTGGCGAGCTTAACATTGACAGCATATCGAATAGCTTTGAGATTAAACTCGAATATCCACATGGGTGTGTCTAGAAACGGGGCATACCGGTATACCCCAATAAACGCAATTTCAATGGGGATAATCATGAATATCCAGTGGATTTCAGGGTGCCTAGTTCTAGGCCCCAGAAATTCCTGGAAATTAGTACCTGACAGGATTATCCAAGACATAACACTGGTGGCTTGCTCGTGAGGATCCGAACTTTAGGTGGATCACGGCGGATCACTTAGCCGCTACGCCAGAAGTTTCAACGTCAAACTTTGCCCGGCACATGCTGAAAGCTGCAAAAGACGCCTTTGATTGCCTGAGACAGACACATTGACCAACTGGTGATTGCTAATCTTGGAGTCAGTGGAGCATGTTGATTGGTTGGGTTTCGCCCCTCACATTTTTGGATTGTACCTGGTAACCCTCACATTTTCAGAAACAGATCATTTTTTCCAATCTGTTTAGATGTACCAGGTAATACCTCATGTGGTTGATGCTAAGTATCCGTAGCTTTTTGATGTGTGGCCATGCTTAAATCATTGGGTTTCAAGCCTCAGTGCCCTCAGCCTCAAGCTTAGGCTTGATCATGCTGCGACGTCACAAAAGAACGATGATTTCTGGAGGAAAGTATCCCACGATGGCCGGAAAATTTGGATTCCTACTTCATGATTATAGATTATCCATTATCCAGGAATCACTGGCGCCAAACATGAGCATGTACTTATCGACATTTCGATTGCTACAGGAGATGTTTATTATATACAGTTGGTAGGTGCACGGTGCACGCAGATGTACATACAGATTCTTTTGGACTGCAGATTGCTGGCACGGAACTTCAGAAATCCCCCCGATGGGAAACGTCATTGCCTCGGCTGGCCTGGATGAAGTGTTGTTTCGTTTCAGGATGCTGAGCCAGTAGCCTCTGGTAAACGTTTACATAACTATAGAAATTCACCATTCTTACATATTTTTACTAGGTAAATCAACTACAAGTGGCCATTTTCAATAGCAAGCAGTTAGTTTACCAGAGGGTAGGTGGCTTGTCCGAGGTCGCCGGTTGCTGGCCCCATAGTGAAACGCGCGAGGAATGTGACGCTGACGAAGGCACTGCATTGCTGCATTTTGTAGCAATGATTTCCCACAGGGTAATGGTGATTTATGATTAAGTATGATTAAGTATGATTTACCGGATAGCTTCTTTACCAGTTTCTATACTTAATACATCTCATTGTAAATGGTGTTTTTTTCCATTGCTCTGTTAGTTTACCAGAGGGTGATGGGATTAACATGGTGATTAAGCCAGCAGAATAGGGATTTGACATGGGTTCATGTGGGAAACCCAATAATAAACCTACCACTTCGGGATGTTTTTTAATTAAAACCACGCATTTATGGTGGTTTTGGGGGTGGTTTATCATTGGGTTTACCACATTATAGTAATTTAATATTGAATTAGTCATTTCTTGGAGGATTTTAATGAGCAACAAATCCGGATAGAAGTGGATATTTTTTTGAATATAATTGAATTGATAGAAAACATTATGTTTGATGATTAGGGATTATACTCATCAGTTTTTCTGGCTAGGATTGGGGAATGTCACAATCCATTAGGGAATCCGTATCAACCAACCAGAAATGGATTGGGAAGTTTTCTTTCCCAGAAAATTCCAGCGCCTCTCACTGTAGTTTTGGCTTAATTGTAGATTATCACTACTATCGTTGCAGAAATGAGCAGTTTGACTTTCAGGGCATTGTAATCGCCCATGATCATCCCATTTAACAACCAGTGTTGGTGGTTAAATCCCATTATCTTTCAGGGTATTGTTTCTCTTGGGTGATGGTGTGTGATGAGACCCTTGCAACGCAGAATTGCATGCGTGTGTTATACTTTCACCAGCTGTAATTGCGAAAAACAGGATTAACTCCTGAGAAAACCCGCAATTCTGATGCGTCCTCATTAAATCTCTATAGGAAAAAAACCTGATGTATCCTCATCTTACTGGTGCTTAGCAGGGAATGAGGGAATGATCCATAATCACTAGTAATAATCATCCCATTCCCCCACTCCCATCCATTCCCTACGTTTAGCACCAGTAAGTCATTATATCCCTGAAAAAAAAAACTCCCATTTTGGTGGCTGTCATCCCCCCCATGTGTTGCTGCACATCGTCATCCCTCCATCGATGTCATCGCAGGTGCTACCAATAAAGTGGAGCTGGCTGCATCACTGTATCCTCGCTCTAATGGGAGGAAATTTGGGAAAAATGGGGCAGCAATTGTATCTAATGAGGACTAAAAATGGGGGGAGCTTGATGGAACTTGTGGTGATTTACATTGATTTATCTGATTCAACGGTTGACGGTTGGGATTTACATATATAATGGGATGTTAATGGGGATATCGGATTCCAGGATGCATTTCGGCAACTTGATTTGATATTAGGGTGTGTACAAATTGCTATTTCAAGGGGGTCAAATGATGGTACAATGATACACCACTGGATTTGCGGGTACTCTATGTACAGTCAAACTAATTTCAGTTCGAGCGGTTACATGATAGTTTGTCCTCAAACAAATTCGCTGCTGACAGCGGGTTGATCACAGCCGTCTCAGTGATGGCTTTGCCCAAGGGCAACGCATCTGGGTCACTGGCCTTTCAACTGAAATTTGAACCCACCAAAGTGTTTGTTTGTGGCTACCGAAAACCACAGAGATTGTGTGGGTGCTGCATCTGGACCCTGCACAGAAATCCAAGATCTGGCAGACATGAAGGGTGTGCCGAGAGGTCATGATGTGTTTTGGATTCTTTGTAGTGCAATGGTGACAAAAGCACAGAAGCTTCGAACAGCCGGAGAGTGATGACAAGTTCACTGGCCCAGGAGGACATAGCATTGGTGCACAGGTTGGCTTGGGAAGCCTGTCGACATTCTTCAGCTTCAATCCAAGGACTCAGCCCAAGCTTCGTTTTGACATTGCGACCCTCGATTCTTCTGCCCGAAAATCACCGACGATTTCGGCCAGAGCGAGACAGAGAAGTCCCAAAATTGAAATTGAACCACATCAATCATATCAGTTTTCGGATGTGAATTGGACCATGGGTGATCATCCTGTCCAAGAATGATTGGTTTTTTTGGCCCACCTGACTGTTCTCGATATTGTAGGTGATGGTTTAGAATATTGTTAGTTGATTTCAATGCTGAAAATCCTAGAGGATCAGTTTGGGAACACTTTTTTTGCGGAAAGTTCAGCCAGAATGCAGGGTCAAGCAAGCCCCTGTTGTTTTGGCCTATGAATATGGAGTCTCAGGGGACTTTATGACGTTTCTTCCATGTTTTCTGGTCACCTCAAATTTTGCAAGAACGTCACCAAACATCAAAATTTCAGAATTAGGGAGAGGGAGGAAAAAAAGGTGCGAGAGGTAGTATCACTGTGTATCACTTTCCGGGTGGCTTTCTCAAAGAATAGGGTTTTCCTTCACAGATCCAGTCTTCAAGCAGCGTACTCCGTTCCCTGTGAAATTGCCATGTCGGAGTCATGGCACGTAGCAGGAAATCGGAGAACGGCGTTTCTCTTCGAACTGATTAAACTTCTCCGAAGTAGTATCATGATGTAACATGTTCTTCCTGCTTTGAAAACTGGTTTCCTTGTTTTTCTCATGTTTAATGTGTATGTTTGCTGTGTTTCACCTATGCTTTCGTTTCTTTGACAGATGTTGTCGTTGTTTTCACGTTTTCCACATGAAGTATGTCCCACAAATGCTTCGTCAAATCTATGGTAGCATATGTGCACCACATTTCTTAAGATGGGTTTAGGAGATTTGGGATACGTTTGCACTTGTGTATATAACACTGTCTAATGACTAATGTGTGTGTGAGCCATACACACGATACATATGACATGTGAGGTCATGGGGAAACTATTATCTATGTATTCAATCCAGGAAAAATGGTTCTATCTTTTTGGGGGTTAGTAATAGTTTACTAGTGTGAGACACGTTTTCTTCATCCATTTCACCGATGTTGTCATTTCACCAAGCTTTGTCAATTGCCACTAGCATGTCCGAGAGCTTGGTTTCCGGCAGCTGGTAGATGTCCGTTTTTGAGTTGTTGATCATTTTCAAGTAGCTGTTGGAGATTATATCCCTAATAGTTGGGTGATATACATATACACTCTCTCTATATCTATCTATCTATCTATCTATCTATCTATCTATCTATCTATCTGTATATATATTTATATGTACACATCATTCATTCATCATACATCATATATCATATTTCATGCATATATATATATATATATTAGATATACATAGATATATATATAGGTATATATATAGATATACATAGATATATATATAGGTATACATATATATATATATATATAGATATACATAGATATATATAGATAGATATTTATATAGATATTTATATAGATATTCATATATATAGATAGATTAGATAGATTAGATAGATAAATAGATAGATAGATAGAGATAGATAGATAGATAGATATATGCATACCCGTGAATATCCTCATGTTTGAGTGACTCAACTCCCATATCCCACAACGTACGAAGCCTTGACATGTTCCACTTCCATTCTGAGGCTTTTCACCCTCCCTGGACTCGCTTCTGCATATCACACCTCTGCGGGGGGTCTCAAGAATCCACGAGGCAGCAGAAATGGAGGCTTTCAGCAACAATAAATGCAGACTTAAGATGAATTGCGTGTGTCAATTGGCTGGGGAGGGGTTTGCCATGATTTGCCTTTTTTCCGGTAGAGATGCTAGAGACGTAGGAATGGGGGGCACTCAGCGGCTCAAAGTCTAATTGTTTTGCATGGTATCTTGGCCATGCCGTCGGTGTTCGGCTGTTGGGAGGGTTCATGGTGAACCCGTTCTCCCTCATAAGAATTAGCCCCTTAGAAACAGATGTTTGCTATTGGATTCCTTCATGTACTTATCCTAAGGTGGAACAGGATTGGACTTGTAGATGTATTCAATGATGGGCCCCAACTAATTCAGTGTTCTGGTTCATGTTAGTGGTTTTCGGATGTTTTTAGCATGTGTCATCATGATAGCATTTTCCAAACCACAACCCCCAGCCACCAGTCTGTTCTTGACCAATGTTTGAGATGAGCTGCCCCTGTTCCACCTTTTGTTTCTAGCGTTGAAACAGCTTAGGAAGTCGAGATTTGGTCTTCAAAATGCTGTGATATGGTTGATGAACAGACTATCGAGTTGGGTGATCTTGAATGAAACCATCCAACATTATCTACCTTCTATCTTCTGGTAATAAACATAGCTATTGAAAATAATCCTTTTAATGAGTTTCTATCAACTACTTCTATGGGCCACCGCTCAGGTGGTTGTAAATGGCGAAGAGTTCTTCTTCTCCGACAGCAGCGGGCCCTGGTGGACTAATGTGGACTGGTGGCGAAGATTATGCACACAACAAAAAAACACGAGAAACCCGTTTGCCACGGATGGGGGTATTGATATATATATATATATACATATATATATTATATATATACTACATATGAAGTTATATTACAGTATTCGCATGTATTAGGTAACGAAGGCCGTAAGATTCGCTACGTCGAAAGACTGGACTTGACAGGAATGCTACGCAGGGTCCGCAACGTGACTTTGCCGCTGATGGCCGTTTCGGACCTTCATCCTCAAAGACTACCCTCAAGTAATTGAACATAGCTGTGATAAATGACCCACTTGTAGATGATGTGTACTTATTAAACATGGTGGTTTTCCATTGCAAAGCGTTAGTTTTTGCCAGAAGGTATTTCCCAGCTTATGGGGGTATCATATATTGTTGGTTATATATATATATATGTATTCCATTGTATTTTCCATTGTATTCCCATTAAATTACCGCCATGCTTATATATCAGTTAAGTCCCCGCTGATGAATGCTGATGGTTGGCTCCCACAAATCCATATATAAATCCAATATATCTATATAAGTCCCATTAAGTCCCATATTTTAGAATAATTTATAATATATATATACATATATACTGTATATATCCCATGTAAATCCCATATAGCTGGTTTTGGCCAACGGCGCTCCGTCGAATTTTCAGGCGGCATTTTTTCCAACATGTCCTTGACCAGTGCCTTGCTTGATTGGACTCTTGGGGCAGCGGATGAATGGGATATGCACGTTCTGTTGGTATATCTTGGTTCTATAACATATATTTGCTAACATATATTAGCATGACATATATTAACATATATCATCAATATATATATATATATATATGTATATGTATATATACAGTTATATACATACATATGCATATAGATAATATGACGGACGGCTACGCCCAGCGATAGAGAGAGAGAGAGAGAGATAATATGTTGGATCGGATATGGTAGCCACAATATCATTTAATGTTATGGATATTATATACCCATTAATTTCCCTGTTGATTTTTTGGAGTCATTGAACATGGCTGGTAAATCCCAGAAGCGAATGAAGGTTTGGATTGGAAAAACATCTGATTATGGGAATCAAATCTCCATGAATGGCTACAGCCACTCCCCAGCCCATAGTGACAAAGCATCACAACCATCGACTTGTGTCGCAAGAACGTGAGTTCCTCATCACAAACTCAATTCTTCCTTGAATCAATTCTTCAAATGTTGCTTCTCAGTTGCACGCTGGTTTCTCCAGCGAGGAGAGAGGCTCACATAGGAATTTGTCTCCAACCGACCTGCTAGCAGGACTCGATCGATTTGAATACGCGGCGATTCGACCAGTTCATCCACCAATGACACCTCCGCTCATACTAGGTGCGATCAAAAAGACGAACAAAACGTCGTTTTGCCGAGCTCGAGACATGATGTATGGAAAACCTGTAGCGATTCTGAATCGCTATCAATCTCTGGTAGAAGTGGGATCAGGGATAATGAGAGAATATGCTTGGAAGTGATCGCATCAGGGAAGAAGATGGTGGATTTTCTGCTCTCAAGACAGGGTCTGTGCTCAACGTTCCTAGATTTTGAAGAGGATGCTTACATAGAAGCTGAACGAGGAACGATATTCCAGGGAATTCGCGATCAATTCTATTGAGGAACTGACACTCACTTGTCCTCCGCGTGTCCTATGTGAGTATACATGTTTGGATGAAATGTAAATTTTGTTGTGTGGTTAAGAGATCCAAGACGGTTGACAAGCATTACCATTTCGTAGCCCATGAAGTCCCCATGGTTTATGGCCTTATAATTTGTAGGTGGAAAGCTGGTTCCAAGACCATTTTGTAGACAAAGGGCTGCATGCACTACAAAATGGACCAGGGGTAACCCTACCCATGAAATGGCAACCAGGATGGCATTTGCTTGAACAAACAGTCAGCTCTATCATGTCCTGGCTGTATGTGATTATAGTTGATGGTTGTTGATGCTTGTTGATTATTGCCCATTGATATATCCCATTCATATTATTAATCAACAAAAATCAGTATTAATAGTTAGTCAATATATCAATCAACTATTATAATCAACTATTCATATCATTTATATCAATCACCAGTGGTTGTTAATTAATATATTTTTCTTATGATCAGTTCGATATGAATTCATAGCATTATATCATGTTTATAAATATTATACTCAATATTGATAGTCAATTAATATCCCAACCATCGAACTCATTCGTTCCCTTCACCGGGCCGCCTCCACGCCAAGCACGTGTGAGGTCACCAAAGTCAGCCTTCAGAGAAGGCAGGATGTGCTTCCCACTTACCCTCTGGTAATTTGACATAGCTATTGAAAATTGCCATTTATAGTGGATTTACCCATCAAAAATGGTGATTTTCCATGGTTATGTTAGTTGACCGGAGGGTAAATGTATAGCTTCTGGTAATCAAACATAGCCATGGAAAATACCTGGGACTAATGCAATCTATGTAATAGATATCGTATATCATTAGTATTAATAATTACCTCCGTTGATCCTACAAATAGAGGTTGTGTGGGAAGATAATCTATAAATAGGGGGATTGTCCATTGCCACGTTTGATTGCCGGAGGGTATACATATGTAGATGCAGATGTAGATATGACTGACTAAATTATAACGACCTCACTGCGACGTCACTGGAACGATGGGAATTGGATTGGGGGAATCATCCGTGTGTTGCATTTATACAATACCGGTTGTTTGCCCAATAATACATGGGATATGCCCCGGTCATACATGGGATCCGCTGGGATATCCCCAGTCAGTTTGTTAAATAGATTCCCCTTGGGCCCCTTGGGAATCTGAGCTGGCAATTGCAAAGAAAACTGTGGAGCATGTTCCAGCATGAACATGAGGACGTTCCAGCACGCCATGTTTGCTTGCCAGAGAGTGAAGGTGGGTACCCTCTGGTAAACTACCGTAACTATAGAAAATCATCATGTTTTAATGGGTAAATCCACTATTTCTATGGTCATTTTCAATAGCTTTTTGTATGTTTAACAGAGGGTAGAACAAATGTACCATACACGGAATAGTGATCAAACCAAATGGAGAAAATGCACAAGCGCCATGGTTTCTGAAAGTAGCGGGCCAACCAGCCTCCACAGTGTGGTGTACGACGAATTGAATGGTTTTTGACAATGAAGACATGTACAATCGTATATATATATATATTACACAACAACATGCACAACAGCAACAAATAGTTGGTTCTTGGAGCTCCCAATTTCTATAGTTGAATGTGTGTGTACTATACGTATATATATATATATACATGTATATATATATGTATATATATATGTGTGTATATATATATGTATATATATATGTGTGTGCTGTGTTGTTGCCAGTAATTATTTTCTGCTCGCATTCTTCTGGGATATGCCATGCCAATTGAGTTTCACCAGAAGGGTTGTGAAACCGAAGAAATTGGAAGATAATTTATCTCATTAAACTCCTCGTCGCTCCTGGCCACTTGTCGGGTTTTGGATGCTATTTCAAGATATTTCGCAAAGTGTTTGTCTTCCTTTCACCACGGGATGGGTCAAAACCTACTGGGGGATGACCATCCATAAATCCCAGCGTGTGATGTTCAGCAAGCGAGCCACGTCCCGTGCCAGTTGCAGCTGGGTTTCTCGAAGTTCACGGGCCAACAATTGATGCGGGTCTTGCAGGAGCATTTCAGGCGCGAGTTTGCGCACGAGGGGAGACCGTTTCACTCCGTGGGGCCGGGGTTGCTGACTGGGAAATCCCCCTGATTTTTATTAGATGGAGATGATGGGGGTTTAGCGGAAAAAACATTTAGAAATAAGTGATTGTCCTGATTACCAGAGGGTAGTGGGTTTCATCCGAGATGTGCAAAAAAGACAGGAGTCAGAATCGGAATGAGGTGGTAGAGTTGCTGGGAAAACCTTTGAGTTCATTGATTGTTCCATGTGGCTACGGCTATATATTTCTGGTTCATTCTTTTGAAATGGAGAGATTGCTAGTTGTTGCTCAATGCTCTCCATGACGCTCCTGGATGAACTATGGTGTCCTCACTGTGATGTCACTGGAATGATGGGAATATGATTGGGGGAATCATCCCAGTGATATTTCATATGTATATATATATGATTATATATATACATGATTATATATAATTATATATATATATATATTATTATATATATGTATATATATGTGATTATTCATTTGATTATGTTGATTCTATATGTATGTTAAATTCACAACTTGTTCTTGGTTAAATCATGTGAAATCCACCATGGAAAGCCACCACTTTTTGCTCCTCAAATCCCTGGTTTTTCACAGGCCGGGTACCTACGATTTGGTCCGGAAGAATTGCTGGGGATCCCGGGAATGGGCCTCGGTTTGTTCGTGAAATCATGGTGTGTTTGGAAACGATAAACCATAGGTAAACCATTGAGTAAACCATCTAATAAACCAATGGAATAACTAAGAAATGATGAACATTAGGAATAGTTATTCCATTTACGAGTTGAATTATTGGTTTACCATAGGTAAACGGACGATCATTGATGGTGTTCGTGGTTTATTTCGAGTAACCATTGAGTAACCTAGCGGACCGGTTGCAGGTTTTTGCGGTTTTCCCATGTCCCATCGAAGTAGGATTTTCCACTGAAAGACATGGAGTTGATGTTTAGGTTGCTTGGTTACTTTGGGGTGCAGTTGCTTCGTGATTTCCATGGGTATATCACATGATATAAACAACGAACATGGGGGTTAATTGATCGAACTGGTGACATTTTATGGGATCTAGTTTTGGAATATCCATTGTTGAGATGTTATTCCGATAAGTTGAGTCTTGATGATTGGGATGCGATTGGGTACAACCATGGTGGATATAAGCCAAAAGTTGTCTCTTTTGGGCCCCTAAATGGTGAAAATCCAGCATTTATGGGAAGAGTTGTGATTTTTGAAAGCCTGTTCAGCAAATCAAGACGAGCCTGCGAATGGTGTCACCGATGGAAATGTTGATAGAATAGACCATGCATGCTGGAGAGTTTTGGAGGGAGTTCCTGCTTGTAGAGGCTGTTCATGTTCCATCATTTGAATCCATACTATCCGTTTTTGGGCCGGTCAGACTTCTGCATGTAGAACATTGTCAGACGCGGAACCTTTTACGTGGTAATGATTGTTTACATCTTGGGCATGAAAAGAGAGCAGAAGGCTAGCGATTCTCAAGTGTGGTAGGTGGTTGAGGCGTCTACCCTCCGGTAATCAAACAATATAGCTGCAAGATCCTCCATGTAATGGTTTGATTGCTCCACTTTTTTACCGTTTCTTTAGTTTGGGAGTTTCCCAGCCTGCCATGGTTCATGGCACCTTACTCTTGGTGATCCATGTCCATCCTGTACGCTCTGGTTATGACTAACATAGCCATGGTATAGATGGCCCATAGAAATAGATGGTTTACCTAGCTATAAAATGGTGGATCTTTCCATGGCGAACTGTTAGTCATAACCAGATGGTATTTCTTTTGCTGGATTAAATTTTGCTGGCAGGATGTTCCGCGGAACATCCATCCTACTTGTCCGGGCAAAAGTTTGATCAAATTGGATGGTTAAACAAAAGTGAAACAAAAGATGATGGTTTCTTGCAATGTTCCCTTTAGTTCACCACTGTTCACCTTGTGTTTTTGGAAGACGTATGTCCAGCAATTCCCCATCTTGTTTCAACAGTGGAGCCAAGGCAATAGCTTCAGTGTCAGGAGCTTGTGCGGGAGTGTCGCAGCATGTCAAGCCTTTGCGCTTTTATAGGTGTTGATCAGACACGTACCGTATACACCAAATGAGCTAGAACCCACACAAAATACCTATTTAAATGAATATATATGATAATATATGTACATACTGGAAATTCAAGCCGCGGTTGCACTACTTGCCAGACATATCTAGACATATATGTTGCATTCTATTTTTCATGCAGTCAACCCAATACTAAACCATCCCTAAAATCACCATTGGACCATGAATGGGTTGTATAAACCATCCCCAAATGCTGGGTTTATTTGCAGGTTTCCCACATCCAGCTGGATCCAAGGATTGCGCCCTGTACTTTCTACTTGGCAAACGTGGCTCGGGCTGTGAAAAAAAGGTTTCCGCAGTGCAGTGATGCCCCAAAAAAGGCTAGGTTTATGTTGGTTTATAGCCATCTATATAACTAAACTTTGTTTTAACCCATCTGTATAACTTAGTCCGAGTCCTTTAAAATTACCATAAACCCGAGTTGACCTAGCTATAAACCAACGTGGCCAACCTAGAGAGAGCACGTATGATGGCACCATCTTGCGCTAGTGCTTCGTAATACGGCCGTTGAGAAAGGACGACACCTTTGGTGCTTCGACCAACAATACTCTTTGGGGTTCGCACCAAAGGTGTCCAAAAGGGATTTCCAGTCCAACGCTAGGTTTCCAATCTCAAGTACCTTCCGGGTGAGTTTTCCAGCAATGTTATCCTGCAGCTCAGCTCGTTTGGGTTCATGGATATCATGAAGCTCTTGACCATCCAGAATGTATATTCCAGGATGGGGACGGTCATGGAATAATGATGCGTTGTGCTTAATGTATCTTATCGTTCCCTTAAAGTGACTGTGGTGAGATATTAGCAAGTAAAGTTATCAATCATCCATAAAAGCCAGCATGTGTATCCTAGCTCTATTGGTCAAGATCTGCTCCGTTGGTTGGTTATTCCCACATTTGGTGGTAGACAACCCCCACAAATATATGTATATATATAGGGAGGGAGAGAGGTATACACGCAATATATATATATATGTGTGTGTATATGTGTGTATATGTGTGCGTGTTTGTACACATATATATATACACATGAATATATATATAATATATATATACATGTGTATAAATATATATATCTATATATATATATATTATATATGTATATTATATATATATTATATGTATATTATATATATATATATATTATATGTATATTATATATATATATTATCAAAGGAAGTTGGGAAGCAATACTTCCGAGTTACGAATGACTTTTACTTGGTGCAATTGACTATGATGAAGGGTGGTAGATCATATAACAATACATAATGTACCAATACATCACAAAA
>Ga0126342_10012258_pt1 | contig 15296 bp, 17 predicted proteins | sample Cyp1metagenome_FD_92528 | JGI IMG/M metagenome (GOLD analysis project Ga0126342, IMG submission 92528) | Coral microbial communities from Lord Howe Island, Old Settlement Bay, Australia - Cyphastrea 1 metagenome | ecosystem: Host-associated > Invertebrates > Cnidaria > Coral ...
ACTATGCCCTAACTATGCCCTAACTATGCCCTAACTATGCCCTAACTATGCCCTAACTATGCCCTAACTATGCCAATTGTTTGTCAGTGAGTGGCTTTCCATTGTTTGTCCAGTTGCAACGCGAGCTGAAAGTTGATTGTCATTAGTAACATAAGTGACAAAAGTGACTAGGTGTTGAGACTCTTCGATGAGATGCAGAGCTACAAGCTCAAGCCTGGCAAAGACACTCTCATCGCAGCACCTTGGACCGAGTACAGCCAGATGAAGCACAACCGGCGCAATGTGTAAAGGAATATGGCAATCCAGTCATACCGTTTTTTTGGTTTCTAGCAAGTACCTATTTAAGTAATTTAAGTACTTATTTTCAGTAGGCTGATTTGCAAACATGGATGTGGAATTCTGCCACGGCGAGGTTGCCAGCGCTTCTGCGGCTACTGCCAGTTGGCAACGCTCCTTGGAACTCTTGGAGCACTGCAAGGACTGCCACCTGCAGCATCTCGTTGTTGTTTGCCAATTCCCATAGTCATAGGAGTTCATGGCTCAGTGGAACGAAATCCAACGAAATGTGTTATGACGCGCTTTCTGTCTTCCACAGGTGCCAGGAAAATGGGGAAACACAAAAGAGGACAGTGGACCACCATACATAGATGTATCATGATGTATCATCATGTATCCAAAGTATATTTAGACAACACTTTTTGTTCAATAATTCATGTGGATTAGACAGTAACAGAACAATAACATTTACATGACATTACGTTACATTACTTAAAATTTACATTCCCAGTTTGACCCCAGGACAGTGCTGAAGTGGTTGGCCGGGTGGCGAGCGCTTGCGCTGACGCTAAGCAGTGGCAGAGGGTGCTGGATCTGTTGGAGGTGCTGCAGACACCAACACCCAATAGGCGCAATAGACAATGAGGACTCACCGACAAAGTGTGTCACTATCTAAGTGTATGGATAAATGTATATAATATATATATATACATACATACATACATACATACATACATACATACATACATACATACATACATACATACATACATACACATATTTATATGTAGATTTGCTCACTGCAACCATCCGAAACCATCTAACTATCCGGAAACTGGCAAAAAGTTTGCAGACAATTGCATCAAGTCCCGAGCCGAGATGATTTTTGAAGAACTCATAGGATGCTTGGAGTTGCCGCACGCACTGGAAACTCTCCAGGTTTTGAACGTCTTTCCGGCTGTCCAAAAAAATTCTCACGAGCTGGGAGTCTGACGGAGGCACTTCAGCCCCAACAAAAGAAGGCTGCCAGCTGCCGCACTCGTTGTCCAGCTGCTCAGCAAGTTCTTTTGCCAGTCGCTGGAGAAACCCAACTTGCAGGGTGGGAAGAAAATGCTTCGAGGAAACACGGGAGATTTCTTTGTACACGCAACTCTTGGTTGATGATTTGTTTTTCTCGCTTTTAAACGAGGCCGCGGCTTCTTTTGTTGAGGCTGAAGTGCCTCCATCAGACTCCCAGCTCCTGAGTTTTTTTTGGACAGCCGGAAAGACGTTCAAAACCTGGAGAGTTTCCAGTGCATGCAGCAACTCCAAGCATCCTATGTGTTCTTCAAAAATCATCATCTCGGCCCTGGACTTGATGCAATTGTCTACTAACTTTTTACCAGTTTCCGGATAGTTAGATGGTTTCGGATGATTGCAATGAGCAAGTATTTGTTTTTTTTGGGTGACACACTTTGTCGGTGAGTCCAACCCCCAAAGGGATAGAACATGAACAGTTGGAAACCAAGAAATGATGGAGGAAATATCACCATAACATCCTGGAAATCGTTCTATCGTTCTGGGGAGGTTTACTGAATCTACCGTAATCAGCAAACATGCAGAATTGATATGGGGACATGTCGCCTGTTGGTTTGAGGATAGCATGAACAACACCTCGGATTGGGTAAGCTGACAGAGATGCCTTACCAATTTTTACACTTCGCAGGAGGTTCGTCCGCAGCAACGGCCCAACCTCCAGCTGTACCAAGCAGCTTTGAACTCATGTGGTGATGCTGGGCGATGGGAAGATGCATTACAGCTCCTGCAGGTGGTTTTCTGTTGCGCGAGTCATTCACTATTAGAAATTCATCTGCCATGAAAAAACTGATCGTTCTGTCATATTTTCAGAGATCCATTTGTCGTATTTCAGATCCAAGTTTTCCAGGAGGTCCGACTGCGTGGTTTCCACCCATCCGTGGACTTCTACAACTCGGCAATGACAGCCTGTGCTGCTGCTCAGCGGTGGGGTGATCTTCATGGACTGTTTGAAGAGGTGCAAAATGACATCGCAGATGCTGAGAGCTACAGATTGGCCATGGAGGCCTGCAATGGTTTGCAGTGCCAAAACAACGTGGTTGAGCTTCTGCGGAGTGCGGAAGAGCGGCTGGTTTGCATATGAATCATACGTTATTCACATGATTCAGATTTTCTTCATATATATCATATGATGATTGCCAGCATTTTTCTTCATGTCGTGGTTTCTCACTTTGTAGCAACAAGAATGCACGACAACGCACGGCCACCTACAGGAAAATCAGGTCATTACTTGGAGGTAGCAAAAAAAAAGGCTGAGACTTTCAGAAGTGAATCATAAGTAACAAAACAAAAAATAATGGCATTTTTTCTGAGTTCTCTGGATATGTTGCAGCTTTAGTGAGGCAAGGCATTTCACTGACTCCTGTGATGTTCAACATGGCTCTGAAAGCATGATCCTCGACTGGAACTTTCGCCGTTTTTTCTTTTTTTCCAATTTTTGCAGACTTTTGCCTTTTCCCGCGACAATCCCAGAATCTAGAGATTTCAGGTCCAGGAATGTGCGCGTTCTTGTTGGTATTCAAATCAAACAGTTTCAGGGCCCAACGCAGCCCGGACCTGTTCCGGAGCTGAAGATCCGCAGGTGGCACGAAACAAAACTGGGCAGCAGCCTTGGAGATCTTGGGAAACATGCGCCAACGTGGAGAGATGCCAGAACCTTGACGGCACCCGAGAGCTTAGTGGCTTAGTGATTTGCGACATGGAGCTTCAAGATATAAAGGCATATAAAGGCATATAAAGGCATATAAAGGCATGTATCGGGTGTATAGGCATGTTGATGTAATCCCGGAATCCAACCTCTCTGCAAAACATGTCCGGGTCCTTCAAGCCAAGCTATCATTTGACCTTTGATGTTCCTGCAATTCGTCACACGTGAGGATCGAGAAGCCTCGCAGTGCATCACGGATTTGCTGCTGAGCCGAGCCCGAGAGCATTTGTTTGATGAAAATGGCGCTACGGTATGCAGTGCTACAGTGAATTTTGAGAATCGCAATAACTCCATATTTGTAGCTTCTGCAACAATTCGCAAAGATTGTGCAAACTCAATTGATCCTGTTTATGGGGCTGGATTTTGACTAGGATTGTCCCTTGCTTTGTCTGAACATCCCAACACATTCGAAGCTTGTCCCAAGACTACCGGCATGTCACTGTACGTGGGGTGTGGGGTGTGATACCCTTGGATTTGACCTGTGGACAGGCCAACAGCAGTCAGAGTGCAAAACGCTGACGTTGTGAAGGAATAGTAAAATCATGGAAAATCACGGAAGATCAGGAAGGGAATGTTGCGAGCCTGGATTGAGATCGCTAATGCCAGAAGTTCACACTCCAAAGAAGTTGTGTGAACAGCCTCGAAGCCGTGTGCATAGAGGGGAAAACAGCGAAGACAGCCACCACCCGTTGCCGCAAGAGTTCTATGACATTCACGGCTTTACCATGCTTTACCATGCTTTACCAATCTTTGTGGCCCTTAGGGGTCAGAATCTGTCAGAATCTCGTTGGAACAAGTCTCAGATGAAGCCCACAGGCACTTCAGAATGGTCTTGAAATGCCACACAACCTTTTTACGCCCACTCTTCCTTTGCAAGTCCATTGGCTTTGTCCAGCAATGCGCTGTGCGCAACAGAGCAAACTAGAATGCATCGACATCACATGACTACCATGCTCACTCAACTTTCAACTTTCAACCTGGAATTGCGATCTTTGGCCAGACGTCGCACATTTTGATATGCGTGAGAACATTCGAGTCATGGTCCCAAGTCTCACTGCACCAAAGTCGTTCAAGTTTTAACACATTTTGCCACCAACCTTTTGCAATGCTCATAGACATGCGGTAGTTTCATTTCTGCAGCTAGATGCAGCGTGGAACCCAGAGAACAGCTGTTTCCAGTGAGGGTTTCATTGGCAAAACTTGTGACATCTTGTGACATCTTGTGACATCTTGTGACATCTTGTGACATCTTGTGGCCTGTTTCACGGTTTCACGGTTTCACAGTTTCACGGTTTCACCAGCATCACACCAGCACCATTTCTCTGCCAAGGCGGAGAGATGTTTTCCGCCTGCTTGTCGTATTGTCGAGATCCACACGTGGATGCGGAGGAGGTCCAGAACAGCACCGACTTCAATCCGACCTTCGAGGCCGGGCGAAGCAAATTCGTGACGTCAAAATGTCAAATTTATGTCAAACGATGAGCAAATCATCGTCGAAATTAGGTCAAGTCACCGATGTTCAAATCGACGTAATCCACGTGTTGTTTGAGACCGGCCTTTGGCCAAGGATGAGGACAGTGATACCACAGAGAACGATGAGACAGGCTGCCAAAGTGTGCCGTGGCGTGCAATGCCCGTGAAGCGACAGCAATCTCAGTTGCTTTGGTTCACCCTTGAAAATCTTGAAAGATCGTTTAACACTTACACAGCACCAGAAGCATGTTGAAGCAGAAATGTACACACATCTACAGACTTTAGCCATGCAAGACTTGCGGTTCTGAGGGGCGGTCAAGATATATGCTCCCGCGTAGGAAACTTACCAGTGTCGAGGACCGATGGTTGACCTGGGGACATGTGTTAGATGTGTTAGAACCGGGGTGGAGTCCTGTTGAGTATTTGTTGTTTCCTCATCGCTGGCAAGGAGCTCGAATGGATGAAGCCTTTACTGGACAAGCCGCCTGCATGGCACGGGCGTTGTAACGGAGATGAAAGATGATGCAAGGGAATCGTCGGAATTTTCCAACGGTTGTTTCCAATCACAGTTTTTCCAGACCGGTCTGAGGCTTTGGCCTAAGATTGATTCGGCGCTCCACAAAATTATGAAGGAAACGGTGGAGCCCAAGATCCAAGACCCTCAGCTGCAACTCAGCACCGCATCTGGCGACAGCGGACCGGATTCTGCCACCGAGCCGAGGACAAACTTCCTTTTGCCCTGAAGGGTTTGACCTTCAAAAAGTTCACGCTGGGGAAAACAACACCCAGCGTGGGACCGATCACAATTTGGGATGCGCCCTGTTTGAAAGACGATATCGATCATCGAGGATTGGAGCCTTGGATTGTGATATAGATTATTAATAACTTTATTAATGATTATTATAAATTCACTCAGACCAAGACCTGGAAAAGTTGTTTTTCCATGTTTTTCCTCGTGAAAAGCGTCAATGTGGACACTGAGCTAAACTGCGATGTCAGCTGTTTCATTGCAGAGTATCTCATTGCTGAGGAACTGCACATCGAAGTTGAGCTGAAAACCAAAAATCTGGATGCAGCTTGGCAAAGATTGAGCTCTCAAGTTTTGGAGAACAAATGAATACAACATAATACAACATAAGATCAAGTAAGAACAATAGACTGACAGACTGACAATCACAGTTTTCTTTACTGGGACTTATGTCGGTGCGCAGGTTGAACTGGCAATTGGAGCTCTGACTGCTGGAGTGAAGGAGTGCACAATCAAAGGTACTTTGGTGGTGCGTTTGGAACCTGAGATGCATTTGATTCCTGTTATTTCCTATTATTTCCTGCCATTTGTCAATGCCAATTCGGAAATCATAGGAAATCTGTACAGTCTTGCGACTCCGGGATCGCACTCAGGATCCTTTGCTGGACCATTCGCCGATTCTGGGTGGTGGCTTGGCAGTAGTTACAAAACGTTACTGTTGCTGACCGAAGCCATGAACACCCAAATTTTGTGCCTTGTAAAAGACACAAGTCGGAGCGTGATAATTCTGACGATCTGTGGTCTATGGTATCTATGGTGACGTGGTTGTCCAATGTTGTCCATCGGTTTTTTGTTTTTTGTTTTCAGTGTTTTTTTTTCTCACCGTGAATGATTCACTCTATTTGCAGCGCGGCTTCTGAATGTGGGTGTGCGCATAAAGACATCATTACCCAAAGATGGAAGTTTTGGACATGCCAAAGGAGATCGTTCTGTTCGGGAGACTCACGCAGGGTGCCGATGGTGCCGATGGTGCCGATGGTGCCGGGGCCTTCACCAAGGCCTGGTGATCTATTTCTTGGACCCACCGGTTCTAGATCTGGATTTCACTCAACTTGCTTCAATGGCAGAGCTTGAGCTCAGCGCTACTCGGTGGAACTCGGAACTCGGTGGAACCACGGGCCAATGGTGGCCAATGGACCATGTCATGAACCACCATGATGCCATGAAATGTCTTTAATGTCTTTGCACATGTCTTTGCACATGTCAACGTGTGAGGAACGGGGTCTGACCCGCATCTTTGAGAAACTCATTGCCAACCGACTGGTGCTGCCCAATGTTTGGTTCCGCCCTTTCTTGAAGGATGATGCTTGGCGGAGGGGCTGGTAGCTTGGTGAGATGTTGTTCCTCTTAGTCTTCGAATATCTTTTGAACATGTTTGAACAGTTTTTTAAAGATCTTAAAGATCTTAATGATTCTTAATGCATACCTCCTGGGTCCCATTTTTTCGACATTTAGGCGGGCAGATTCGGATTTTGAAGGCAGCAAACTCATGGCCCCACACCGTGTCTTAGGGATGGGTTGAGGGATGTTTCGGGTCTCCGGTAAATTCAAGATCCAAATGTTTCCGAAGAAATTTTTTGGAGTTTCCCCAAGAATTCCGTTGCCATGGCCAGATCTTAAAGGATCTTACATCATGAACCAGTTCTTTGGTTTGCTGAGGAAGACATCGTGGATACTGCAACCCTGCGCGATCCAAAGCCTGTAGGCGTACTGAGGGTGACAGCACCTTGGCAAAGTGTTTTTGGTGGAATTCGGGCGTGGATTGCGGAATTGACCGTTTTCAGTTGCATTGGTTCAAGCTCTGAACGCAGGAGATGGATGATATAGGAGGTTCTTGGCTGCCGAAACTGATTGAACATGATAGAACATGATTGAACTGCATTCAGGTCATTGAAGGCAGCAAACTCTATGGCAACGACTTCCATTTGTTCAGCAAGGCAACCAGCGATCCATATGTCCGCATTCGCTTGGCGGATGATGAGACTCGGACCTGTAAACTGTTTCAGTTTCCTTTTTTTTGTATAATTTGATATAGCCTGTAGAAGTGTACAACCAAAAGGGGGAGGCAACACCAACCCAACAACAAAACCATCCAGTGACTTTGGAATGAAAAATTGAATGTGTCTCAATGAGCTGAGGAATGGCAATCTTGCAAACGAGAAGAGACTTGCAATCCCAAGTGGCTCACTGATCCTGAGACGATCCTTGGGTTGAACTTGGCTGCAGTTTGTTTGAAAGCGCCCTGTGAGTCATGCATTCTGAGTTCAACCAAGGATTGGGAGTGAACAGATCTCGCCAGACGAAGTGCAGCACGACTTCTTGGTCTACGAAGCTCATCTCAGGTTCTCAACTTTGGCACTACATGAATCATCTTGAATCTATGTTAATATATTTATATAATCATTATTAATTAACATTGTCACTACATTGTACATAGAAAACTCGTCCAACCCCCTTGGCCGAGAATTCCTGGTGTCGCTGAAGCTCAGGATGTGGGGCAAACGTTGAGGATGGAAGTCTTTGACTGGAACCAGATCATGGAGCACGTCTTGCTGCCGGGCTGAAAGGGCTGAAACACGGAAAGCTTCAAAACCGATCGATGTCCTACACATACCGATGCCATTATATTATTACATTGTATTACTATTATATTACCATATGTGTGCGTATAGCATGATGATGCATGATGTATGGAGAGCCCAAAACCTCAGAGCCAATGGACGAAAGATGACAAAAGGTTGTTCCTAACAAAGAGCTTTTTGGTGGCTTTCCCTGAGCTTTCCCCGAGCCACCAGCCTCAAAGTTTGTTCAAATCGGCGGAAATCGTTGTTAGGATTGGACGCACCAAGCCCATGACGGTTCAAGAGGCTTTGAGCCGCTCCAGGACACGGGTGCGATGGGCAAAGACACGGATCCCCATGCGATTTTTCATCAGCCGTTCCTGCCATTGTTCTGTTGCCAGGAAGCCCATGGAGTTATTTGATTCAAAGGAGAAGCAAGATCGCGGGCATTTGGTGGTGTATTCTGGCAAAGTGTTGAGAAACTTCATCCAAGTTGGGTTTCTCTACATAATTCTGTCTGCAAATTTCATGCCTTCCCCCTGGAACCAAGGCAGTTTGACTGGTTGAAAGTCACTTCCGGATACCTCGACGATGACTATGCCTGCATGGTCAGGATTAAGTTCGATGAGGTCTATGTGCCACTTGGATCTACTTAGATCCACTTGGATCCACTTGGCCGAAGTTTCTCCGTACGTTTCTCCCTGAATCCTGACATATCCCGCTCTGGCTCGACCTCCAAGGCCGGATGACATCGTTGCTTGGCATCAACTCTTGGCAGATTTACACAGATTTTCACAGAAAAATCATGTAAGAACTTTAAAAAAAACATTAAACAAACTATGTAACACATTTGTAAAACAGCCTAAAACTGTTTTGTGAATGTGTCGCATAGAATTCCAGTCACCCTGTGCCAAGGACTTCACTTCAGCGAAGATTCAGGTGACTGTGATTCACTGAATCAGACTCAACAGTGCAGAGAGGTAACAACCGCAGCAAATGGCTTTGATGACGCTGTTTGGAGAATGTGAACTAAAAAAACCAGTGGGTCCGTTTGGTGAAGAGATCTCCCAAATCTTGACACTTATTATTTACCTTTTGATAAGTCTGATCGGCTAGTCGGCCTGTCACAACGCCTTCCAGACAAAATGTTAATTGCAGGGTTCCAATCAGATTTCTACATCGTTTTCGAAACCGCAAGACTCGTCCGAGGTGAAGCTTCAAGATGGAAAGCTGAAGAACACGCCTTTCACATCACCGCCCAACACCACTTTCACTTTCGCAGAATCTCCCAGTGACAAACGACTGGATGTCGAGTCACTTGGTGGCAGATGCTATGCACATGCTGAGGTGCTGCAGATGCTAATTCTGACATATTCATACATATTCTGCCTAATCACATCAAATTACATCATTTACATCTAGATAAACTATGATGATTGGTGGTGATCTGTGATGAGCCATTGCGGGACATGAATATATACTATTCCATGCATTTCCATGCTATTCTGCTGGTTTTCTAGATATTGCTGAGCCATGCTGAGCCATGCTGAGCCATGCTGAGCCAATGCCGAGGTACGTCATGTGCTTCGGCGTGGCGAAGGAGGCGGCCATGACGGAGCCACTGCAGATCTCGTTGATTGCGCAACAAGACCAAGACGCTTCGCTCATCTTTTGAGGAATGACAAAGCGACAAAGCCTGGATTTGACTTACGGAAGATATGGAAGAGATGGAATATATGAAAGATCTTGATTCACTAGGCCAGATTATCATTAAGTGACAAGTCACCAAGAGTATCCAAGAGTCAGCTTTTCAGGTCATCACTTGATATCATTTTCCCTTGTTTTTGTGCTGCAAATTCTCATGGATCTATGGTTGAAGACTGTCCCGAGGTCCACCGAGAACGAACGCTGGCAGTGGGAAGGATCAACTTGGAAGAAGTCATGAACGAACCCGACAAAAACAAAGAGTGGATTGATGAGCCGTTGATCCTCGGCAAGATATGACGCGAATGATTTTTAGCTTCTACCTTAGGTCCAACAGAACTGTTCGAAACCAAGTTGGTTTAATCTGAATTTCTTCACAGGAGTTACTGACCTAGGTTTTGACTTCGAGGCAATTTGCGGTTGTCAGTTTTCCTTCGTTTTCCTTCAGGATATTGGAAAGGCCGCCACCAGAAGATGGGAACGTTCTGCCAGACTTTTTCACCTCTCGTGGTGAGGCACCACAAGAGGCAAGGGCCGAAGCAGGGATGGCAGCACCAACCGGCTTCATATGTTGTCTGCCGTTAAGGCAGCACCAGTGCGAGCAGAGGTGACGGTTTCCGTTCGCAACTCAGTTGGACCGTCGGACCATGCTGGATCACCTTTGGCACAAGATGTGCCATGTGCCAAGCCCATCCAAGCTGAGACCGTCGGATTGTCAAGGTGATGGGCCTGCAGCCAGTTGCCACAAAGGCAGCTCTGACTCATATGAGGACGGGCAGACCGTTTGGTGCACTGCATCACTTGGTAGACGTCAAATAAATTCGAAGGAAGTATTCAAGAAAAGCCCCGTATATTCAAGTAATTGTATAATGCTATTCTTCCATTCAAAGTCATCTTACGCTTGTGGTGAACAGTGCAGGAAGCGATGTCAGCAACCTCCCGAAGAGCCATGGATTGGTCAGTCTTTGGAGTGGTCCAAAAAGAGACAGCTATAGTAGCTTCCACACGAAACATGACTTCAGGCAACTACTATGAACATCTATGAGCTGTATAAATTTTATACAGTCATCAGGTCCTCCAGTTTGCGTCACGACATCTTGGTGTCTTTCCGATTTGGAGCTGAGGATTTTCGAGTCACAACACGCAACAGCTCGTTGAGTAAGTGGGAACAACCTTTCGTGTGCTTCGGCGGAACAGTTTGAACAGATTCGCACACCCATGTTTGTTGGTTGCATCCCAGACAAATTGCTGAAGTCCTAATTGGCAACATCCCCACTCTTGAGTGAAATAATGAATCGGCATACACATTGGAATATTGTATAGTACCTATAGTATCCTATAGTAAGATGAATAAATAAATCAATAGATGATATTGTCCGTATATTATATATATACACATTATATATATATATACACATTATATGTATGTATATATATATATATGTTCTGCTGATTTCACTGGTTCATCCCATTGGGGTTTCCATTTCTGCATGTGGTTCATGATGACACCGGTTCAGCACCGGTTCAGGGGCCGAGATCAGACAAAGTGCACAGGATCTGTTGAATCTCTCGAGCCTCGGACTGCGACGGTTTGGCATTTTGTGTTCGAGAAGCATTTGAAAACGACTCAGCATCTTGTTAAAGTCTTGGCACATCCAAAACGCACATCCAAAACGCACATGTCAGGATTGGTTCAACGCTTTTTTTGGACGACTTTGGCCAAAGATTGCAAAGTACGTGCAAAAACTCATGGAGGACTTTCAGATCTTTGGAACGGTGCAAGATATTGGTTTCATCATGTTTCACCACAATAGGCCTCAAAATATCTCAAAATATCATTCCTGCCAGGATCAAGAGGGGAATGTGACTCAAAAAATGCAAGCGGCAGTTCCAAAGCTTCTGAAAGGCGCTGAAGCTGTGGAGTCAAAGAGTCAGAAGCAGTGCCACTGGAAACTACTTGCAGTATCTTGTAGTCTGTTGGGGTGGTTCCCTTTGCTTTCAATCTGAGTGCTGCACGTCTCATTTACTTTTAGGCTTTGGAACCAGTGATGTCGCAGCTCAACAAACTGCAGCATTTGTGATGTGTCGCGGCCTGTGCAGGCATGTACTTCAACAAGTTCAAGCTGGGGACGAAGACGCCGGTCTTTGGTCCCATCAAAATTGGAGAAGCGCCAGAGCGATGGGGCAAAGAGCCTGGAAAGGATGCCAATCAGGGGCCCCTTGGCATCTGGGAAACCATGTTGGCTGTAACAAACCCAAAATATTAGAAAATAACATATCAATATTATCAATCAACTAAAACCTCAAAGCGCAAAGCAAAATTCCCCAAACATGGATATGAAGATTCCAAGTTGTGAATGTTGTGACACATGTCAGATTGCTTCTTGTGGCAGCCCAACAGATTACATACAAAACGATGACGGCCAAGACCGATCAATCGGTTTGTGGCTCACGGAGGTCAGAAATCAGACTGGGCGTGAAACTGGATTCAGAGTCACAGATCGAGCTGACTGTGATGGCTGTGAAGGTGTCGGGCTGAGTTCCTGTTGCCTGGTTCATCTTGATCCAAGAAGTATTCCTGTGCACCTGGCTGAAGTGTCATGGATTTGACTCGAGGGTCTTTATATGATCTCTTTATAATATTTATAATCCCTGTATGTTTGTTACATTCTGTTACATTCTGTTACATTCTGTTACATTCTGTTACATTCTGTTACATTCTGTTACATTCTGTTACATTCTGTTACTGTGATTGTGCTTGATCCGGATCGGATCGGATTTGTGCCAGGTGGGCATCCATCGATTGCAGGTCAGAGGCGAAATCGCCATCCGCTTTGAACCTTTGTTGGGGCAGACGCCTGTGCTCAGAGCTTAGCATCACCGCTCTGAATTGAGAATATTGAGAACATGTGAATATATTGAGGAAATGCATTTGAGCCATATTGAGCCATATTTTGACTTGTTTTGAAGCGATTTCTGATCTCATCATATCTCATTCTGCGGCCTGCGGAGCTCTAAGGATTGGAGGTTTGGTGATGTGCTTCCTGAATCCCCCGAAACTGGCCATGGATGAAGCCTCAGATGGTGCAAGCATGCCTCATGGCCTCATGGCCTCATGGCCCATGCCACAAGGCTTGGTTCATCTTGGTTCTCTGGTTGTTAGCCAAGGAGTACAAACACTTTGCCCAACTGGTTGGCAACACAACGTTGGAGCCAATGGTGAGGGGTGCCATTGATCGTGCCATTGCAAAGGCCTGGTCTTTCATCTGCAGTGCAGTGACCCATTGAATGATTGACGCAACGTGTTCGTTTTCAGGCCTTGGTTATGCCGAATGTGATCTCGGTGCCAATTGGAAGCGAGGAGTACCCTGTTTGAACATGTTGAGATTCGCATCCGCCATCCGCCCAAAAACTTCACAACATTCACAACGAATGACAGTAGTCACATCTAGTCACCATATGTCACCATGTCAGATTGTGCACAAGATGGGATTCGAAGAAATTCCAATGTTCATCGGATTCATCGCGTGTGACTTCTCAGGAAAGGCGTTGACCGCAGCCTCTTGCGACATCCGCGTCCTTTGGGAATTGTCCGCGTGAGGGCAAAGTCTGCGACTGGTCTTCCAGGCAATGGTGAATATGTGGACATATGTGGACCAATAGCATACTCAGACAGCACATGCTATGACAAAAAATATACTGTATACGTGTATATATATATATATATTATACGTACGTATATATGACTTGCGTGTGTGTTTGTGAGACGGCCACTATTGAAAACCTGAATCAGACGAGAAAATGTGTGCCAGAGTTGAACTGCGCTAGATGGACATCTCCACTTGTTCAGCAAGCAGAACATTGATGCGTATGTGAGAGTCGCTTGGTGCTCTTAATTGTTGCAGTCATCGTTGTAAAGCCCAAAGCAATTCGTAAGAGTACTCCAACCAAACAAAGACTCAGTCCCGGCTTCACAGCAAATAGTTTCAAACAGACCATGCAGATGCAAATGCAGTATTTAGCTCTTTACCATTCTTTACCATATCCACTTTGATTTGGTACGTGCATCGCTCCTTTACAACGACCAAGGTCCGAGTAGCAGATGATGAATGGCATTCTTCGATGGCGGAGGGAAGTTCTCCCGTCTGGACCGCCGCGGATCATCACTGCTTCTGGTACTACGACATCAGGCAGACACTTGGATGAGGCACCGAAAGTGGTCCGGTGGCAAGATGTTGAAACGATGTTGAAAGGCATTGTGATATTATACCTGTGATACATTTCATGCACATATATATATATAGTATACATATTATTACACATAATTATATATATATACTGTGATCATGGCACTGAGGACCATCCACATCGAGGTGATGGACAAGGGTCGGTTCAATCCTCAACACACGATAGGCCAAGCCAAGCCGTTGTTGGCACCTTGGCTGAGCGAATGGGGTGACCGGCGTGACCGGGTGAGCCAAGTGCAGCACTGGAGAGTTTCCTGTTGCAAGGTGTTTTCCCATGCCAAGGTAAAGGATGCAGTAGAAAACAGCGGAGCCGCCATTGAACTCTTTGCTCCAGTCCAGGGTTTGGAACTTACTTGATCTTGGGAATGAGTGAGTTTTGGAGAGATTCAAAGCAAGCTTCTCAAAACCGTTTCAGCTTCGATTGCGGCACGGCTTGCTTCACTCCCGCCATGACAGTACTTCTCATTATAGTCAATCTAAACATACAGGAGGCCAACACGCATTCAGACAGGGCGAATACAACGAAGAGTCAGCAACATTCAGCAACATTCAGCAACTAAGTTCTCAGAGTTCGGATTGCATGAATAAAGCAAACAGCACAAGACAGTTTCTAAGGCTAAACTAGTTTGATGAGCGCATAGGCTCCACTAGTAGAAAGCAGCGATCGATTTGGGATTCCAACTTCAAAGCCACGGCCAGGTCTAGATGAGATTGGTGACGAATCGTGCGGATCTGTTGATTGTGAGTTTGAACTGTTGCTCGTTTGGCAATGTTTGGCACATATCAATTGGCCACAATTGGTCACATTGATAATCATTGCTATCGTGTTTGATAAGATGTTTGGCACATGTGCCGGGCCTTACATCGCCCAACTCAGGCTGCAACCACGGCCGGGCCTTCGTCCTCAATGCGAGCTTTGCATGCTGCGTGTCAAAATCGATAAGATCTACGTGGCAGAGGTTCTCCGGCGATCAAACCAGCTGTGGATGTGGCATTGATATGAAGCGCCGCCGCCTGTAATTGTTTTCACATGTCATTGAGCCATGGTGATACATCTTTATATATATATATGTGAATGTATATATATATATATATGTGAATATATATATACATATATGTGAATGTGTATATATATATATATTATATATATATGTGAATATATATATATATAAATATAAATATATATATACTAGTATTTATCACAATACATATATATATATATATATATATACGCGCAACGCCTGGGTTTTGCCCAGGCGTTGCAGCATAGAGGTTTCCCATTCACAAACAAATGATGTTGCAAATTACCGTAATTCCTATGGAAAAAATTACACCGGCATAGACCCCAGATAGAAAAGATTTCAGAAACGTTTTTTCATGCCGCGTCAATGGGTCAGTGATATAGCGGATGTCTCGACAAGCAAATTTCACAGCATCTGCCTACT
>Ga0126342_10012259_pt1 | contig 15294 bp, 15 predicted proteins | sample Cyp1metagenome_FD_92528 | JGI IMG/M metagenome (GOLD analysis project Ga0126342, IMG submission 92528) | Coral microbial communities from Lord Howe Island, Old Settlement Bay, Australia - Cyphastrea 1 metagenome | ecosystem: Host-associated > Invertebrates > Cnidaria > Coral ...
ACAGGTACCCGAAAATTGCATTTTACCAGGGTTTTTTAAGATTTTGCCCCCGCGGCGGCATTCTTTAGGACAGCGCGACCTGAAGGGGTGCGGCATTCTAAGTTTCAGTCCGTCGCTATAAACGTTTACCAGAGGGTACCATTACTATGGTTGTTGTTGCCATTACAGTAACCTCAACCAAAAAAACATCCCATCTCCTCACCATGGACGCCAAATTTGAGGCCTCTGAGAGTCGGTGGAAGGCCGCTTGAGCCTCGAATTCACTGTTTATGATGAAATGGCGATATTAACCCATAAACTATAGAGATATACCCATAAACTATAATTACCCATAAACTCAATGATTCACTGAATGATCCAATCTGAAAAATCGGATATCCAGTTTATTATTATGACTGATTCACAGCTGATTGAATGATTCTGAAATGAATGAACCAATCAACAGCTGAAGATTTCCGTTCTGAACTCGTCTCCACCTTGTCCAGATCTGGATTCTTATCTGGATGAAGTGCTCGAGAAAGCTGGGCGCCGGGGCCGTGTTTTTTTTGCACGGCCAACGGGTGAACAGCAGATCATGGGATCTCAGGAAACGGCTTGGAATTCCCTCTGGTTATTTAACAGTTCGCCATGGAAAATCACCATTTTTAATAGGTAAACCATCTATTTCTATGGGCCATCTATACCATGGCTATGTTAGTCATAACCAGAGGGTAACATCCAGCCATTCCAAGGGAAAAACATTGGCAAACATATGGAAGCTGAGGACGCGCTTCTGATTGGTTTCAAAATGACGTGGTTTCCGAAGTCATAGGGCTACCCAAAAATTCAAATCATCCATTTATAGATGGGATATGATGGGATGTGCCATGAAATAAACCATCTAGCCATCTAGCATCATCTAGCTATACCCCCCATTTTTCACCCTATATATATATATATTATATATATATATATATTATATATATATATATATATGGATGATGAGCAATATCTTTCCATCATTTTTGGGTGAAAAAAATATAAAAAATCATAGTTCTCATTTAGGTCATTTCAAAATTTTTGTCCCCCATTTTTCCATCATTTTTCACCATGACCGAACTAGGGCCTGTCGATACGCATAGGCGATGTCCGACTCGCCGTAGCCACCCAGATGGGCGCCGCCCAGGCGCAACACGGCGCCGGCGCCAAGGACGCGGCCATCCTGGTGATCCCCATAAAAGTTTTCCATGGGAGTTTTCCATGGGGAACTCCTGTATCAACAGGGACTTTTAAAATGTTTTAATGGGTAAAACATAGGAAACTAATGGAAACTATAGATAAACAACTGCGACATCTCCTATCAACGGAGGTTTTTTTTGTTTTCTAGCTGGCTAAATCAACGAACTCAATGGGTGATTTTCAATTGCTATGTTTGATAACACCCGGAGTCCGGAGGGTAACTTGGAGAATTATACGGTTGATTAGGGGATAGTATACTTTATAATTATAATATGGATATGAATGGGGTAAAACGGTAAAACTAAACCAACAAACATAACTCATTGGGGTCACACCGAATTTGGAATTTGGGGAGTTCAGGGAGCAAAACAGATGGGAATGGTGGAATGTAATGGCATGTACATGGTATATGACTCATTAGTCAAGGAAAAATGAGCGGGGTCAAAGGAAAGAAAGTCAACAACTCATACATTGATGCGCTGAACATTTTGTTGAGAGTTTTTCGATATGTATATGCGCCGACTCAGTATCCAAGACGGTTCAAGAGAGAGAATGATGCTTTGAAACATCCGAAAGCGGGGAGAAGGCCAAATCATTCATGTCCATGCCTTATAAATCTCATAGTGAGTCGCTAACTCAGATCTATATGAATCAGTCAACACCGGTAGATCTAGGGGGTGTCCCACCCGGTGGGACACGTTTTTCATCCGCCCGCCTCAGGGCATATTCGTACCACCTCATCTGCTGGAGGTCCTACGAGAATCTTCTGCTCCTTGTGAGCATCTGCAACCTGCATTGGGCTGAAGAAAATGTCAGTTCTGGGCTGGGAAAGGTAGCCTTCCCAAGAAAATGCGCATCTTATTTTTTTAGAGACAACATGGGTTGGAAGATAATTTTCCCATTCTTCAGATTCTGCTGAAATTCAGGGGTTGCAGTGTAGTTAGATGAAAACGTATCGAATTATATTGGGTGTAAGGAGTCTTTGTTCTAGAGCGTTTTTGGAGACAAAGTCACTGGTTCACCTTCACCACCCCTTGGAACTTGTTTCTCCGCAAATATCTCTCCTCAATCAAAAAATACACGTTCCGAGCTTAGGGGAGTTTTCCACAAAAACGAAAAAAAACACTTATAACTCGGAAATAAAAAATGGGATCTTTGTTTTCCTGGCATCCAGCATCATCCAGCCACAGTAAATCACGTTTTTTCAGGAGAAAGTCTCACAGAAATCTCTGTGGAAAACCATCCAGTCAAATCATCCAGCTGGGATCCTGACGGATTCCCTCAGGCGCTTCCGGATGGCCGCATCGGCAAACCTGAGGATACTGGCCGGATGCCCAAAGGATCATATTATAAAGGATAATCGATGGTTTTTTTAATGGATAATTGTGCATAATAATCATGGATAGTTAGTGGATAACTATATGGAATTTTTTGTGGAGAATTATGGGTCATTGCGGATAACTATGGGTAATTATGGATCCTTATGTTTAACTATGGATAATTTACCCATAGGATCCCCCCTTCATATAGCCTTTTCAATTGGAGTGTAGTAATGGGCCCCAGACGATCACATATATCATATGTTTCTTGCGGGTGAATATTCGCTTTTTTGGTGAATCATGTATTACCCTCTGGTAAACAAACATCTAGCTATTGAAAATGGCCATTTATAATGGATTTTCCCATGAAACATGGTGATTTTCCATAGTTATGTTAAATTACCAGAGCGTATCCTGACAGGATCCAAATACTTTCTGAGAAGCTACGGCTAACCCCAAAAAAATCATAGCCCAGTCATACTTCCTGTCAAGGTACGGCTGGATCCATAGGGTATAGTGCACTATGAATGATGATTGGCTGCACCCAAATTAACCAATCTTTGCAACCCAACAGCAATAAAGGTTCCAGGGTTCCAGGGTTCCAGGGTGCCGTTCCGGTTTTTGGGCTCGGCAAAAGACGACGCACCAGCCCCAGACTCAGAGATTGAAACCCAATCTAAGTGACTGCTGCTGGAAAATGCAATGCATTTTGGTCATTTTAGATGTCATTTTAGATGATTACCTTTTTTGTGCCATGGTCAAAACATGGGGTGTTTTCTTGCAAGTAAAAGGGATTAGTCATCAATCCATGTTCAGTTCGGGATTTAAATGTATATTGGGAGATACATGGGACCAAACATACAATACATGTTGAACCAAGTGAACCAAGGTGGTCATGTTAGATCATTAACTATATTTAACTATACAGCTCCACTATCATAGAGATTTATACATACCCTGCAATTCTGCAAACAAACTATACACCAAAATCCATTTTTGGCTCGAGATTTGTATTTAGGATCCCCAACTCACCATGGCATTCAATACTAAAATGGTCCAATGACTTGGACGACTTCGGGGAGGACACCAAAGTAAATATTAGGTGCTTTCCCATGACTTGTGGGGAAGTACCCCCCAGTTGTCATCCATTTTTTCATAGGATGTTCCATATGTTCCCTTAAAGAAAGCCTCCAGCTATTGGGGTTACCCAACAGGACCAAGGCAACCAAGGCACCAGGGCTCATCGCCACAGATCTCCACACCACTAAGTCTCACCACTCCCACGCCCTGATCCACGGGCGAAGTAGCAGCATAGAGTTAAGTGGCTTGTCTTTATTGTGGAAATACCTGGAATATCATTTGGGAATATATGGGAATGATAGGTCCAAGTTATTCCCAAGTATTCTCTTATTTAATAGTATACCCATGATATCTCCATTTATCCAATTGGTTTTCAAAGTGGGATACCATTGGATTCCAGCCGGATGATCGGAATGTCCACCACTTTCATCCCAATGACTAACCCTCTGGTCATGACTAACATAGCTATTGAAAATGGAAAACAAATCCATAGTTATGCTTGTTTACCAGAGGCGGCTAATTCTGACTTAAAATCTGCTTGGACTTTCCGCATCCACCACTTTATGGTGGTCTACTTCCGGCTTAGACGCGCTTAAAATCTACAGACACTAGCGGTTAATATGTTCATCACAAGGTGGGGAGGATCATCCTTAACCTCCGTAAATCCATCCAACAAAATCCGTCCAACTTAGTACAATTAACAAGTGTTACGATTAGTATATATAGTAGGTGTGGTTCATAACTTGTAGTTTCAATTGAAAAGTTGATTCTTCATGGCTTCAAATCAAGAACCAATGGTTTTGAACATCAATTTGCGCAGTACTCTCCAGCAAATTAACACAGATATGGAGTGATATGGCAAACCAAGATAATTCTCCTCGAAGAGAACTTATTCAATGATCAAGGTCTGTTGTTGTCAACTTAACAATTGAAATTGTGGATATTCAATGGGAAACCCCCAAAAGCCTCAATGGTTTCCCTGCTTTCCAGGTCCCCAGGCCACATCAGAGGGCGGTGGTGGAGGTGCTGGTGGCTGTCCAGCAGGTGGAGGCGGCTGAACAGGAGCCTAGCTGAATCCCGACATGGGAGATTTCAACAGCCGAAAATGGGGATTTGACAAGCCGACTATCAGGGCCATAGGGATTTTTGAAGATTCTTGCGATGAATAGACTGATCTTTGAATCAGATGGAGGATAAGAAAACAATGAAATAGTATTTGATCCAACACGGGAGTATCATTCAAGGATAATGCTCGGTGGCTGGTTCGGAACTGAGAATATAATCCAATGATCAATGGGAAAAACCCTAATGGAGGAACTTACTACAGCAAGCAGCATTCGCAGCATGTCAAACATGCAATAACCCGAAAACCACCTTTGGAATGGGTTGGTTAGGAAGTTCCACAAAAATCATCGGAGACAAATAGGGATAGAGATCAGTTGCAATGGAAAGATTGGCCAACAATTATTGAATGAACAATGGTAAACATCCACTAGTTGATGGTTTGACCCTCCCTGACAACTCGGGATTTTTGAGAACACACATACCAGTTTAATGGACATGATTTCGCCAGTTGGGGTTCATCCTTCAATTTTTGGCCATGGACTGTCGGTCAATACTTCGCTTGATGGCTCATGGGATTCTTGACAAAGATTTCTGGAATCTGCCACGACGGATAGTTGTCAGTAAGAAAATTGCTACGGACAGGTATTTTCACGGTGCCAGGAGTGAGAGGTATTCTGCCCAAGTTGCTGAATTGGCCACAAATCCGTTACAAATCAACAGGGTCAAGTTGTGTTTTTCTCAAAGCTCCATTTAGTTCGATGATTTGCCAGCTGGCCATATTTGATGATACCGGAGTGCATAATAACTGGTGAGTAATTGGTACCAAGTGGTTCATTGGCGATTCTAGTTAAATGATTTCAAATGTGAATGATATCTTCCAAATAGTATCAATGATACTTATACTACTTAGTTACAGAATCTGAATGAATCATGAGAATCATTCATTAGTTGAATGTCATTCCTTAACCACCAACATCTTCCGTTCAGAATTCAAAAAAAAAGACCATCTCCATGGGGTCCATGGCACCTGCGCTGGCACGGATGTTGGAACCAGTGCACCTGGAGGCGGAGGCACTGTAAACCTTGGGGTGGGTACTGCGGTACCTGAACATATTCCCTCACTTGGATGCATAAAACCTGTTTCCAGGCTTTACAAAAACATCATAACATCATAGCATTCTATTTCCTGACGCTGCCGATGCGAATTGTTCATGGGTGAACACCCCATATTTGATGGCTGAATCATGCAAAACTTCCGTGTTTGATGGTTAAACATGGTTAAACATGGTTAAACATGATTAAACATGGTTAAACATGGTTAAACATGGTTCAACATGGTTCAACATGGTTAAACACCCAAGTGCCCAAGATTTTAAAGCAAAAAGTCCTAGTCCACCATCAGGTCCTTTGCCACACCAGCTCCTTGCCTGCTTTCGGCGCAGGCTTCGAGGCGTTTTCCACCTTCTGCGCCTGCAGGATGGTTTTTCGGAAATGCGAGCCATGGATGTTGTCATGGCGATAACAACAATATCATGGATAAATTATTGATCATGGGATAATCATAACTGCAATAACATTTATCATGAATAAATTTCTGACAAATCATGATCAATAAATCATTGAATCAATCCCATGATCTTGTTGCAATAGTCCATTATCGTGAAACACGAGTAATTATATGTAATTATCTGCAGCCTGCACAGCAATTTGATCGCATTCTTACAGCAAGAGGTGACCCAACGGCATGAAGTTCTTCAATTCCAGACTATCAAAAAGCTAGAAATAGTCGCAGAGCCACATCAAATGAGGGTCTCATAAAATAATTCCGAAGGATGTTGGGTAACAAATGGTGCCATCGTGAGGACTAGAACCTGTGACTGGCTACCAGAACTAGGGTTAGTGGCAAATTTACACATATAATTCGAACCATTTAGGCAGTGTATAAGGAGGATTGAATACTTGATCTCCTTCTACAGCACCACAGATCCGTGATCATCTTTGATTGAATCTAACCAGTCTTAATAGAAGGTGTATGTATGCATATACATATATATATATATACATATATATATATATGGTATAACCATAACCAACAACATAATCAATATATGGCTGAATTATAAGTGACTGAGGTAAATCACATTAATTTTGGGATGCTTCCCCCTACTAAGCATCACTTCAAGCAGAATGGTTGGTATACCACCCATCCCCCGGTATCCCGATCCCAAAACATCGACAGTACCATCCCCACACCAACAGTTTGACCCTGAGAATAAGCATGTGTTTTAAGCTTGGAAAGAATTGTCTTCCACCAACCTATCTGCATGCTCGTCATCTTAGTTCGGGAGATGATCAATCACAATCTTCGATGGTTAACTTCCCAGTTTTGTTGGCTAGATCACACGTGTTCACCACTTTTGATGCTTACGTTCCAGTAAGAATCATCAAGTAGATCATGGCTGTTCCATATCTTTCGAATTCATGGGAACAGAAGCACCATATCCATCCATATCCACCATGTTTTTTTCCATGGCTAAAAGCCATCCACCGTATGTTTTCAGGGGACCTGGAGGACCTGGATCCCACCTTCAGCCGCTCCAAGATCTTCTGTTTGATCGCTGGGATCTTGGCCCGTCGCGCAGCCTCTGGGAGACCTCAAGTCCCCAGTCGTCCCCAAGACAAAAACCCTGGGAGTTGGAAAAGCTGGAAAACCCATGGCTTTTCCAATGGGAACAGAAACCTTCCTCGGACAGTTGGAAAAGAAAAAATGGGAAGAACTTGTTTTTCACAATTCATCCCAAAATGATGATTGAACACTAGATAAAACCACCGAACACATCAGCCGGACGACCATGCAAGAGAGCTTGACCAACTAACATCGTCGAGGGGATTCTCATCAAGATCTGTAATTTTTTGTAGATGTAAATTGGGATGATGAGGGGCATTCAAAGTAGATGGGTGGGTTGGTTTAAGCATCATGTGGGGGTCCAACCAGCTAATGTATAATATATATATAATTATATGATTATGTATGTATGTATGTATGTATGTATGTATATATATATATTTGGTTCCTAAAATGGGATACCCCCAATCACCCCAAATTAGACCATTTTAGTATCGAAACCTATGGTTTTGGGGTCACCCATTTTAAGAAACCCCCATATATACATATACCCAAGTAGGTGTTTTATCAAACATATTCAAAGATAACGGATGTTGGAGTTCCAGGAATCTCGTGAAAAGAATCAATGGGGGACACACAAACAACAGTAACCATGCCCATGACCATGACCATGACCATCATCATCATCATCATCATCCCACTTGGAATTAAAAAACAAACGCTCCAACCACAAAACAACTGAGCTTGGAGACACACACACACATAAATCATGATACAGAGTGGTTGCATCTCGAATTATCATGCGGATGCTGTTGACAAGAACAGGGATGTAGCGCTATCTATCCTTAACCACCTCATGTATAAACACATCATATAATTGTATATATATGTGCAATATATACAAAAATGTGCATATGCTTAACCACTACCGATTGCACATAATGCTAGATCTATGTCAACTTTCGAACCCAGCCATTTCGGAACATCTCCATCCCAGGAACTGCTCGGCAAGGCCTTTTCGGCCATCTCCTCCCGCCAGGCGCACAGATAGAATGTAAATGCACGTATTGTATATATTGCCTATATATATATAACATGTTTTCATATATTATGTATATATAATACTATACAATCATGTAATCATGTAATCATGTAATCATGTAATCATATATATATATATGTGTATATGGAGTAGAACATCTATTCATATACCCACATATATATAACATATATATATATATATATAATTATATATACACATGCATAAAGATGTGAACATGTTCAAGATGCCTCCCCGGCCATCCCAGCTCCGGCAGCCCTGTTTTTGTGTCCTGGGCCTGCTTTTCCAGGTCATCATCCTTGGTGCTTTCAGGGCCCAATCTGCTCGTCATCTCCAGCCCTTTTCGTTGAACAAAGCACTAGTCGATGGTTGATATGAAAACCACCACCCTCTGGTAATTTCTTACATAGCTATTGAGCATGGCCATAGAAAGTTCGTGGATTCTCCCATTAAACATGGTTATTTTCCAGAGTTATGTAATAAACGTTTACCAGAGGGTAATATGGTTGATAGACTATGAAACCACTAAGAGATATGATGATGATATTTGATCTGATATGATGCTATGTGAAACCAGCAAGTAGATAATACTGTGGGTTGCGAAATCCCGCACCACCAAAAGGATGGTTTTTCAACCCTATGAATAATGGGATGTTTACCATCTATCAACTGCTGCAGGATTTCGCTGGCCCATCCACAGTATGATACATCTTGGGATCTATGATCTACTCAATCTACTCTAAATCTTGGACTACTAAAATTTGCTGGGATTCACCTGGTTTCATCTGACCATCTCTGAATAAAGGGGCCAATCGGCGGCCTTTTTGGTGCCCCTGGGGCTCCGACATCCCCCATGATTCTCTGTGTGCAGTCCTGGCGGCCACAAATCGATGTCGAAATGGAGCTTCGAAGCCACCAAGCAGCTTGCGCATGAGTCATACATGGAGTATACATATATATATATATATATATTTATATACCAGTATATATATAGAATATACATATCATATAATCATATATATATATATACAGTTTTTATACACGACTTTATGTTAGACTTTATTCATGAGTTCATATGATATTTATGCATGATAGATGAAATTCCATGGAATTCCCAGTGAATCCCATGGTGATCCTGGGCTCCACGATGGACTCACAGTGCTTCAGCCTCGTGCGATGACATGCGATGACCATTGGAGGTCACATGGGGCTACTCCAATAGCTGGATGGTTTACGATGGAAAATCCCCATGGAAAAACTCACTTTCTTTAGGGTTTTTTTCCATGACTGCTCATGACTTTTCGGAACCCTCAAAGTATCATTCAATGAATCTACAGATTAGAACATTCTCAACACATCATCATATAATTCATATACCCTCTGGTAAACTAACATAGCTATGGAAAATCACCAGCTTTAATAGGTAAATCAACTATAAATGGGCCATTTTCAATAGCTATTTTGACATAACCAGAGGGTATCATGTTCCAAGTGGCTTCACCTGCAGTACGGTAGCCCACCTCCATCATGAAGTCGGTAAGCCGAACACACAGAGTTGGAGTGGTTTGAAAAAGGCTAACCCGGCTAAACCTGGGGTTGGAGTGGTTTGGTTGGCTGGTGACATGAGACATTTTTTTGGATCCCTGCCAATTGCTGTCACAAGTTTGATCATGGTAAGGTGAATGTTCTGGGATGGGTGCTGCTTTAGTATAGTTACTACTTTGCATGCGGTTTTCTGGGACAGCACTGCTCCTTAATGTGTCTTATGCTTTCCCAAGTCATGGGGGTACCCTCAAAGCATCCATTTTATGTTCAGATTTTCCAAAATAAACCATCCATACATAGGGGTACCTTCATTTTAGGACACCTCCATAGGAACCCCTTGTGACAGTGGTCACCTGTTGTGCAAATCCCTTGTGGCTTGATCATGTCGAAAACTGCTACGGCTACGGTAGAGCTCCTTCTTTCCATCTGTGAGGAATGACACCAGGTTTTTTTCCATAGGAAAAGGATGATTTTTCTATAGGAAAACAGGATTTATACTTGTATAGTTCAAAAAACTAGATTTTTCCATAGGAAAAACGAGTCCATCTCCTTGGCCTGTTCCGAAACATGTCTCGAGTGTGGCTATTTGACCTGCTACTGCGGTGGAACGTTTGCAAAATATATGAAATGGATTCCACAAGCCAAATGCCGGGACAAACAGAGATCGGCAACTTGTTTTCACTTCAAAGGTGCACACTTATCCCAATCGCAAGCAGCAATTCCTGTTTTCCGGTCAAGATTGGATAAGAACAGGTTCGCAACATCTGTGTGATTAAAAGAGCAAACCAACTTGTGAAGACTCCGAGTTTGCAGCGAAATGTCCTTGCTACCTACAATGTCTTGACCTTACCGACAAATCGATGGACAACAGTTTTTAGAGAATAACAGAATAGAACATATGTACAAACCCCAAGAAAAGGGGTTTCCGTTTCGATGTTCCCTTCAACATCCTTCAACCAATTAATGGGGACTTCTTTATGTTCAACGCTACTAGTTACAAACATCGATGTCTTCGCACGTCAGTGACCCTTGGTGGCCTTCCCAGTGCCGCAATTTTGCGGCTCACGGTCTGGGTTTTGATTGTCGATGCCACTTGTGGTGCAAGAAGAGGCGGTTTCAAACAGGCCGTTTTTCAACGCACTTTTTAGCTTTTGCATGCTTCTACCATATTACTGCATCGCGTGGTGACTTGATGATATATATATATATATATACTATGTATGTGTGTATATATATATTATATATATGATACGTTTTTTTTAATAGTCATCAGGAGATAAGTGTTCAATTTATGAGAAATTATGTTTCATGATATATATATATATATGATGTATGATTCCTTTGCTTAAAACAAGTGAAACCGATTCACAATGACCTCTTCAACGAAGTTCTTTCGCAGCTGCAAGGCCATTTCGAATTGTGGCCCTTGATGGAATGCATGGTGAAGCCACGCTTGAGGGGTAGCATGCCTGGAACATCCTGGATCATAGCTGGTCTCTATGCGAAGCATATGTAATCATATCCAATCAGGGCGCACTGAAATCACTCAAACATGTAGTGCAACAGAAGATGGTTCTAACCACCTTCGCACCCCCAAGTCAAGCTGTGCAAAAGGACTGCTCGGACACGGTCGTTAAAGGGAATTAATTCAAAAACTAACAGATTCCGAAACAGATCCAAACAAGGTAGATCCAACAGACATTATACAATAATTTGCAATACAAGTTCGTTGTTTATTTCATGTAACTTCCCAGTTAGCCTATGGTAACTCACATATTCTGGGCGTAAGGCTTTTTTCCACAACTTGGGCGTTTGGACAGCGCATTTCTTCTCGCCATGCGGTCTGCATGGCCGTTTTCGTATCGCTGAAATTGTTCGTGGCAAGGGTGATGTATGTCCCAGGGATCAGGCGCATACCAAGTTTTCAGAGTTAAGTGATATTTTGAGGTGAATCTATGGGTAATCATGGTTAGTGGGATATATCTATGGTTAATCATGGTGAATCTATAGTTAAGTGATATATCTATGGTGAATCATTGATATAATGGAATTCTCATGGTGTTTGATGGGGATGATACTGGGATCTTTTTAATATGTTTTAATGGTATATCACTAATCAACAATACGGTTTCAGGATTTCATGGTGTGTCAATGGGCTCCACCCCGAACAGGTGTACAAACATAATTAGCTTTCGAAAAATGGTCCATTTAGAGATTGTTTACCATGATTTACCTACTAGAAAATGTGATGTGTTGTAGCCATGTTAAATTACCAGAGGACATGGACAATATGTAACCCCCCCTGTCTGATACTATTTGACAGTTTCGGGTTCCATCAGGGTTGATCAACCGTTGATACTGTATTGACTACAGGTAGTGGGTCCCAAAGATTCCCAAAGATTCCCAAACCGTGTTTCGTTGATCTCCCCAGAAAGCTAAGTTGTATCCTGCCAGCATCCCTCATCCGGATAATCATCCTCTAGGAATGTGTCAGAAAGCCAGTTCTAAACACCACCAGCCCAGTTTGGTTCATTTTGACCAGGAACAAAAAAAACAAGTGGGACATCAAGTCAGCTAGTCATCAACCAACTTAGCTATCATAAATCAGCAAATGTGGTTAAAACAATGCCATAAACCATCCATGACTGGGAATGGTATAACTATACCACCGTACCCCCCATAAAAATATGGTAAAATGGGGGATGGTAAACATGGCATTGTTTTACCAACATATTACCCTCTGGTAATTTAACATAACTATGGAAAATCACCATTTTCAATGGGTAAATCCACTATAAATGGCCATTTTCAATAGCTACGTTAAATTACCAACATATGGCATCAATCAGCATCAATCAGCTATGTATCCATCTTGAAAAATCCCATGTTTAAATCCAAGTGGGACATCCCAACCCTTTATGCACACAGACTCAAGCTCTTCTTGTAACTCTTATTGAGTTCCTGTGCTGTCGGCCTTGACAAAAGCGAGACAAGGTCATCAGCTATGGCAGCTGGTTGGGATATGGTGGCTTAAATCCGCGTGGAGAGAGTATTGACTTAGTATTAATGTATTAAACCATATTAAACCATACTAAGATGTACAGTCTTCCAAGGTATCCCAATAATTCATGGGATTTTACGAACAAACATGGCAAAAAAATGTGGAGGATCTTTGTGAAAAAAATCCATGGGGAACCTGAGGTTGTTGATCCATGTTGATCCACCAGGAAAATCTCGGAAAAATGATGAAATCATATTGAAATCATCCCATTTTTGAGACAGTTTAAACATCTTAAAACCACGACGTGGGCGGATGTGATGAATATGATCATGATGAAATATGATGAAATATATCATTGAATATCTAGAGTATCATGATGAAATATGCTGGAATATCAGGATGAAATATCATGAATCATGATGAGTTTCTGATTGATTCCGTGATTCCATCCTGGATTGAAACCTTTCCCTGTTCCATCCTTTTCCATTCGATATTTCGTTGGTTTGTTTGTGAAATTCACCAGCACCCGCAGCGACCCACACCCTTGGCTCGGCGTCCGTACCGATCTGGGGGATTGCGCTTCAGGCAACTTCGAATCAGACCAGCCGCCTGCCATGGCTGCCATGGCCATAGAGCAAAGGCTGGAGCTTCCCCGGAAGTTCTGGTAAACCCTCTGGTAAACATAGAAAAAAAACGATGGAAAGAATTTCTCACCATTTTTTTGTATGGGTAAATCAACTATAACAAAATCATGGATCTTAGTTTCCATCCCCCTCATGCTTGGCTGTGTTTCGCATCTTGGGCTCGGGCTCGGGTGGAATGTGCGGTCTTTGTTTTTGGTTCGAGAACCAACGCGTGAAATGACATGTTTGTTAGGAATTTGCTGAGAAGCCTGACAATTTTGGAATTGGTAATCTGGCAAGAACTCTAATGTGGTGACAATCTGTCCCCACTTATCACCTGGATATCTGTATACAATCTAGTTCCCCTACACAACCACTCAGGTCTGGAGGCTCTGGGTCATCACACTCAAAATGTTGAACGAAGATACTCAGGTCAGTACAGGTGCCACTTCATATCATTTTGCACTTGGTGAATGAAATCTACAGCATATATTGCATGTATAGTTGAATAATTATGAATAATTACTGTACTATACTAATTGCCAACTTCAGGCAACATTCAAGTAATTCCAAGATATTTTGCTTGAAATTAGCATCTCCGATTGGTGAACCAACCAATCGCACCGGTCAGTTGTTGGAAATCCATCATCACTGGTGATATTCCCATGATCTCCCATGCCGGTTAAACTGCCGAAAAAACCATGAAATTCCCATATCAGAAATTTTAGATGCTTAAAGTTGGCTTAAAAAACCTAAATAAAAACCGTGAAATTCTCATTGAAGTCCCATTCCAGTCCTTGGTTGAGAGTTCGACTGGGATGGTCGGTAGCTCTTCTGTATTGGCGATCACATGGCAGGCCTGGCGTTGGGAAACTGAATCCATAGATCCCTGGCTACCCATTTATTTGGGAATAGATGGATACCCCTAGTTCTTTAGCTCCTTCCTAACCCACTGGATAGGTAAAATCCAACTATAATACAAGTAGACTCAAATTACCTTTCGGCTATTTTTTTTTGGACTTGCGAATGTATTGTTCTTACTGTTGGAATTTCCTTGACCGAATCGGAGAGTTCAAAAACATGGTGTGTGTGTCTTTCTCCCAAACACACATGAAGATGACTGAGATCTCAAATCTGGAATCGTTTTTTTTTAAATGTCCGCTGATGAACTGCAGCAAGATCACCCGCCATTTGGGGGTATCCAACATCCGCAGATCCAGTGCAAGAAGTTGATCCCTACCAATTGCCACACCAGCAAGAACTTGAGAAAACCCACCAGTGGCACTAACATCAGGACACCATGCATAAATCAACATCGATCGCAACCATATGCAACCATAAATATCCAGCAAAATCATCATCAATCCCCATTTTCATCAACATCAATCCCCCATTTTCATCACCATAAATCGCCGCACAATTCTCCCAGTTTTTCCCTTTCAAAAGGGGCCCAGAAAAATCGGCCCCTGTCCCTTTTTCTGCCTGCAAAATATTGTCAAATCGACGTTCAGCCCATGGGGCGCAGCCGGTGGCCATTTCCAGGACACAGCAGCCCAGAGACCAAATCTCAGCGCCGAGCCGTGGCGATTTCCAGGACACGGCAACTCCGAGAAGTGCAACCCTGTCTAAACGTGTCAAAACTTGAGGCCGGGGGTGGATGACGAAAGCTAGCGGGGTAGGAGAAAGAAGGAAGGGAAGAGGTGAGTTGCGGAGGGACTGTCATCATCGTGTCGCGGCATTGTTCGTCCCAACGAGGA
>Ga0126342_10012260_pt1 | contig 15293 bp, 11 predicted proteins | sample Cyp1metagenome_FD_92528 | JGI IMG/M metagenome (GOLD analysis project Ga0126342, IMG submission 92528) | Coral microbial communities from Lord Howe Island, Old Settlement Bay, Australia - Cyphastrea 1 metagenome | ecosystem: Host-associated > Invertebrates > Cnidaria > Coral ...
ATTTTTCTAGTACAGTAAAGATGGGTTCCATTTTTCTAGTACAGTAAAGATGGGTTCCATTTTTCTAGTACAGTAAAGATGGGTTCCATTTTTCTAGTACAGTAAAGATGGGTTCCATTTTTCCAGTACAGTAAAGATGGGTTCCATTTTTCTAGTACAGTAAAGATGGGTTCCATTTTTCTAGCACAGTAAAGATGGGTCAATTTTACTTACCAACAGTTCTAGAAAAAATTGGGCCATAGATTTCCAAGGAACATTGTAAGTAGCCCCCCCAGTTATAAATGGGTTATAATATGTTATAATCCCATTAACTAGTTCGATATATCACCTATAAACCATAGTTGTCGGACTTATAAACCAACTTAGCTAACGAACTGGGGCACCACCCTGCACGTAAAATTGGCCCATTTCCCCTTTGAAACCAAGGAACAGGGCGAACTTGGATTGCACTGTGCTGATGTGTCACAGCCAGCGCAGGATCTGCGACATGAGTTGGAAGATCGCTGTTATGAAAAGGTATTAATTGCTATGGAAAATATGGCTTATTTATAGATGAATTATAGATGACTTATGAATTATAGATGAACTTATGATTAATTATAGATGAATTATGTTCTGTTCAGGGTCTATGTTAACATGGGGGATGGCACGGAAACAGCGCAGCGTTGGGAAACTAAGATGTTTGTGCATAAATCATCATAAACCAAGGTCTTACCAGTGTTGGGGCAATCGGAAGCTGCAACTTCTCTATATAGGTGTCTGCATGGTGTCTGCCTTAATTTGTATATGGCAAAACATTGGTGTGTCTTTTTTTCTTGCCTCCTGGGTGGTCGTATTCCCAACCTAGTTCAACCTACTTATCGTAGTTGTAACCCCGGTGATACTAAAAAATGTTTCTGTGTATACCTGGTGGGGGCCCATCATCGCATTTTTATTGAGCGGTTTCAACAAATGAAATTTGATCAAAATAACATAGCTGGGTTATATTCGTGGCTGTGGACCAGTTTAAACACCATGTTTGGACAAACCTAGTTCCTGATTAGGAATCATCCTCCCATACTAACATCAAAATTGCCTTACCATCCCATTTATATCATATTGTCATACCTGAATGGTGGGCCCCCCGACTTATGTTTGCTATAGATACCAGTGAATCTAATGTGTATATATATATATTGAACAACTTAAATATTGTTTTGGGGCCCTTGCTGTACCATTGGATTTCCAATGATAACTTAGCGGTGATGCGGTGCCCCCAGACAATAGGTGCTCGATGATGTCAATGGGAGATCTCCAGGATCCAATACATGGAGGTACGTTAGTACCGTATGTCAGGCCATATGTTGTGGGGATATTCCCTGTAATTTAGGCCTGAAAAATAGGCCTTATATATGATAGGTACCTCCAATTTAGGTTCCTGAAATGGCCATTGATGATGTATAAACTGATATGAGCGGCATACAGATTGGATATACCTACAGTTGGATAGATACAACTTCACGAATAAACATGACTGGGGGGGGCACTTTGGTCCTTGGAGATTATCGCACTCAGTAACTGGTTAGTCATCATAGCTATAACGTCCGATGTCCATTAACGGGGTCTACCATCACCAGGTGATCAACCAGTCGCGTTCCGGACTTTTGACTTTTGCTTAGTCATATGATACTCCAGTTCGATTACTCGGATATACCCCTGTCATGGCTTATGATCACCACCCCTGCTAAACCTTTGAGTGCTTCATATCTATCCTCAATGTCTGGTTGATTTGGATTTGCTTAAGGAACCCTCAAATCAAATATACCCCCTATCGATTTCACATGTCTGGTTTTTTTCCCATCGGGAAAAGAAGAACACACCCTATAAACACAACAAATTATAAGTTCTGGGGTAGCCAGATATTATTTTACAATATTTTACTATGGTATTATTTTACTAGATCTTCCTAATGTCAGTGTGTTTGTGATTTATAACATTTTAAAACTATCCTCAATGATGATAATATAATATAATATAATATACCACTTTCCCATTCATATCCGAATCCTACTGTATACTATTGATATTCCCATTGAGATCCAAATTTTGTATCCCATTTTCTAGCTTTCCATCCTAACCAAATCAGAAATTCTACTGAGATAAAATATGAAAAACCCATCATGAAAAACCAGCATTTTCCTCAAAGAAATGACTGAAATGACCAAGTACTTTTTGATGTGGGGCCCTCCTTTACGATAGTTACGTTTGTTGGTTTATAAAGCCCACCCATGACGGATCCATGGTGCTGGTATATATGTATATATGCTAACATGACTGGGGTACATTGATGGGATCCATGTTACCATATATAGCAGCACCATGGATCCTATGGGCCATGAATATTTGTTGGTTGATAAACCCCATGAATACTAGTTCGAAAAAATCACTTATATCCACCACAAGCCATAGAATTCACCACGTGAACTGTGCACCAACTTAGCGATTTCATTTACGGGGGCTCCACATTGTATAATTTACCCAAAAGCCATGACAGTTATAAATGCATTATAATTCCATTAACTAGTTTCATCTATCTCCAACAAAAACCATAGTGAAATAAGACTTAAATTTCACTATGGTTTTTGTTGGTGATATTTATATATAGGTGATCTATCTATAGTTAAGTCCAATAAACCAACTTAGCTAACGAACGACCCCACCCTTTTTTTGGGCCACTTCCATGGCGCCGGTTTGTTGCGGTACCCGAACGCCTGTAGGCTTCGTCCCGGCTGCCGAAGATCACATCGCAGGCGCCCTTGCTGCAACCATCCTGGCAGATCTGGCAGCTGGGGATGGTGATGATGGGGATCCTTGGCGAAAAATTGTGATTTATAGTGAGTTTTCCCATTAAAAATGGTGGATCTTTCCATAGTTTTTGCATGTTTACCAGAGGGTATGTGAAACGAAATGGGAACAATCATGTGAAACTATCCCATGACGGATCCATGGTGCTGGTATATATGCTAACATGACTGGGGTATATTGATGGGATCCATGTTACCATATATAGCAGCACCATGGATCCTATGGGTATGGGAAACATATAGGAAACAAATGGGACAATCTGATGTACAGAAACAAGCGTGAAACGAAAAGGAAAAAAACATGTGAAGATTTCTGAACATATGGAAACTATATGGGAAAATATATAGGAAACAGATGGGAAACATATGCCAAAAAGAAATGAACATATGGAAAACTATATGGACAAAACATAACCTGAAACCAAGGTTTTTACCAAGCAAAACAGGTGTTCTGCGATTGTTCAGACCCTTCAAGTCCAAGAGATGAAGAGTGAAACTTCCGCAGACCTACAGTCATCAGGATTACACTCCAGTAATCAAACGTGGCTTTCCAGCTATAAACCAGTACTCAGTACCCTCTGTTTATGTCAAATTGCCATTTATAGTTGATTTACCAATTAAACATGGTGATTTTCCAGTTCGCAAACTGTTAGTTTACATAAACCTCCAATTTACCGGGGTTCCAAAGCCACGTTTGATTATCGCATAGTATTGTCAAGTTCAAATTCGTGGATCCGATGGACCTCAAAAACCAGTTGGATCCCTCGAGATATTCCTGCGTATTCTGGTTGTGTTTCGCATTTTGCTTGAGAAAATCCACCAGTTGATCTGGCTTTGCCCACAGGCTAGCACCAAATCTCATGATATCCGCTGGTCTAGTGTTTTTTTATCTTTCAAAATCCAATTGTTTTTTCTATTTGCTTACCCTCTGGTAGTTCTAGGATTTTGTTCACTATTAGTGAACTGGAAGATCACATGAAACCCAAATCCAAAATTTTGCTTAGCCTCTGGTAATTTCTGTGAACTTAGTGAACTGGAAAATCACCATGTTGATTAGGTAAAGCCATGGTTTTTTCAGAAACCCTCCAGAAATCGGCCATGGTTTCCATAACTTCCATCGCGGCCGCGCACCTCGCAATGGATAAAGTTACATTCTCGGCACCTGATCCGAAAAAGTCACAGCTTTGATCCAAGGAAAGGCTGGAAAATGCTTGGAAAAAACGTTGAGGAATTTCGACTGCACCTACTTCATGGCAATTTCTGATCTAAAGGTGGTGCCTCCTAAGTCTATTTTTTTTTTGTTGGTTGATATCACCCCATGAAATTACCCTCTGGTTATGTCAAAATAGCTATTGAAAATGGCCATTTATAGTGAGTTTTCCCATGAAAAGGTGATTTTCCATAGTTTTTTTGTATGTTTACGAGGGTATATCCGGCATAAACCCAACACTGAACCGATGTTTCATAAAAAATGTGGCCAAGTACGGGGGCACCAGCTTATCGGGAAAATCGGTTGATGAACCGGTTGGTTGGTCCATTGCAACTGGGTTTCCCACTGAAAACCACAACGGAATCCGTGTAATATGCAGAAATTTGGGGATGATTTCCCCTACAATGTGGCCCCCCCCAGTTATGTTTGTTGGTTTAGATTCGCCCCAGTAACTATAGTTATAAGTACCATAAAACATATAGTTATTGGAGTTGTGTGCACCAACTTAGCTTTCGAACGGGGGCCTCACATTGTAGCCATCATCGAATTGGCGAATTCAAATGGCCACGGTTCGATGTTTCACCCACTGGGCTGTGCGTTATGGCGTTTCCCCAAATCATCCGAGTCATGAACGACCATGACTTAGCATTGAAAGAAACGGTGACTTGGGGATCCCAAAATTTGAGAACCCCCCAATATGTTGATTTAAGTTTTGTTTTTGAATGCCTATACTTTCCTTTCCTGATTCGCATTCCTGCTAATCTGTGCTGGAAAAATGGGTTAAGGCTTGTTGCGTTTTGCATCGTGTTGCCGGGCACGAGTCCAATTCGACTCCTGAAATTTGACCGTTTACGAAACAGTCCAAAACGCCCACGTACTCCCTGGATCTTAAGGACCTAAAATTGATGGCCATATCTCACCATATCCATGTTCATCCCAATATTGCTTGGTCAAATCCCATTTTTAAATGGGCCCGGCCAAAAAAATGGTTTAAAACCCTCCACATCGCTTTACCCAGATTATCCTGATCCCAGGGGCCCCATATCAACCATGAATCGTGGACCTATAGAGTTCTAGTCTGAAGCTCAGAAACTGATTCATGGCGATGGTCAGATCGTTGCATTCTGACAACGATCCTCCGGCGATCTGGCATTCGGAAAAGGCCTGGCGTTCGGACAGACGACAACCGACCAACAACCAAGATCCGGCCGTCGCTTTGGGATCCTTGGGGATCCTGAACAGGGTGGTGCCCCAGTGAGCTAAATCGCTAAGTTGGTGCAAATAAGTCTATTTTCACTATGGTTTTTGTTGGTGATATACCGAACTAGTTTTCATGGGATTATAACCCATTTATAACTGGGGGGCACCATCTTGTTGGGGATATCTGAAAAAAAACATGGGAAAAGTTACCAACCTGGGTATCTTCAACACAAAACCATGGAAGGTCAAGGAGTATCGATGAGAACGGGATGTCCATCTCCGGATGGTTAGTTCACCCCGGCTGAACTGTTAAACATGGATTCACTTCACTCTCACTAGCAATACTTCAGGGATAACCTATTTACTAAATGGAATGAACCACCAAATATGATCAAATATGACCTATGTATTAAAAAAACATATTCCTATCTACCATTCCTCTTATTCATATCTTATATTTATTAAATGTATATCAGAAAAAGAGGAATATTAATTATATTTCGTTTTTGGATATCTCTAGCCATCCTCTCTGGAGATATGATTATAATGGATTCTTCAAAACCAAATCACTAGTAGATGGGATAGTTAATGACATACAGGATAATTTATTGTTTTATAAAAAAATGGGAAGATATAGTGATTTATCTTATCTGTATGGTTTTATCACTATGAATATGTTCTAAGACAAGTTAATTTATCTACTTCAGGATGATTAGAACAAGATACATATAGATATAAACATATATATATATATAAATAATCATGTATGTATATATATATATATATATAGTTGAGATTTAGACATATACGTAAACAATTCTACAAGTAAGTTGTGAATATTGATCGTCCAATTAGAGAAACCCCGGCTGACCTGTCTGCCTCTTTGAGACTGGGGGAGAACATCATTATACAACATACATCTTGGAAACATGTTCTAGTTGGTATAGTATACCAGAACATTATCATATTTTTTTGAGATACCATCATTATACATTATACTATACGATTATATGTTTTTTGGGATTTGCTATATTTCCTCATCTGGAGACCTTCGGGGTCTTCCGTTTTCAACTCATCAATTCATTCAATTCTTCCAATATGAAATACCATTATTCCAAAATTATCCCCGCTGCTCAGCTGTTGAGGCTATAATCCAGGCCCCCCCAAAAAAGGCTTCCCCGTGACTGACTTTGGAAAACCCCATTGGTTCGTATCATTTCAAAACTACAGTATATCAAATATATCCGATTTATTACCATCATAAAATATCCAATTCCACATATGATATTAACCATATTTTGGTTGATATTTAGGTCCCAAGCTATGTCATTTAATGGTTCAGTCACCTGTATTTTAACTATTGGTAGTATAACCAACATACAAAATAATAATCGACCGAGCATCATTTTCCACTTGTATCGAAATAATTTGTTGTGGTTAAATTCCCCTACAATTCAAATACACCTTTAATTTTTATATAATCCTCATTGAATCAAAAATCAAAGCGTTCTTTTGAAATCACAATATTGGTTGTATATCCCGGTATGTTCCCGCATATACCAACAACATCTGCATGAATTACAAATCATAATCCATAGGCCCCAACACAGCACCTACAATAAGGCCATTGGGGGATGATTTACCTTACCATCATTGCCAGTGACGTCGCATTGAGGTCGTTATATGTCGTTATAATTTATCCAAACATTGTAAACATATTATTCCAATTGTTGTTGCCAAACATTTATACTGGAATATCCCAGTCGACATCTCACAACACACCGTTATTAGTTCAAATAATAATGACTTCCCATTGATTACATGGAACTAATAAAATCGGATTCATCATGGGATCAATTCGAATCATTGCGATGTCTGACCGTTCCTCCCATTGAAAAAAATGTTACCCTCTGGTAATTTAACATAGCTATGGAAAATCACCATTTTAAATGGGTAAATCCACTATAAATGGCCATTTTCAATAGCTACTTTGACATAACCAGAGGGTAACCCCACCGCTTCGTTCACCGCTTAACTGCGCGAATCGCGACCCATAAGTCGTCGCACCTGATCGCACACCTCCCAAACGCACTCCCTTGCGCATGCTTGGGATTCGGTTGACTGAGTGAGGACGTTCCACCTGGCGCGGATGAAATGACTCGTCGCTCGAAAAATCTCAATGGGATTGTTGCTCAAATCTGGGAAAATATGATCAAATAGTTACATAGTTATATACCAAGTCAAAAAATGGCGAAATCAAAGCCTTAAGCTGTTTGAATATTTTGAAGCCAAATTGTAAATGTTCTAATGTATTCTAGGTTCCTTTTCAATGCTGAAATAATCAAACAATTTCACATGGCCCATCACTTTCATATGACATCCGCTCAGGCAATTGTTCTTCACAAAGCCCTTACAGGATGTTGCTTCCCAGTTATAATTTGGTTTACAACCCCATCTAAATATAATTAGTATCATACACTATTGTTATCATAGTTATTTGCACCAACTTTCTAGTTATCTAGAAAATTATCTATAGTTATATATACAGTTATACCATGTTATACCTACAACAAAGCATAGTTAAAGACCTGGGGCCTCCACAATTCCCGATTTTTTTTTCCACACCTGCATTGCTCCACACTCAGCTCTTCAGCGCATTGCAACTCCCGCGAGGCACGGTCTAAGGGATCGAAGGGATTGGCGCTTCCAAAAATCACCATGAAATCTCGGGGAATTATACTTGGTATAATCAGTGCCTGTCCAAGAAGCTTTGGGCAAAGATATTTGTTTGGTGAATTGTGTCTTTTGCGATTCCCCAAAGAAACGCGTTTTTTTGTGGGAGTGTTGCCCCCTTTCATTTATAGCAATCCCCTGGGGAAAACATGGAGATTTTGGCGGGTTTTGCTGCCTCTGCAGACTACAGTCACTACAAGGTGGTGCCCCGGTGGACCAAATCGATAAGTTGACGCACATATTAATTTCTGGTTGGTGCTTGGTGGCTCATCCCACGGCTCGTAAGTGGGTTAGTTCACCCCAGTTTTTTGAGTTGATTAACTCTATTTATCCCATTTATAACTGGGGTTATAACCCACTTACTAAGTGGGGTGATCCATCAAGTAGGATGTTTTTTGGATCAAGATTGCTATCTGGTTGGTGGTTTTGAGCTACCTACCCCTCTCAAAAATGATGGAGTTCATCAGTTGGGATTATGAAATTCCCAACTGTTTCTAGAAAGTCATGAAAAAATCCATGGTTCCAGTCACCACCTACCAGCTATTGTTTGAATAAGTACTGTTCATACATGTTCGAAAAAAGATCGTATTCCCTACTTAAAGGTGCAGAATTTGGTCTATGTTAATTTACTGGAGGCTATATGTTAAGGAAAAGAGGGGAGTTCATTGGCAAAAAGGTGATCAAATGCGAGTATGAGGAACAAAGGTGTGCATTTCTCCACGAAATGTGGCTTCAAGAAATATATATATATATTTAATTATAAGAATTGCATGGTGCAGATGAACCGCGAGAATGGTGATTAGACCATGTAAATCCCTTAAACATAGCATATAATCTTACATAAATTCCAGAAACATTGATAGGGATTTTCCTATTGGATTATTATAATTCCATATGATTCCAAATGTATTTGGTAGTATAATCCCCTATAATCATCAACCAACCAGGGTTTTGAACACTGCTCAATTCCTTGAAACAGATCAAAAATATCAATGGCCATTCCAGGAACCCAAATTGGAGGGATGGAGGAACCGGAATCATAGATAGAGGATGATAGAGGACATTCCGTTGTCAAAGACCAGGAGAATTAATCCATACGGTCACTGGCTCAATGGTCAAAGAGTAGCAAACTCTTCTGCGAACATGTCCAAAGGATCCCTTGCAAGGAATTTCCTGGTTAATGCCACCATCGCATCAACTCGGGATGCTAACAAAAAGTCGCTTTCTGCCCAAGTAGGCAAATTGCTGGCAGCAGCAACATGCCTCAAGTTGTGCCTGATAAAACATCAGGATGCCAGAAGACGCCACCAAGGAAGCGACATCGACCGTGCGGCTGCTGGCACCATGGACAAGAGACTTGCGTCAGCAATGTATAACCCCTGAAAAAAATGAGTTTGAATGTCAGTTGGGATGATGACATTCCCAACTGAATGGAAAGTCATTAAAAATTCCATGATTCCAAACCACCAACCAGTAGTATAGCCAAGGATAATTTGGGTGTATAATCCCGGAACTAATCATCAATCAATGGCCATTTCAGGAATCGATTGATTGGAGGTACCTACCATATATGTTTGGCCTATTTTTCAGGCCTAAATTTCAGGGAATATCCCCACAAAATATGGCCTGACATATGGTACGTTTACGTACCTCCATGTATTGGATCCTGGAATTCCCATTGATGTAACTAAGTAGACATAAAATAATCTATCACTATTTCATCCCCTTCCTTTTTTCGGCCAAAAATATATGGAATCGGTACCTCCAATCAATCGGTCCCTGTTGCATGGCCATTGATATAATCCCGGAACTAACATGTATATATGTAGATGATTGTAGATGATTATAAACAGTATATATGGCTATAATCTATGGCCTGACATATGGTACTTTAAAACGTACCTCCATGTATTGGATCCTCCAGAGGGGTAGGTAGGTATACCACCAACCAGTATACCATATTATACCATTAATTATACCCATACGTTTGTTATAATCTACCATTATACCCAACAGTATTATACCATATTATACCCAACTGTTGGTATTATACCATTATACCATAGGGGACCATATGGTATAATCTACCATAATACCATACAGTTATGGCAAACTAATCATCAACCAACAGTTTTTTCTACCCCTATGGTCCCCTATGGTTTCACCTCACCGTGTCAACGAGGTTACCGAGGTCACCGAGCGGCTACTCCACCAACCATCGCAACCGGCGCAGCCCACGTCCTTGAAGATGTGATCCACCTCACCGGAACCAACAGCAGTGAAGCAACAGGGATTCATCCTGCATAAATATGGGATATACCTGATATGCCTTGAACAATTGGGATATATATATATATATATTGTATATATGGTCAGTGGGGTTTATAAACCAACACTTATAATAATCTGGGTAAATTTTGAGAATTTACTACCCTGAATTATGGCCATTTGGGGATGTTTCCACTTACTTAACCACAATTCCAGTGACGTCACAGTGAGGTGTCACTATAACTCATCCAGATTCATCCAAGAAACATGTTGATATAGTGGGTATATAACTTATTAACATGGGATTAATCTGGATATATACCGCAACAAATGATGGATCCACAAGGATTTCTGGGATATCAATGGAAATAGAATGGGACCATCGTGTGAGAATATAACCAAGAAGCACGGGATTAATTAGTTTTGAACCATGATAAAAATATGATTTTAGCTTCAGTTCATAGCCTTCTGAAAATCTTCATAGCCTCGGCCTTTCCCTCAATTGAATATATGGTATAGATGGCCCAGTTGTGGTTGATTTACCCGGAAACCATAAGTAATTTGAAGTGGGGAAAATGATGATCTTACACGGAAACTACCCGGCCTGGTAAACACACAAAAAGCTATTGAAAATGGCCATAGAAATAGTGAGTTTTCCCATTAAACATTGTGATTTTCCATAGTTTGTTGTATGTTTACCAGAGGGTATGGCCCATGAAAGTAGAGGATGATTTAATCTATCCATTTCCATTCTGAGCTTCCATAGCTATTCTTAATAGTTTTAAAATGACCAGAGGTCAATGGCCATTCCAGGAACCCAAACCGGAGGTACCTACCACATATTTTTGGCATATTTTTTGGGCTACTTTTCCGGGGATATACCCCCCAATTTCTACGGCTCAAAATATGGTACTTTAAAACGTACCTCCATGTATTGGATCCTGGAATTTCCATTGAGATTCGAACAGGTTGGTCCCTAGCGGGTCAGCTAAGTTGGAATTCCAACAAGTAGGATCTTGGTCTGTCTGGAGCACATGGAAGATATATCCAAACACATCCATCTGATGGTTTATGGAAGATAAACAAATCCATGTATTTTGATTGTAAGTTGGTTTATACTAAGATGGGTTTATAATCCAACAACGAAGAAAACTGGGCACCGGGGCACCTGATATTTTTATCTTAGGGAGTGATAATGGGCCCGTAACACACAAGTTGTACGTTAGCTACATGGGATACTGAGTATGATATGATACACTGTGATACACCGACATTCTTCAATTTTATTGGCTCAATCGTTTCCAACGGAACTTGTTGTCAAATTGATAATCTGGGTAAATTTTGAGAATTCACTACCCTGATTTTTTTCGGCCATGTCCCCAAAAACTTCACCACAATTCCCACGTCACAATGTTTTCGGTTTGTCAAATTGTTGCCATCTTTTGCCCGTCCTCGAGGCCAGTTGAGATGCGGCAGGCACGATAAATCCTGGCGTCTGCTGGTTTTCATGGTGAAAAAAATGCATCTGGTGACTTGATGGTGGTTTCATGGGCATACATTGAATGTGATTTAATGGAATTCAATGGTGATTTCATGGGATTTAGTTTAATTTTTGGTTTAGGTGTGGACATTGCGATTTAATGGTGGTAAAATCGACATATCATGGTAAACCAACTGCTGAATGAATGCTTGGTAAGTTTGGAGTTTCACCGTTGGAATTCTTACTAAGGATGAACCAATGCTTAACCTGGGAACATCATCGCACATGTTTATTCGTGGTAATGGCATGCCCCCAATCCCCAGCAAGCGTTTATAACTAAGAGGACTAGGGGTCTATAGATACCCTCCGGTAATCAAAAACCATGGGCTTCCTAAACAAACAAATCCACCATAGAAATACCATCTGGTTATTTAACAGTTCGCCATGGAAAGATCCACCATCTTTAATAGGTAAACCATCTATTTCTATGGGCCATTTATACCATGGCTATGTCAGTCATAACCATAGAAATAGATGATTTCCCCAGCAACAAACCTCCATTTACAAGCGATTTTCCATCTAGCCACCTCTAATTACGATGATTTCATGGAGAACGATGAGGATACGAACCAATAAAAACTGGTCCACTGATCATTGGTCCACATGTACCTTTTGGTATTTAAGATATAGCTATGGAAAATCAACGTTTTAAATAGGTAAATCATCATCAATCATCTATAAATTGGCAATTGTTCATAGCTGTGTTACACAAGCCTTTGGGGTTACCGTAAACTGGCATTTCACTGGCGATTCTGAGGGATACACTCCAAAGATGTTCTGTTTATTCTTCAACCATGATATTACCATCTGGTTATTTAATAGTTCGCCATGGAAAGATCCACCCATTTTTAATAGGTAAACCTCTATAAATGGGCCATTTATACCATGGCTATGTTGGTCATAACCAGAGGGTAGGATAAACTATCATAATTTCGCCTGAAAAGTTCGGCCAAAAAATGGGATGATTCCCGTGATTTCCCGTGGGAGGTCTCTACTGAAAATTTACACAGAAATATCAACCGCCAGAAGTGTTCAAAACCCGCTTTACGTCGTCCCTTAAAAAATTGCCTCAGAAGATATGCCCATTTTGTGGATGATCTAGGATAGTAAAGTCCCATGCGCTCGTCATCCGAATCATTCAAGCATGATGTATCCGAATTGGATGGCTAAACCCTTATCATGATGCTGAAATCACAATGTCAAGCCCGGATTAATAAATCATGGTTTATTCATTGGGGGGGGTACCTCCTCCAACTCATATGATACTTAAATGGAATTCTCCCAATTAAACAGCCGTTTGGGGTTTATTAATCCAGGGTTGACATTAGATAATTATGATTAAATAACCTATTGGGCATGGTTTATCTAGGGTAACCAACTGGATGGGTACTTTGTACAACCCCAAAGGGTTGTGTAACACAGCTATGAAAAAATGTCAATTTATCTGGTTGGTGGTTTCAACCCCTCTGAAAAATATGAGTTCGTCAGATGGGATGATGACATATATGGAAAGTCATACAATTCCATGGTTCTAAACCATCAACCAGTTATAGATGATTGATGGTGGTGAAATCACCAAAAACTAATTACTTGAATCCTCATCAATCAACAGGATTTAGCAGCCACTGCCCCACTGCGGATTTGGCATGCCTCATGCACCCCACGCCACTGCAGCCGTTGCGTTTCTGTTCCAAGCCTCAGGGTCTCAAATCGGCATAGTAACCCAAAAGATCAAAAAAACAACATGAAATCCTTCACTTCACTTCTCTGCAAGCCAACAGGCTTGGATGGCTGGGCTGGTGTTACTTCTTCCAAGACCCTAAATCCTCTGCGCTGCAGATCTTGAAAGCAAGCATTCACACGGGTCTTGCGGGGTATGTAAGCCAAGTGCTGGTAAAGGCGTTGCCTTGTCCAGAAAAAAATGAGACACGCGGGGCAGGTAGGTCCATCGATCAGATGCCGTTCGATGGCTAAAAAAAATGGTGTGCCTGTCGCTTGTGGGCTGCCGCACTGCCAGTCCTTGTGGGGTATCAAAAACGCAACGTCCGCAAAAACATTGGGAGTATCAGGATCCTATTTTGTGGGGATATCCCCTTACATAGGCCTTATATATGGTAGGTACCTCCGTCCACAATCGGTTCCTGTTGCATGGCCATTGACAAAAACATACGGCTGCTCAGCTTCTGGAGATTCATTGCCCATGGAGGCGATGTATGGTCAATGGGAGATCTCCAGGATCCTAAATTGGAGGTACGTTAGTACCATATTTTTGGCCATATTTTCTAGGGATATTCCCTGAAATTTAGGCCTTATATAGGCCTTATATATGGTAGGTACCTCCATTTTAGGATCCTGAAATTCTCATTGATATGGTCTGCATACCGTCTGGTTATGACGAACAGTTCGCCATGGTAGTTCGATGGCCCATAGAAATGGATGATTTTCCCAGCGAACGACCACCACCATTTATGGTTGGGATTTTCCATGGCGAACTGTTAGTCATAATCAGACGGTATCTTTTTGGGGTTTACTATAATCATAAAATGGTTCTGATATCTTTTGATATGCTACACCACAAGGTGAGGCCCTAAAAATAAAAGTGATGTTGAGAACACCACATGAACAAACAAAATACACTATAGTTGACCAAGTATATCTACAACATTAGCACATTTCTGGTTTATACACCACATGATCAACATGAAAACTATAGATATACCACGCAAAAACAATGTATCCGAGCCCTGACGTTTTTCGAAGTCAACTGCGCTGGAAAATGGCAGTCACCCGAGCCCGAGTAACGTAGGAAATGCCCGGGCCCTAAATGGTGTATAGTTGGGAAAATCATCGAACTTTTGCTAGTGGATTTTCACTTGCCACGTTTGATTGCCGAAGAATATTATATTTATATATATACATGTAAAAAGGTCATGGATGACAATGGCCAATCTTAGATAGATAACATGCATATTCTTGTTGGCTATAGTACACATCCTCATTAATGACAAGAGATTAAACGACTGCAGAACCCATCCATGGTTCTTGTAGAATCATAGGAAGATGAAACACATGACCAAACAACGCCGAATGGTTGAATTTATGGCACCTACTATAATTGTCAATATATCAATATATCAATATAAAAAAAATAGTTAAATATTGCTATCCTTCGACATTCCGATATATAATATAATAAAATATATTACAATATAACATAACATAATATAATATTATACAATATAAAAAAGTATAAAATTATATAATATAATACAATATATTATAGTATAATATAATATAACATAATATAATATAATATAATATAATAATAAAATATAATACAATATAATACAATATAATATAATATAATATACTATAATAATATAATATAATATGATATAAAATAATATAACATATTGAAATATACTAAAATATAATATAGTAATTTGTATTAATATACAATAAAATATAATATAGTTTAATATAATATAAAATAAAACAA
>Ga0126342_10012261_pt1 | contig 15293 bp, 15 predicted proteins | sample Cyp1metagenome_FD_92528 | JGI IMG/M metagenome (GOLD analysis project Ga0126342, IMG submission 92528) | Coral microbial communities from Lord Howe Island, Old Settlement Bay, Australia - Cyphastrea 1 metagenome | ecosystem: Host-associated > Invertebrates > Cnidaria > Coral ...
CCCCCCCGTGCTCGCAAAAGTCCAGACTGCGCACAAGCCGCGCGGTGGTCGCCAAGAGGGTCTAGAGTGCGACGGCGCCGGCAGAAGCGGGCAGATAAGGGCAGTGGCAATCGGAGGCGCCACAAGAGAAGCAGGCGGAACAGGTGGCTCGGGTAGCTGTTGTCATTGTGGTAGGGGATTGTGGTGAATGCTCGGCTGGCGTGTGGCCCTGTTTGTGATTCGAGCAGCGCTTGGCTCCCGGGGTCAAGCCGATCGCGGACTTCAGTTCGGAATGCTGTGTGTGTGGTTGTAGCTGCTTTGTGTTGCCATCCTCTCCCCAGCGCAACGCCGTCTTCAAAGTTGTGGTGAAAACCTACCTGTTTTCCCAATTTATCTCATGATTTATTTGGTTTAGTGAATCGAATTATTTCAACGTGTAAGTTCGTCCAACCTATTTCATCTGTTCATTCTAACTAGCGTGTCTTCTGTATATTTTTGTGTCCAATTTACGTGTTTCCCTACTCATGTGCGAGAAATCTTGCAAAATTGATGGTGCAGAGTTGCGTGCCAACCAATCGTACGAGGTTTCTTTCAAACTTGCAAGTGGGGCAGCTGGAGGTGAAGAAAAAATGTTTTGCTGAGCTGAACACGAAGCGATTGCCCGAGACTTCTTCCAAAAAAACACGCTGAACCCCCCCAAGGAAGTGATTCTACGGAATGCCTTCCAGTCTTGGAATGAAGACTGCGCGCAGTGTTGTTCCCTACCTACCATTTTGTTTTCCGATTTTTCGTGTCACACGTCTGAAGAAAAATGCGTTTGCAAAAGAAAATAAGTCTGAAACTAGTTATTTTTTTCAAACGTATCTTTTAACTTTTGACGGAAAACTGCCTCGCTGTGGCAAAACAATGCAAAACACACATGTTTTTGTAAAATTCTATTTTCACGAGCACGGTTTCCGGTCCGGCGGGATGTTTTTGTTTCGATGTGACACTGCTCGTGCACTTTGCACCCTGGTTGCCTTTTGGCATGCGGGTTAAAGTTTTAGAATGGCGGCGGTACGAGTACTTGCACACATCCCTGTGCGATGCTACCCCGTCCTCATTACATCAAATCATCACGCCACCGCCTCTTACCGACACTTCCACGCTACGTTTCTTCATTTTCATCAGTTCGGTTGACTTCAAGCAAGTGATATGCAACGCGCTATCTGCTTGCACCAAGATGTTCCTGCTGCAAGTGAAACTAGTTGATTTCTATATACCGACCAGGGAATTAAAACCAATATGTTGGTTCGCAGGTTTGTAGGTACAATCTGCCGGGCGACTGGAGACCTACAAATTTCATGAATAAGCTTAGACTCAGGCAGATGCTACAGGGCATGCGTGGGGCCTACAACAGTTGGACCCAGGTCAGGTTCCCATGTTAGCATCTGAATCCCCATTAGTTTGAATTTTTTGGAAGAGTCCTTTGTAGAAAGGGTTTTGAGGCGCCACCACTGGGAACCCAATCTTGTAGAGAAGCAGGACTTCATGGAGCTCAGTTGCAGCAAATACCAGTATGTATCATCAAAATTATCAAGAAATAAACTGAAAAAAACGGAAGATCAAATTTTGAGTCACTAAGTCAACAGAATGGCGTTTCTTGGTTTTAAAACTTAATCAGACCTAAAGGGTCGATTTGTCCAAGGGATTTGTTCGGCCGGACAAAGGCTTAACGCCTGCTGCAGAAACAAGTCACCGTGGAAGGGACAGAAATTTGACATTAAATGGGAAGGATGTTCGACGAATCGTGAATTGAAATTCTTTTGGACAGAGGTCTCATGAGGTTTCCAATCAAACATCGTGGATCGAAATCCAAAAAGAAAGTGATTGGTGGCGGAAATGGCCGGCTAAACGATGGAGGCGAAGGACTAGAGGTAGAAATAGCAACTGCTGGGCAGGTAGCAAAGCTTTAAACTTTCAATGTTCAAAGATGTTGCCAATGCTGTATGGAGGGGCATGTCGCACTTTTTGAATACTTTTTTGACCACACCTTCATTTGCAACCAATTTGTTGACGATGGGAAGCCGAAAACAAGATCGTAAACCCAAAAACACGGGACTTGGGTGCTGTGGGCTTGTTGAAGTGATGAGCCCTGACGAACATGAAGGACAAAAAAATGCCGGAAAAAAAAACAACAACCAGAATACGTTCTTATTGAATTCGATCAAAAAAAAACTGCAAAGACTGAAATTTTAGCGGTGTTTTTGTGGGGCCAGACCCAGAAGGGGCCGGGAAGAAACCTTTCACGGCGAGATTGTTTTGGTCCTTGTTTTGTAGGAGCCCGGTGGCACATGAAGAACAACAAGGACTCAATGATTGTGAGATATTATCCACCGGTCTTCAAAGACGTTTTCAAAAATGTGTGAATTTGTGGTGTTTAAGATGCTCTTCAGCCAAATTGTGAAACATGTAGTCTTACATGTGGTTTTAGCCAGTTTCAGACTTGCTATTACGGCGGCCCTTTGCAGCATAGGATAGCGGTCCCTTGGGCCAGAGGCGCTAAATGGTGTTCTTTGGACTGGCCGCATGGCAAGTTTGATAAATGTCCTTTACATTGCTTTCTGTTTTGGTTTGTCCCCATTAATCAACAAAATGAAAGCCTGCAAAAATTGCAGTTTACCCTTGCTTTTGTGGGCTGGACCGGGGCCAATTCCTCCTGTGAGGCTGGGGGGTAACCATTCAAGATTTGTTTTGTAGTGAAGCACCTTGGGTCCTTGTTTGGTAGGAGCCTGGTGGCTCATGCAAAAACAAAAGGCTCAATGACTATCGGATCATTATCCACTGCTTTCGTTCTAGATTCCGATTCTACATCATTGGTTGGAAATTTCCTTTCAGAAGAATTCCATGGTATTTTGATGTATTTTGTACTGGGGTGCCTGATTGCCTCGGACTCCCGTAAGATTAAATGCTGCCGTGTGAGACAGCCATCCTTGAGTAGTTTTTAGTCATGCCAGCTGTTTGCTGATAGCGTCTTTGTTAAAATCGGTTCTTGCTGGGCTGCTTCTGTTCGTTTTGTACCTTGATTGCCTGAAGATGTCACAAATCACGTATGGGATGACTGAATGAAAAACACACACAAATCAAACATTCATAGCGGTTCGATTGGCACCCCTCCTTTTCCAACCGGGTGCTTGTTAATTTTGGTTACATCTCTGGGTGGTCTTTTTTTTGCAAGATTGGATGTTGATCATGGCCCCCCGAATTTGAATACAAAGTAGCAGCACAAGCAAGTATGAAATGAGAGGCCCTGCATGCCTGTCAACTATCCAAAAAAGTATGACGAAGGGACACAACACAAAATGCAGTTACGGGCCAAAATGAGAAGACTAGGAAGACTTAGGAAGACCATCCTGGGGTTTGGAGCACTGAGGGAGGATTCTACAAAAATTGGTCATGACCTCATGGACCCTTTGATATCTTCCAGAATGATCCAAAATGCTCTTCTCTACAAAAGTACATTGGGGTTTTACATATCCCAAAAAGTCTCAGCAACCATGTCTCTACAAAAAGCTATGCACGGCCTGTACTAGAAAGTCAAAATGACCTCTCTACAAGAGTGAGTAAGGGTTCTGAGGTACCTAGAGCATGTAAAAGCCGTCTCCCAGAGCACTTTGTAGAGGACTCAAGGCCATTGGTTTTGTAGGGGAAATTGGCGTGGGGATTTCTGTCTAATTATTTGCATCATCAATCATCATCACACTGCTTGCTTGTGTCGACATCCTCATGTTGCGCTGCTTGATCTTCGCATCCTTGTTTTTAGCGGTGTGTCCATGGGATTCGTCGTTTGATTTTTCCTTGTGTCATCACGCTGCATGCAAAAACGCAAGAACCGTGCTATTGGATCGATGGGATGTTTAGAAATATACGAACACATGTAGCGTCAAAATCATTACGATGTCAACTTATTTGTAGAAATTGATCCTGTTTGACCACAAACACCAGTGCTTTTGATCAATATCCTTAAAACTGGAAACACATTCCAAGCAGATCATGTTGTGTCCCAAGTGAAACCGACCCTGACAGAAAAAAATAGAAGCAACAATCAGAAGTGAATGTGAACTACCCCACAAGTTTGCCTGGAAACATTCCAGGTTCCAGACGTGACAGCACACCGCTGCTTCAACACAGAAACGATCTCCACCAACAAACAGCTTCATCGCAGCGAACCAGTGAAGAATTCAGAAATCCTTACAAGTCACACGCACAGAAAAAAATAGAAACTCCAAAGATGACTCGCTGAACCCAACAAATGATGCACGCCTTTTTCACAGTCCATGACACCACGCACCAATGGACCAAGACCGCCAAACAGAACATGCAAAGAATGTCGACGCAAAATACCACGACTCCCACACTCACGATCCAAGCAAACCCTTCATAAATTCGGATGTGAAAAGACTTGGCCACGAAGATACCTCGCGTGCGGACCCCCGGAGGAATTGAAGGGAAGGAACAAAGCAGAAAATAGCGTCATTATTGCGCCGTATCAAGGATTTATGTCCCAGCCCCGACTATCTTATCTGCGAAAAACAAGTGGAACTCACATATCCTGGGCCGTGTCGTCTACTTGTCGTATCGTCCACTTCAAGTGATACAAGTATATGCACACAATATTCTGCACAGACACAGAGCCGCGACAGACCTTTTTTGTTGCAGAAGGGATTCATGCAAGCAAATTGAGGTTGGACCACGTTCGCTCCCAACACAGTTCTGCAAATGCATTGGACGCCGGCACCATGCCATGTCAGCGACGACAGCGATGCTACAAAGTCTTGTGCCCTGCCTTTGTGACCTGACTGGCACTCGCCAAGTTAGTTTTAGCGAGTTTTTCGTGGTTCACTAGTCATTTTGGGCGTCTTTGTGCTGAAACTGGCTCCTGAGAACAGCAACCAACATTGCGCAGGACAGGCAACAGGCCTTTGCAGAATTGCTGGTGTGGATGGTGGGCCTATTGTCTTTGCTGTTGTCTTTGAACATCTTCATTGTTTTACCTCGCGGGCCCAAAGAAGCAAGAACAGCAAGGAGAGGACCCGGAGAATCTGTGGGCAGGACCTTGCAGGCTGACATGTTTGTGTCTGAACAGTTTCCGCGCAGCTTTCGCCAAATTCGGCCACAAAAAAAGGCAAGTCAAGAAGCCGAAACTGCCACAAGGAACACCAAATGCACAAATTTAGAGCGGCGTCAACACAAGCTTGAAACGGTACAACATAGAGTTTAATATCTGATAATGCATTGCAATTGCGACAAACAAAGCTCATGCATGCTGAGTTGATCCGTCTAAATTTGTGTGGTTGTTACAAGATTGTTTTGCAGAATTCAAACATATGCAAGTAAGTGAAGGCTACACAGATCCTTACAGGATCCTCCAGGTTCTTCTTGTTTACACTTTCCGTGACTCCTTCATCTTTTCTTCCATCCTTCCATTCTTCCATTCTTCCATTCTTCCATCCTTCCATCCTTCCATCCTTCCATCCTTCCATCCTTCCATCCTTCCTGATTCCTTGTTTCGTCGCGTGAAAATTGATCGTCATCGATGATCATAAATATTAAAGATGATAATAATTGATAATAATTGATAATAATTGATAATAGTTGATAATAATTGATAATAATTGATAATAATTGATAATAATTGATAATAATTGATAATAATTGATAATAGTTGATAATAATTGATAATAATTGGATAATAATTGATAATAATTGATAATGATTGATAATATGTGTTTGATCCAATATGTTTTCTGACACCTCCCTGCTTGTACACCGTCTTTGTTGATGTCTTTTGTGAACTGTTAAACTTGTAGCAGGTGATCCTGAAAGACGTACGCGGCTTCTTGGCACTGGGTTTCGTTTCCTGGTGATCCTGCGTGAGAAAAATACCGGGGCGGCTGTGTCCAAGCCCAGACTTCTTATACTTATCCCACGCCGCCATGTTTGCAGTATTCAAAGTTTCCGTTGTACCGTAAGAGGTTCAAGATACGAATGTATTGGGTTCGCATTGCGTTTTTCAAACTTAACCTGACAGGCTGCAACATGGCAGCGTTTGTGGAGCAAAGGATAGCGCAAAGATTTCTGCAAATGCACGCAGACCTAAGGAAGCAAAGAGAATGAAGCGTTTTCTTTGGTAGATGAGCTTGGTGAATGTGTGATTGCCATGGGTTGCCAATGATCAAGTTCCTAACGATGGATATGTATTGTTTTTATGATATTGATGTTGATAGATTTTATCATCTATACAATATGAACTGCATCTCTTGGAGTCCCGTAGAATGTGAACGAAGTGGAAATAAGTGGAACCTTCTGCAGCCACTATACAGGGCTGATGATGTACGCAAAATTTCGATATGTCACAGCCACCGGCCACCAGATACACACCGTTGGATGTTCCATGCATGTCACATCCGACGATCTTCTGGATTTGCTGGGATATATACTCAACATTACTCAACGATAATTTTAATATGATTGAATGATATTTGAATGATATTTGAATGATATTTGAATGATATTTGAATGATATTTGAATGATATTTGAATGATATTTGAATGCATGTTGTTTAGCCCTGGCTTCCGCTTCCGACTTCTCACTCCGCCTCAGGCGACTCGCGCAGCTGGTAGATGTGAAGTATGAACTAAACTCGTCACGCAAGAGTCCTTGCATCATTGTATCATTTAAGGCAGGCCACAATAACAGGTTCCGCAATCTTTCTCTTAGCAAACCTGTGCACTTTTACGTTCCCTGTTACTCCAATTGCGCCACCCTTGTCCGGAACTCGGATTGCCTCCTTCATCCCTTGCCATGCTGTTAGTGTTGAGCGGCATTTTGTTCTGAATTTGCATTTCATTCGCGGTCACATGCGGTCACCATGTCATGTCGCTTTGATTTGACGCACTACACGTTTATAACCTGTGGCAAGCCGCTCGCAGCTCCTTTTTTGGCCGAGAAATTGAGTCCAGTCCCGGTGACGTCGTTGTCACTTGACATTAACTCGTAGCGCCTGGCAACGGCAACGGTCGTGTGGCATGGCAGGATGGAGGTCACATGAGTCCAGCCTTGGTGTCCTCCTGGACATCCAAACGGTACGTCTTCAACCTCGGCAGTGTTCGGAATCCTTCGGAACCCATGTGGGCCAATAAAAATCTACAGGAAAGCCTGGTTTTTAGCTATATATATATATATATATCATATATATATGATAGGACGTTCCTGTAAATTTTCCCATCAGTCAAAACTGGGAGTTCAGAATCCATGTGGTGTCAAATCAAAGGACTCAATTCATCTCTCCCTTCTATTCGAAAACACAAAATGCAAGGTATGCAAAAAAAAACGAAATATCGATCCATAATCCATAAATATCCATAAATATCCATAAAATTCCATAAATATCCATAAAATTCCATAAAATATCCATAAATATCCATAAAATGTGCAGTATTTTTGCATTGCGCAGCGTCTTGTGGATTGGTTCCACGGATCAAAAAATCCCATACAGCGTGTACATCCCCCAGTCATCACCATTTCGATTGTATGAACCATCCCCAAATGGTAGGTTTTTGGCATGAGGTTTACCACTTTAACATCATATAACCATCATATAACCATCATATAACCATCATATAACAATCATATAACCGTCATATAACCATCATATAACCATCATATAACATCATATAACCGTCATATAACCATCATATAACATCATACAACACATCATATAGCCATGAAGATCCTGAAACGAAAGGGGCCAGTCCTGACTGGCGACATTCGAATCCAATTCTCGGTGGCCCCACTTCTGCAGTTTCATCTTCGTTGGTGCCATGACGAACTTCACCTGCCCAGCCATGCAGAAAAAAACATCTGTATTTTTGGTCTAGCCATTGGGTACCCCAATAATTAGATGGTGAATACGAAACATTAATCCTAAAATCTGTGGTCCCTTCTGGGGCTTCAATTTTGACCCATCCCCATATATTCTTGCATAATGTATATACTATATACTGTATATATATATATAATTATATAATATACGTGTATATACATACTATCCTTGGCATCACACAGCAACAGCTGCCAGCTTTTGAACAGAGAATCAACTCCTTTGTGATAAACCCAATGGGAAACACTGCATCCGACAGGACCTGTTTGCGACCCGTGGCTTCGGGCGAAGCCAAGGGGATGCTCAGAAGTACGTGCTGCGCGAAGCCGCTCGGATGGACCCGCTGGGGAACTGGGTTGAAGGGAAAATGTTACAGGCAACAAAATGTTTTCTCCAGACTCCAGTCACCTATGGTTGTTTTGCAATTCTTGTCCACAAAAAAGCAGGAAATGAAACCAGTTCTCCTGACCCAGGATTGGAAAGGGCTGTCGCACACTTGGGATGGTCCAATGGTCTGTCGACGAAAAAAGCACCAGTGTTGAAACCACTATCATCCACTATCTACTCTGGTTGGTGGTTTCAACCCCTCTGAAAAATATGAAAGTCAGTTGGGATGGTTATTTCAAATATATGGAAAAAATAAAAAGGCTGTATCCCCAAGAAAAACGACGATTACTGTAAACATATGAGGAAAAAAACAAGTGCTGTTTGCAGCCCCTGAATTGAATCGCATCCGGATTGATGCTCCTTTTTCTCGGAACCCATCCAGACTTGTAGCAAGATCAACAAAGCCTAAAACCAACTGCAAAGTGCAGAAAAGTTAATATGGTAAACCCAACAATCATCCATCCCCACTTCTACTAAAAATGAGTAGTACAGTACTATAAACTATAAACCATCCGTAAAATGCGGGTTCATTATTTCTGTTATTCTGTTTACATCTGTTTACCACATTAGCAACTTCGTTGTCTGCTCCTCATCCTCTCCACTCAAGGCCCTCGCACCTTGCCCTCTCCAGTTTCACTTGCTTGCTGAAAGCCTCAACCATCCCATTCGTACCGAAAAATGCAATGGACTCCAGCCACTGAAATTCTGCACCACTGGTTTAAAATGGCCAGGATAGAAGAAATTCAGCAGAATGGGTTTAACATGAGTAGAATAGGCAGAGGAAAAACATAAATGCTCTGACAGGAAAATCACCAAAACTGACCAGTTTTGCGAGCACCTTTCCATCCTCTTCAGCAGGTCCAATGGACTAATCGACCAGGGCGCGCACCACCACGGTTGCTCCAGTAGTACTGTTGCCTGACAGTATACACATCCGCCTCAGTCAAGAACATGTTCCAATCCAAGAGGTGTAAGGTTCATTCCATTGCTTCGCATATCACAGTGCGTAACATGCGGTTCAAAAACAGAAGCGTCAAACGTGCACCCAAACGAAGCATGCAAATCCCAGACGGACACCCCTCGGCCATCCGAGGCCCAAACGTCTTCTTGACGCTTTGCAAAAAAGCCTGAGCCAATTTGGTGGATGTTAATGTTTTGCCATGCTCAATGCTCTCATGCAAAAGCTTGGACTGAAGATCAATCTGACAAATGCTCCGTGTGTTAATTTATTTGCCTTACTTGCGGTATGAATCAATATAACATATACATAATATAGACATGAAATATCTTTGAATTGGGGTGCCCATGGACCCGCATAAGGTTTAGTATCACTTCATCATTTAGTTTCGGGGTCAAGAAGTACAGTAGTTGTAGAAAACTTATAAAGATCAAGAAAAAACATTGAACATCGTGATTTGTGTGTATTATGAGTTTGTGTATATGTTTATCCCATCAGTTGATCATTTTCACCCCATCCCCCATCCCCCATCCCCAGAATTTGTTCATCCCATCTGGGCAGCCAGGGCTGAAGCACGTGGTGCGGGGATCGGGAGACGTCCTGGCATCTGGGGTTGAACTCCTGTGGGGAGTTACACCTATAATCCCGTTCTATGGGTAGGTAGCCATCGAAAGTTAGGGCTTTGCTGAGGATTTGCACTTGGAGAGTTGAGAGTGGTGAGTGGTGTATCTGACTCAGATTTACTGCTGCACAACAGGCCTGTCCAAGTTTGCTTTCTTCCTCTGGGAAAATCCACTAGGTCTTGCAGGCAGCTAGACTAGACCCACCAAACTTCATTAGAACTTAAAGCATCCGTCACACATAACGCATGTCTGAAGATTTTGTGACTTCAACATTTGTTGTCTGAACATTTTTTGACATGAGATTCCTGACTTCACATCACATCCATTGGGAAGAGTCTGGAGTCTACACCCAGGAGCCTCAACAGGATGTCGTCTCTGCTCATGGTATGTCCCCTGGGAATTTCATCGAAAGCCACTTGGACGTACCTGTGGCTGATATTGGCTGTTCACGGGTGAGGATCAAAAGACACTGAGAGACAGGTGGTAGGTGAACAAGTATTGCATGGTAAATGATCATCAAAAAAGGTCCTCGAGGTATGTTGAGCCCCCCAGAGGTAATCGATTGGGACTGTAAACCAATCGAACTTTCCCCAGAGCTTCGCTCAAAGCCAGAGTTATGCCACATGGCCAAAGGGTGACCAGAGCGCACGAATTGCCCCAAAGGGTTTGGTCTGGAACTACTTGCATGACCTCGTTGGGTGCGATACCAATACAACCATCCCAGTGGGGACCTGGGATACATGGGATATGGGGTACACAGCCAACAAATATAACGTGGCATAGCCTCAAAATGTCGGATCCAAGTTATGGCAGTCTATGCAAAATTGGGATCTGGTCTCCACTTGGGGGGCCGTCAGCCTCCTCTGGGAGCTGACCGTCTCAATCACATCTTTCCAGATTTCATAATTTTCATAGGATGAAGCTGCAGCGTTGTCAGTCATCTAAATCCGTTCATATCTTTTATTCATTGAAGAAAAAGTGCCGTGCAGATCTTCTACGCCCCAGACTCGCTTCGGTCTCAGGTGGGGCTTCGTTGGATGCACCGGCACCTAACAGCCGCGGAAGAAAAAGATCTCCGTCGCCCGGAAAAGATGGAAATGGAAAACATCAAAACACTCGGAATTTGATGAGGTTATGCTGGGGTTGTAGCCCCAAACTAGCCAGCTTCACTATCCTTTTTGGGGGCACTCCTCTAATCTCTTCTATATCTGGCTAGTTTGATGGGCCCCCGCGGATGGTAATACATTTCGCATCCGTGAAAATAATGGAATCTGTGTGCCTCCTTGGCAGCCTTGAAGGTCTTGCCAATCTTTTGGGCAAGCTCCTGGTCCCAGATGCACAAGACGATCATGACTGGGGAGAACGTCTGATGTTTAATGATAATTCATTGTATTTATGATCTTTCATGGATCTTTCATGGATTTGGATAGCTGTGTCTAGAAACTCTAAGAGACTCTAAGAATCTCTAGGACTACTTTGACGGTTGATTTTAGCTTCCCTTTGGAACTGATCAGGAAATGTTGAGGTCAGTGAAGGAGCTCCACTGAATCAACCTGATAGGATGCCCCTGCATCATCCAAACTCAACTGCAGCCAATCTTCAAAAACAGACTAGTCCGACTAGGGCCTATGAATAAAATATTTAAAGAATCTGCTTGAAACCACCAACCAATCACCACCAGCCACCACGGACCGGACCCCTGTGTTTTTGCCAGTCTTTCCAGGTCCTCTTTACTTCCAAAGCCAGGAGGATCTCGGTAGATCTTCTTCTCCGCAGCGTTTCGTCCTTGCAGTTGACATGCCACCTGGTACCTCAAAAGTCACCTGAAGCCATGGATCCAACATGATCCAACATTGAACATGTTCCCTTTGGATCCCTTTGGGGTAAATGATGTTTGGAGAACCTGCCGCCACCTCCGCTCCTGTGGTATAACGCTGCCTTTCCGTGAAGACATCCTTGGAGCAGAGCTTCAAGGGTGGCTCACTCGTGACATGATCAAAGTGGAAGGACTCACAAGCTAAGTAGGGTCTGGCCAATAACCCGGCCTTATTCCCATTCATGCACTTCTTTCGTGTGGCTTTACTTTAAAAGAGAACTTTAATTTACCTCAATTTTTGTAGGAGTTATTTCTTTTCCGTCTCTTCAGGGGTTGCTATATCTTTTAAATAAGGCTAGAAATGTGGCTCCCCAGTTGTGCCAAGCCGCATTGGTGATATGCTGCGTCAGCTGTAGGCCGAACGCCTGCAGCTCGCAGCCGGGGAGGTGCCCAGTTCCCCAACCGGGTCATCCAACCACATTGGAATCACATGGCCACCTCCAATGCAGCCTACCCTCTGTTGAAAATTGCTATTTATAGTGGATTTTCCCATTTCCATAGTTATGTTAGTTTACCAGAGGGTACTTCAATGGTCCACGCCTGTCGATGATATGCCTCCGTTGGTTCATGCAGCCGTGCTCGCCTCAGCCAGTTTGTTAGGGCCCATCTGGGTGTGGGTCACAGCCCAATCTGAGATACCCTTCATGAATGTATAGTATATCTACCCTTCAGAAAGAATTTATCTAGCTGGGCAAATAATACTACTATATTATGTATATGTAATATACATTCATATCTTTGATTAAAAAAGTCGAAGATTCCTCCACAACTACCAAGAAACCAAACCACCTACCAAAGGTTTCTCTCGGGTCACTGCTTTTCCCACCAGTTTGTCCCTTAAAATCTTCGCTGAGTTGGCCCCACTTTTCCAACCGTGCACGTTCTTCTCCAGGGAGCTGGCGGGGTGACAAATTCATGGAGATTGCTTTGTTTTTGGTGAACAAAAATGAAAAAAACCTATGGAAAACTGGAAGAATTTGAAAGTCAAGTGGGATCATCATTCCAGGATGGAAGATAGAACATAAATGAACATAGCCTCTGGCAATCAAACATGGTGTTCAAAAAAAAATGTCGATAGTTGTCCAAGTACCGTAAAATCTCCACTTAGTTGGGGGATTTCCCAGCTTGCCATGTTTGACTACCAGAGGGTACCTTACAGATGTCTTGAAATCGTGATTTTCCATGATGATGACACGATGCCAGCGGGTACTCTTTTCCTGTGTGGGTGCATCCCCAGCCGCATTCGTTGGCTACTTCACTAAAACTCCGGATCAACGACCATCATCAACCAACCTCAAGCTTAGGACTATCATCTTGTGGCCATTTATATCCATGTATAGGGTTCCAAAAAAGATAGAAAAGTAGCAAAAGAAGCATCGAACCGAAATCATTGTAGAATCAAGATTTTAAAAAATAACCACCTGTCAAACCTTTCCCTATACCTTTCCCTATACCTTCATCCAAAATGAATCTAGACATCAAACTGTTGAAAACAAAACAAATTCCCCTCTGCTAATCAAAAAAGGAAACGGGAAATCCCCGAACTAAATGGAGGTTTTAATGGCAAAATCATCTATAAATGAGCCATTTTCCAGCCATGTTTACCAAACGCTAATCCCTAAAAACTTCCCCATTATATAAATCTCATGTTTACCATGTTTAACCCCATTTAACCCCCATTTGCTGACGTTTACCGAGCATTTTTCTAGACAGAAAACGGCCGGGGCCCGCACGTCATCATCTCTAAGCAACTGCCCATCAGGGGGCGGTGCAGGTGGATCCATGGCGCCTCAGTGTGGTTGGTCTGGGGATAGTCTCATCGTATTTAAATACGATCTAATATATCGTAATTGTAATGATAGTATCTAATATAATTCTAATATCGTATCTATATCATAATATAGTCTCATATATCTGGGGATAGTCTCATCCATAGATATATATATATATACATATATTATAATTGTCTAATCTATAATAATCTATATTAGTATATTTTATTTGTTAATATATATATATTACAATTATCTAATCTATAATAATCTATATTAGTATATTTTATTTGTTAATATATATATACACACACTGTATAGTAGTTTAATATCATAGTATTTTTTCTCATATGCATCATCTAATTAAGTGAGTATGTAGAATATAGCAATGAACACGATAATCATAGTAATTAACTAGTATCAACTAGCAATATTGATGTGCACACTCACTAATATTGCTAGTCGGGTAATATTATATGGGTATATCACTAATTGATATAAAATATGTTTGGCTAATTAGTGAATTGTTTAATGGTAATATTGACTACTATAATTTTAATGATCATCTCTAAAAGTGATGTCATAGTAATTATTATCTATCATGATATTGTCATGAAGCGATGATCATAATTAACTAATAGCAGTATTATGATTAATTACAACTACTGGTAGTAGTGGTATACCAGAATGATATCTTGTAACTACTTTACTATACCAGAGCAATAGTGATGTTAGTGTTGACTAATCTTAATACAATAATACAAGTATTGATAGCACCAAATAGTAGTCGTAACTGATGGTTTAAATAGATTCAAGAATGGTAAAACATAATAATGTTTGTCATAAATGATAGATGATAACAAAAACAATTCTAGCAACAACCATGATAGTGAAATCACTAACAAAACGCTCGTAGCTGCTATGAAATCATGAGGATCTCGCCAACAATGGGGATAGCATAGGATACAGTACATATATTTATTATTATTTATACATCTATTATCATTATCTATCGATCTACCATGATCCTATCTATCCATCCATCTACCTATCTACCTATCTATCTACCTATTCATACTGGTCAGCCACTTGAAGCACTGGAAATCGGCGGTAGCATCATGCTCTCTGCTTTCTTTGGATCGTCCAGTTGTCACTGAGGATCGGACCAGCTACCTGCAGCCATGGTGGATGTTGTGTGGGATTTTGACGGTTCATTGATGGTGAAAATAACTGGTGGTTCACGGATACTAAGTATTGTTGGGATAATTGATGGTTAATAACCACATTATTGTTGGTTCTATAATCAATGTTAATCATGGGTATAAAACCAACAATACGAGATGATCTAGATGAAGAATGGATAGCTGGAATACGTGGGCAACCCAATGCCATAAAGCTACCATGTGGGAACCTTGAGATTTTGGAGTTGGTTTATTCCATAAAGTTTCCCACACTACTGAACTAGTGATCCCCACCGTTTACCAAAATTCCCCACCTGCCAGGTGAGGGTTGTTAGATTTTATGTCAGTTGCCTCCTCCTCCTGCCGCCTCCTGCCTCCTGCCTCCTCCTCGTCCTCCTTGTCGTCCTTGTCGTCCTCCTCAACCGCGAGTATCCATGCCAAGTGTTCCCTGCCGGACCTCAACCATGACCATCCACGCCGAGTGTTCCCTGCCGGACCTCAACCACGACCATCCACGCCCAGTGTTCCCTGCCGGACCTCAACCGCGAGTATCCACGCCCAGTGTTCCCTGCCGGACCTCAACCGCGAGTATCCA
>Ga0126342_10012262_pt1 | contig 15291 bp, 12 predicted proteins | sample Cyp1metagenome_FD_92528 | JGI IMG/M metagenome (GOLD analysis project Ga0126342, IMG submission 92528) | Coral microbial communities from Lord Howe Island, Old Settlement Bay, Australia - Cyphastrea 1 metagenome | ecosystem: Host-associated > Invertebrates > Cnidaria > Coral ...
AAAGGAAACATCCCGCATATGTAGACACATATTTTCTATAATTCAATATTCCCCCTTAAAATGCATTCAAATTGCGAACATCACATGATATTATGTATATCAATGGAAAATTTAGGGGCATATACCAGATCTTTAGACACATATTTTCTATAATTCAATATTCCCCCTTAAAATGCATTCAAATTGCGAATCGATGAACATACAGTCACCGACAGAATTATGGAAAAAAATAATTATGGAAAAAATAATTATGGAAAAAAAAAAGGTTCGTAACTTTTCTATCATAGACAGGCGGCGCCTGTAAATTGAAACTTTTTTTTCCATAATTCTGTCGGTGACTGTAGTTGATTTTTCAAATTTTCAATGATCAGCAGTGATGGGTTCTGGTGTTCACGCGGTTTCAACTTAAATATAGCAAAAGGAAACCAAAAGGAAACCAATTGCTTTTTTTGATAAAAAAAAAAATCAGCACTGGTGGTTGATTAATCATCCCAGGCCAAACGGTTTATTAATCCAGGGGGACCACCTGTTTTTAAATTACATTTTTTTTAAGGGCAGTGGTGGTTGATTAATCGGGAGGGATTAATTACCCCTACCTTGACATTATAATAGTTACAGTTTATATATGTATACATATATATATATATAGTTTATATATGTATACGTTAATATGTATATAAATGTATAATATAGTGTATATAATATATCATGTATGTAATGTAATGTAATGTAGTGTAATGTAATGTAATGCAATGCAATGCCATGTAATGTATGTATATATATATATGCTGCCTCCCCCTTTCTTGACATCTCTTTTTTTACTGCATAAATTATCACTTGATGCAGCACTACAGCAGGAAAGTACCTTTTCAGTGGGAATGGCGCTAAAGAAAATACACGCACATATACAAATTTATACGCATGTATTTGGTCACTCTATTGTGACCTTAGCCTCAGCACGCCCTTGAAGTTCAAACATATATAATATGGGCATGACACTGTGGCCAAATGCAGGGTTTGAATATATTATTCATTTTTTACGTTTGATTGATGCAACATTTCGCCACAGAATCCGAAACATTTTTCTTTGTCTTGTTTGCAAGATTTTTGAAGAGACTCTTGTCAGGAAGTTGGGCTTTTCTGGAGGAATACTGCGGATTTTGAAGGTCTGTTTGAAGGGTATTGCCCAGTCTGTTAATGCTACATTAAACAAATCTATAGTGAAGTAGTGCTGCGCATTTGGTCATCTGAATCCACGTTGCTTTCTCTGAAAAAATCGGTGCTGTACCTCCCGGGTGCTGACCTCCTGTGGTGCCCTTGTGCTGGACGTCGAAGGAGGTTCCCTCCAAAGGCTTTCGGGGATCTCAGCCTCGGCGACTCGGAGAAACATCGTGGAGCCTATGGGGATATCATATGCGGATATTGAGATGTGGTGATAACCATATAATCATAAATATATATATATATTGCTAGTAACATATATTAACATATTATATCGCGTTAATCATAATAGAAAATCACAATTATATATATATAAGTATGTATATATATATATATCCTGTAATAACTAATCTATGTAGATGTAGAATTTGTATAAACATCAAATATATATGGGATATTATCATCAATGTATGAGATACATAATATGTAATATGCGATGTAGTATGTAATGGAATATATATATATAAACTATAATACTATAAGCATCAATCAAGCATCCTGGACTTTGAACGTTGCCACTATTTTTTTGTATAGATTTGGGGATATAACATCCTATGGCACCCTTAACCCATTTTTTGGGGGTTGAAATCAACAAACAATGTTTTTTTTTCAAGATCTTAAGCAAAAACCTGGTATTTTTAGAAAAACCTGGTTTTCCAAATTTCTACCCATAATTGGCCCGTAATTTACCCATAATTTCCCGTAAGTTACCCGTAATTTCCCGTAACCAAATGCCTTGCGAAAAAAAAAGATATTATTTTGAAAAAACATGTTTTTTTTCTGGCAACCCAAAAAAAAGTGGGTTTTGGAGGATTATATATATATATATCTGTATATACGTATATAAGCCGTATATATAATATGTATATACATGACCCTCAGTATAACATAGTATAACCATCAAGATGGGCCCCCGGCTCCCATGGTGTTTCTCTAAGTGGCTACTTGGGGGTACTGGGATGATCAAACATAGCAATGGAACAATAGTGGAACCATGGTAGATACCCTGCAGGACCTCTACCCTTAAAAAAAAAAACATGAAGAAAAACACGATTTGTCGAATTTGTAGATCCTTTTTCATCCTTTTTCCATATTCATATCAGCTTGCTGGAGAGAGAACGCTGATCTTCCTTTTAGAAGTTGACGACTTTGTTTTGGAATAACACTGGAATTGGAATCCACGATGATCGCAACCCACCTATCTGGTTGCTGATTCTTTATGAGCAACTGTCAACATCTGTCAACTTGAGCCACTTGAGGTACAGCGCCAAGGCGCTGGTGATGAATGTGGAAGGATTCCAACTTCAACGGTGAACGTTTTGCGAATATTTTGGTTCGTGCATAGTTTAGTAATCATCTTAGTATATACCCTCTGGTAATTTAACATAGCTATTGAAAATGGCCCATTAATAGTGAGTTTTCCCATCAAAAAATGGTGATTTTCCATAGCTATGCACCACCTCCCTACACCTCGGCAGCACCGAGACGCTGCGGACTTTGGGGCCGTCTTTGTCGGCGCCTCGCCGTCATCGAGATCCTCCTGGGCGACTGGTGCTTCCACCGTGCAGTGGAGTCAACATGGTTTAATATGGTTTAATATGGTTTAATACCATCATTTATGGGATTTTAATATTGCCCAATGGATCCCCAATGGATCCAACTCTTCCGCGCTATCCTCAACCTTCGCCTCACATTGCCCACATTGCCAGCCCGCAGATTCGAATAGTACGGCAAGAGCCTATGGCCCTATGGTTTGCCCGCAAGGTTAGAATGGTGTTCAAATATGATCCTTCGACATGCTCAAAAACCTGCGCAGGCCAGTGTTTTGGTATTTCCCAGACGACGAACCCTAAAACCCACGGGGTCTGTGCGTAACAGTAGTCAGAGGGAATGTCAGAATGTATATGTGTATATATATACTGTATATATCTGTATATATATATATGTCAAATAGAATGTCTGATGCCAAATAGAATGTCAAAGAAAATGTCAGATACAATAGAATTTCCAGAATGTTTGAATACGTGTCAGAATATATGTCCAAATAGATTGAATATCAAATAGAATGTCAGAATTTATGTCAGATAGATGTCAGTTGGTCAAGATCACTCGAAGAAAGTACTTTTGGGCTTTCGGTATAGGATACCATTGGCGCGGGGGGAAAAAACTGCGGAACCATGATTTTGTTGAGATTGAGTAATCAACTGCTGACTTCGTATTTTGGAGCTATTTGCCGGCTCAAACACCCCAAAATGCTATTGTAATGCGCCATGAGGCACATCAACTTCTTCCACTCTTCGGTTCCAGGCATTGATTTATATACCCAGTACATCCCAGTACACTGTACACTAGTTAACTAGTTGTCAAACAAAATGGCAATGACAAAACCCCAACTTTTTGACAAAAACAAACAAACTGTAACAAACTCATCGAATTCGTGATCATACCATATCCGCAGTCCAGTTACACTCAGTTGCTTTTCAAATCCCAAGGGGGCCATCCAGGGAATCCCCCCTGCCTTGCTCCCTGCACCTGGGCATCTATGGATAGAACATGGTTTTAGTGTAAACGGACCAAAATCAGGAACCCTCAACATTCCGAAACGATGTCCGGTTGGCCGTTTTTTCACCTCGATCCACCAGATGGCGTAGTGCCCAAGTTTCAATGACTTGACCATCCTTAAGCATGGATCAGAAATGGGTGAAACACGGACCACAGATGGAAGAAACATGGATCAAAATGGTTTGAAAGTCAGAAAGAAACTGGCTTTGACGGAAGTGCAAATCCATTCTCCGTCAAAATGGGCAGCTACTAAGTCTCTTTCAGGGCTAAATATGGCTTTGGCAACCACATGCGAGCAGCGCCCACAACTCTCTGCGAATCCTCTTCTCTGGGTTCGTATACCGTATGCTCGTATGGAATATGACCACAATACCCGTCAAACATCATCAAACCGCTTAGTATGATCCCAACACTAAGCATCAAACAAGCATCATGTATGGTTTGTATCCTCCCTTGGAAAGGTTATATCTCCTCAGCGAGGCATAAACCAACACTCTCCAACTGTCCATTGCCGGTCAAACTCACCATGCTGATTGGGTTTGTCTCCAATTCCAATGGTTAATCATCATTGTTCCAGACACACCGAATCATATTTTGATGGTTTATGCCGTATCATATCCCACATACGAATCCCCATTACAGTATACGAATATATAATGATATATACAAAGAATACATAGAAATTCTCTCACCATATCATGGACTCCTCTGATTCTTGATAGGGACAATGATGATTGAGCCGAGGAAGAACAACATGTGTATAATGTATAATTGATTAATAATTAATATGTATATATATGTATATAATTGTATATACATACTATTATGTAATATATTTATGCTACAGTAGACCGTCTCATATCAATGTCCCTAAAAAACTCGATCGCCCATCGTGCCAAGCTAGGGAAATCATCCAGCCACGTTTGAGAACCCCCTCGGGGTACACATAAAATCTCCGGGATTTCCCAGCTTTCCCACGTTTTTTGGGTAAACCAGAGGGTTTATTGCCCATGGAAAGTATTCCATGAAAGGTATGCATTAGAAAAATGATTCACCATTGTGATATTCTTAACCATTATTTCCCAATTACTTATCCACTATCATGACATAAATCGATTCACCATTATTTTCCTGATTCACCATGACTTATTCACCTTACATTATCAATGTTTCACCAGTATTCAAATCGTTGTGAATAACTATTATCTATATGTTTCACCATTAGTTATTCATCATATTAGTTATTCACCATACATTTACCTTACATTATTAATATTCACCCATGAAAGAACGAGGGTTAAGCACCTCCCAACCGTTGATCTCGTTTCGCCCAGAAACTCATCGATCCTCGCAGCCTCGACAGCTCCGCAGCCTGTTCCTCACTCCTGGGGAGTTCTACGGATTTCAGCATAGATATAGATCAAATATATAAATATATAATGGATGTGAGGTCTTTCATGGATAGTATATTCTGACAAAATAATTATGGATATGTTATAGTTTTATATATTTATGGGTGAATATACTATACATATCATATTAATTATATATATGGATGTGGGTCAAAATGGAAGACCTATATATGGGACCACAGATGTTAGATGTCTAGTTTAGTATTAACCATCCAATTTGGATGGGGTACCTAATTTTGGCCCATACCCATATGTATATTCTGACATTATAATTAATTGGAACTCTTAGGAACATGTTGCTTGGTGTTGAATTATAATTGGGATACAATGATATAAAGCCATTTTATGGGGACTTCTCTCGCGAAAATGGGGATTTCTATGAATTGTCACCTTACAACTCCTGGATTTTGCCAGAGAAATGGGAGCTGACAAGCGAAAATGGAGATTCGACCAAGAGAAATGACAATCTGCAACAAGCAAGGATTGTGAATTTACCTGTCCTAAACAACCATGAACATATAACAATATATATAGTATAGTATATATATATACAGTATATATATATATATTATATTATGTTACTGTAATATATCATATGAATATCTATATGAATATTACACATATACATACGTACGTATGTTGTGCAAGATATTGCGCATGTACGATACGGTCTGGGTATTGGCCGGGGCCCAAAGCAAATATAATCAACAATTTGGTTGGTGAACATTGCAGCCTGGTTGCCAGGGCAAGATTTGCAAACAATATCTGTGAAGATGGAATCTTGAATGGTTGCAACTCCATATGAGCGACGACTTTTATTTGCTAGATGTGAGAAGTCAAGAAGATTAAAGAAGTCTCCCCTACATCGTATACTCTCCGGTAATCAAACATGGCAATGGAAAATCCTCCATGTATAGATGATTTTCCCATTAAGATCCTATTTAAAACTAAGACTTTCCAAACATTGCCATGTTTAATCACCAGAGTACACAGTAACCGCTGCAGAACATTGGCTTGGAAAATCCTCCGCAGAAAATTATATACATAACTTCACATATACAAACTAGTGATTTGATTTCGTAATTGCCCATGGCTGGCTTGGCAAAGAGTTGATTAAGATAAGTCGCAAGTCGCATTTTTTTTCAGTGACTGCTGTTTTTTTTTCGCATACTTCAGGCAGATCCAACTACCCAGGTGATGTGCAACCTCCAAGAGGGTAGATACACAGGAAATATAGACCACTATTGCTACATCTTCATCTATGTGCGGTCAACCCCCCAATTTTCGTTAACTCTCTCTCTCTCTATGTATATATAGTAATGTGTTAACCCAGAATTTTTGGTTTAACCGTTCAACCAAGTACATGTGTTGGTTGTTACATGAACACAATCAACACCTATGTTTGGTGGCGTCATCTTTACTTGGGTATATTTTATATGATTTTACAGTATCTGTTCATATGGTGGTTTCCTGAAATACCTCCAAGTCATCCGTTTTTATAAAATTTTCCATTATAAACCATCCATTGTGGGGTATCCCCGTTTATGGACACCCCCATATGCTTGTTTTTGTTTGTATGTTCTTGTTCACATATGCATTTTGCTCTACCATTCACCATCCAGAAATCTCCGCAAATCTCCGCGCTCCTCACGCGCGCCTTTTCCAACTCCTGCCGTAGCTCTTCGACTTCCTGCGGATCAGTGGCGACTGGGGGATGCAGCCAATAAGACTGGGGATTTAACTAAGTAACGAATATGGGGGCTTGTGTATCTTGGATGACATGCAAGAAAGTTCATGTGATATGAAATACAGTATTAGTCCCCGTTTAATTTTAAATGAAGTGGATGTGATATGATTTTTTAGTTTCCAGCAAAATGGTCAAACAATAGCAACTGAATCCGAATGAAGCTACCCCACCCACCCGTTTACCCTGATGGACTCCTGATGTACCGACGAAATTCATGTCGTGAACCCATAACACATCCAGGCAGTGTTTGCATTTTGGGTGGGGATTTGACCAACATTGAAGGGTGAAGGGTGAGATTTCCCCCCAAGTGAAAAGAAAAATCTGCGCTGGAGGTCGTTTTGACCATTGCCAATATCATATGGCAGTGGGTCAAAACCTTGTACCCCTGGTGAACATCAAAATAGCTGGTAAATGGATGTTCATCCCACTAAAAATGGTATTAATAGGTATTGATCCATACCCATATGGACGTCTGATTGGTGGAGCATAGTCCACTGAACAGAAAAGAAATACCATGGCAGATCACCAACAAGAATTAGTGTCTTAACAACTTTGATCTCGCAGCTGAAGCCAACCATTCGAAACATATTCGTCGGCTTGTTTTTATCATCTCAAGTGTTGCCTAAATTGGAATGCATGGTTTGGAGTATCCAAAACCACCAAGCAAACAGTTCTGAAGAAGAATAGACGTGGGATGGAACAAAGTGCAAACACAAGAAAAAGGGGTCCATGATCACAGTTATGATAGTGACCATGCTTCACACTTCTTGCTCGTCATGCTGGACTCTGATGGGGTTTCCGATGATAGCAGTGATTCATGGGAGTGATGGTGATTGTGATCATTTTATATATATATATAATACCTATATATATACATAATACCTATATATATATATCAGGATTTATACGTATAATGATGGCGTCAATGACATGAAGAGAAAACAGCGCCGGGAGTCGTAATCAAAACATCACCAGTAGTTCTGGTGGTTGGTGCTGCTTTGCTCGACATCCAAGGTCAAACACCAGCACATTCGATACATACTTTGTCCGACAAAACCATGTCGATATGGTTTTTTTGGTGTGGGCCACAACCATAGATGCGAAAAATAGCCATGGTGTGTTTTACAGATGACTGGTTGCAAACATGATCTATGGTTGTACATATCCAATTTCGATCCATGACCAATTCCAAAGCTTGTCTGAATATAGGTATCCCCAAATCCACTGCTTTGTCATCATCTGATAAAATGGCCACTTTTGGGGCATACCCATTCTCAGACACACCCAGATATCATATCAAGTCTAATAATTTAATATATTGTATGTTCCAATCAAATATCCCATATCATATCCTCATTAAATCACTATAATATAGTTTGCCATCTGGTTATAACATAGCCATGGAAAATCACCATGCTATTAAGTTCGGTAAACCATCTATTTCTATGGGCCATTTTCCATTGGTGGTAGAAATCCACATATGTTTTGTGGTAGACCCAATTTCGCTGAGGCACAGGAGAGGATGATCGTACAGATGCGGACCTAGGCATTCGACCGACAGATGGCTTTTGGATCACACATATATGGGTTTGTCTGAAAATCGTGTACCCCTACACCCAATGGTTAATGATCATTATCCCTACTCAATGGCTATTTTTTGGGGTATACCGGGTATACCCCATTTTGAGACATCACAAATATATCGGGGATATGTGGGATTCACCCTCGTGGTTTTCATGGATGTTTTCATGGGATGGTTGATCATTGGGTTTACTAAAATCGAAAATATGGCCTTTCACGTGGTAACCTTGACATATTTAACATGTAATGTACTTTAAACTATCTACGAGGATTTGTCCGGCACAGGTTTGTTTGTGAGGGTATCCCATCAACATCTCACAAAGTGGGACCAATCTTCAACAGACTAACATGGCAAACCGAAAATGCTGGCCAAATTTTTTGCGTCACTTAACTGCAGTGCCAGGTCATCATACTCGGCCTACTCAGCAGTTCCCAGGTTGAGAGATCGATACTGGAGCCCTGTAGATCTTTCTGGAGCCTTGGAAATCTTGGAACTTCAACCTACCAATAGGTTGGACCGCTGACATCCTTCAACATGGCCAATGGATGCCAATGGTAGATAGGAAACACCCAAAAAAAACGCTGTCCCAAATAATTATGTGCTTTCATCCCCTACAACCATCTACAACCATGGTTCCTGGGGGGGTGCTTAATATTTGGAGAGAGATCATTCTTTTGAATTTCCAGCATGATGGGAACTCCTCATACTCCATCAGAATTTCAAACATATCAACACACACACCAAACAAGTCATGGCCAGGTCAATGCAAGATGGACATTGTACGGATTGTATTTTTAAAAGTAAATCCACCAAACTCATAGCCATGATATGCCATGATTTTCCATGATATGTCCATTGCTAAGCTTAGCTTTTGATGCTTAGCTCACTACAGAAAACCTACCGGGGACCTTACCTCGCCATCACCTTGGTCTCCGGACGATGGGGAAGCACTTGAGCCTGGTACCGACGTGGTTCATATTTTTTGGGGACATGCTTGGACCAAAGGGGAATTGATAAAAATGTCTAATATGTCTGGTGCTGCCCTGAAACTGACCGATTTCAATACCAAAAATATTGTATTAACCAACTATCTGGTCCAAAAGTTACAACGAATTGAATTGATCAACAAAATGGTGATGTAAAATTTGGTACTTCCGTCACGGTGGGGCCTCCCAGGTATGTTATGGTAGGTTTGATAGGTTGATCGTGGACTAACCTGGGGTCCTCGTTGGCTCCAATGGGCACTGACCTTTGATACCTACCAGTAGCAATGAAAACCAATGTTCAGCTGGATCCCATTCCCCTAATATTCAACCCCAGAAATCCTGGTGTAGGGTGCAGTGTAGGGCATGAAAACGCGTAGGACGCAGCTATTGAGGCTGTTTATTAGCGGGGCCCAGTCATGGCTGATCACCCAACTGAACCCTAAACATATCCACCGGGCCTCACAAACCGCTGAGGTTGTTGCTTTTTCCCCCCACGGAACACCGCCCTGGGCCCTGACCTCGCCTTTTTGTCGAGTCCAGAGACCGATCTCAAAGCTTTGGGAAGACAAGAAGGGCCTTCCCCATCCCGGGGACAGTGGCGCTCAGGTCTGTGTTTTGGGAGAGTGAGAGATGGCCGGAAATTGGACATGGAGATGTACCACCGATATTGACCAACTCGGAAAGCACTTCTTTTTCCGAAAACGTATGGCGACGTATGGACATGTGTGACTTTTTGTCTGGATGCTCTCTCGCCGGTACTTGGAGGGTCTGTACAAAGAAGGACCGTTCACGTACGTCGTTTGATTAGCATTTTCCAGACTGCAGCTGTGTGTTCGATGCAATCAAACAACAGTAAACTTTGAATTCTCGAACCCTGTCAACCGTACCCGCAGTATTTGGCAAACGCGTTATAGAGAAAATAGCTAATATAGAATGCATAACCAAACATATTTCTCTATAAAACGTATAACAAAGGTTGGAATACGTTATCATTGGGTGGTTTATAAATTTCTCCCTGGGTTTGGCGTACTTTTTTGTGATAGGAATGATTAATGGGATGCCAACCATTTAACTTCTCGCTCCTTGTGAAGGCCTTACAACTGATTGTACTCCCCTATGAAATGACCCCCTTATTTCACTATATAATGTACGTCGAAGCCTTATTTCCTAACCATTCCTAATCAGTTTTTAATCCTCTATGAAAATTATGAAATGAGAACCTAGACATTAGACTCACCAAGCATGTGCCCCAAAAATAGATACAAACATCTTTGAGCATTTAGCCCTCTATTGAATGGCTTCAAAAAGGCACAAAAAAATGCATTTCATAGGGACAAAGGGTAGGCATTCTGTAGGCTCACATTGACAGGGGATGCAGGGATCTAAACCACCAAGCAGGTTTACACAACCATTGATGTATATCATCTCACCATGTCAAGTTGATGTGACCATGTTCAACGTGCAGTATCCAACGACCCTTCTAGTAACTACAAATGAACCAAGGACAATACCCGTGCTGGCTAAAGTACATGGTCCGCTAGAGTTGCTGAATAAGGGTGCTACCAATGGCTTTCATATATGTATGTATATACATACACATATATCTATCGATATATAGATATAATTATCTAGATAATTATATATATACACATGAGTTGCGGACAAAATTACTTTTTACTCGCAATGGACATGGCCAAAGTGGGTTGGTCCCCTCTTGGTTGTGAAAGTTTTAACACAGATTTGAACATCCCAAGTCCACTCCCTACTACTTTAGTTTTCCGCTAATTTTGTCGGTCACGCATATATGTATGTATGTAATTATGTAAATGTATATATATATAGGATTGTATAGGCATCTATCTACAGCAGCGATAAACCACATCCAAAATGAAAATCACCTTCCAAATCCATGTCTTTGGGGAGTCTATTTTCTGTTCTGGAGGGTACAAACCCCCATTGAACATTTACATACGTTTATACACAGCTGAATTCCCCATCCAAAATCTCAAATACTTCACAACAAATTGATGTTCCAAATCGCATTTCAAACTGTTTGATGTCAAAAGAAAAATGGATTCCAAAAGCGAAAGCCATCTTCCAGACCCTACCCTCTGGTAAACATTGCCAGTTCGATGTGGAGCTTACCCACCATGGATTCCATGATCATTTTCCGAATGGAAAACCCTTACCGTTCATTACCACATTATCCACTTAAATTTGATCAAGTTGACCATCGTTTTCCCTCCGGAAAAAAATATCAGACTATATTTAAATGTCTAAAAATAATCATGTTATAGGTGTAAGATGGGAACTATATTAAAGGGAAGATATTGTTTCATGGTAAATACCCGGTTCCCTGAAAGGATCCTCGCCTCATGCGTTTCATGTTTGGATCCTCGGAGTCTGGCCTGACTGATCCATGGATGTGTGGTTACCCATTTACCAGATTTTATAGTAATGTATATATATATGATATATCATATCATATTGACTTAAACTATACTACATGATAATATATCATAATATAATGTATTATAGTATATTGTATTGTGTTTTATCATATTATATTCTACTCTATTCTGTTCTAGTAAACTATATTATATAATATCATGCTATATTATATTACATATATATATACGTATATCAAATGTGTCTATCTTAAAGTATTCGATTCTATACGCCTCGTGCTTGGTGATAACATGCAGTGACCAAGGGGACTACTTTCAGTATTACATCCCTGTTTTACAGCGGTGAACCATTCAGTACCAAAATCAGACTGAAACACCTGCCATTCCCCTGCCCTCCCATTCTTTGCATTCTAAAATCCAGCCAAATCCATATGTTTTTCAAAGTCAAGGAATGAAACGGTCCTACTCAAAAGGTACTGTATTAATCACTCTAATAAAACTACATTACATTATTATTGTTGTCATTGTTACATTACTATTATCATTGGTATTATACTGCGATTATTCAATGGCATCTTCTCTAATTTCTCCTGGATTTGGACTCCGCCTCTGTATAAAGTTCGTTCCAACAACGTCAGACAGGGAAGAAAGTTGTAGACTACTGTAGATCATCAATTTCAATCAAAATCTTGCAAACGCCGGAGCGCGGCTCTAGCTGGAGCTGTTGAAGCAGCTGGAGCTGCAGCTGCTGGAGCTATTGAAAAAACGATCAGCAGGCTCGGCCCATGTCCCAGTTGCTGCTACCGGCTGTCTGTCACATTACTGTATTTGGAGCAAACAGTGCTCTTGGATTTTCAAGTACAGCGAGCTTACCACTGGGCAACTGCGTATTCTTGGGGTGTTTATCTAGCGCGGATCTACTGCAGATCTAACGCCAGCTAAACTTTAGCCTAGCCGTGAAAACTTGAAAAGCAACTGTTTTCACATATCTTCACAGGTCACTTTTGTGTTGCTCGCCAAAAAGAAGCGGCAATGCAGTTCAAAAAGGTTTGAAAAGTAAGGCTACTGTGGAGTTGCCCAAGCAGGACCGGGAACAACAGTTGCAAGAGAGCAAGAGGCAGAGAAAGCATCCGGCCTGACAATATTTCACTTGGCTCTGTAAAAGTATCATAAAGTCATATAAAGTATCTATCGCATTCTAGCGTCACACGATCGCACACCTAGCGCCAAGGTGCAGGAAAACAATGTCACTGCATTTTTGAAAACAGGACTCCACGACTCCATCTTCGATCTAAGTTATGCATCACCCAAGTAGAAATACTGTGGTTGCAAAATCCACCATCATTTCAGGATGGTTGAAACATGTTGAAACCTCAAAAAGTGGGATGTTTACCACCTATCAGCTGCAGGATTTCGCAACCATCCACCTGTTTCCTCTGAGCTCCAGGGCCTGGCATCCTCCCCAGATTCGAAGACCGCGTACAGCACCAAGCACAGGAGAGCCACAACTGCCGGCCGCGGTCCGGCAGGGACCCGTGAAAAAATGTCCAACAACAAAAAAGAGGGGGAAAACATCGGAAAACAGTAAAAAACATGGGGATATCCATGGATATCCTCAAAATCGCTGCAACAATTGGTGTTCAACATGTCTTAAACCAGTTCTAATGATTCTAGGTACAGAACAGATTTTGATCATACCTTAGCTAAATTGATGTGGTTGTCACAACTCTCAAATGCTGACATTAGTTTGGTTAAGTTGTTTACAAAACACTATGGGATTATATGGGGATGATTTATCATTGGGATATCATTGGGTTTTCCGGTTTACCCCAAAATCCCATTAGCAAAAGATACTGGTTTTGGTATATCAACAAAAAAGAGAACCGGGACAGGTTGTGAATCGATGATATGCCGGTGCCTTTAAAAAACACCAACTTGACAAATCATCGCAGCAAACGGCCCAAGAGACATAAATGTCAGAAGATTGTGCGGGAAATCACGGCTATGATCATTCATTCATTCCAATTCACCAAACTGAAATTTGGCCATTATGAGGCTGCTCCCTTTCATACCCATCTGTGATGACGCCGACCAGTGAGATGATGATAATTTCTCTAGAGTTGTTTGTGTGGGTTTGTGTGAAACCAGGGTACTCTAAAGTCTCACAATTGATCATAATTGTCCCCATTTAGATTGCCATTATATATTAATATACATATTATACCCAGATTTTTTGGGCAAACCCATATCGGGCAACGGCAATCCGTTGGGATGCCCATTGTATATCCCTCAAGGTAAGTGGATGAACGACGTGTAGAAGTGGATGATCCGAAAATCCACCCTTTACTCAATCACTCACTCACTTACTTACTTGCTTAACGACGACGACGACGACGACGATGATGATGATTGTTGCAGCCAACTAAACGTTCCAAGTGTTAGTGAGTCCTATCATACCTATCCCATTTCCTGCTGAGTTCCCCAGCGACTCAGGGGGAGGGCCACCTTTGAATAACTAATCCTGGAGATCTGTGCAGGATTACCGTATGGTAAATATGGATCAAATTATATAATGGGACATCATAGGAAAATATGGAAAAATGATGGGATGTTTCATTAGTGTGATGTATTTTGGGATAATTTTGGGATATTTTTTGATGAGGAGATCCTGGGATTTTAAAATAAACAACAATTAATGGGCCATGGTCAAAAGATTGTTATTTTCGGCATCACCACAAGCACGTTGAAACAACGCATATTCCAAACTGATGAAGGTAAAAAGGAAGCTGCAGCGACAAAACTGAAGGGGAGACTGACAATTACTGGTTGGTGGTTGACCTACCCCTCTTAAAAATGATGGAGTGCGTCAGTTGGGATGATGACATGCCCAATATATGGAAAGTATTGGAAAGTCATAAAATTCATGTTCCAAACCACCAAGCAGTAATTCAATGCCTGTTAGAACCACTTTCTTTGTCTGAACTCAAACAGGTACCCGCCACCGCTTGGGACTAGTGTGGATACTTCAGATCCGCCCTCGCCCCTCGTCGATGGTTGAGTTTCCCATACAAATCATACAACGGGGTGATAAGCTCCCCATTAGTAAGGGTTAATATTCCCAATATTGGGACTTCCTAATGATGGATATGATATGATATGATGCTAGGATGACCATATCCTTTTTGTACCATGTTTGGAGCATGCGACATGCAGATATGTATGGCCTTCCATAGAACTATAAGTAGTCACACATCGGGGTGCCAATTCATTATGTGAAGTTGTGCAGGAGTTTTAGAGCGGTCTAACTTTTGTGCATAGGCCTCAGGCTTTAAAATGCACAAAAACAATGAAAACTGGCTCTGCAATAAAATGC
>Ga0126342_10012263_pt1 | contig 15291 bp, 13 predicted proteins | sample Cyp1metagenome_FD_92528 | JGI IMG/M metagenome (GOLD analysis project Ga0126342, IMG submission 92528) | Coral microbial communities from Lord Howe Island, Old Settlement Bay, Australia - Cyphastrea 1 metagenome | ecosystem: Host-associated > Invertebrates > Cnidaria > Coral ...
GTGGGCTTCTGGTCTGTGCCTGTGTGGGGTTGGCCGGTGGGTTGGTTTGGTTTGGTTGTTTTTTCCCCCTTTTTGTTGGGGTTGTGTGGTCTCTTAGGCGGCCTTCGGCCGTTTGTTTCCTTGATGTGGTCGTGTTGGCATCTGCTGCGGCGGCTGCCCTTCACCAGTGCGCGGTCTACTTGGGGGCCGTTCACTTCACAAAGTCCACACACATTACATTGCCTTTGCTGTCACTGTTGCTTTTTGTCAAACAGTCAGGATATAAACTACAAGTTCTCTGGTGGCGACTGGGTCAGGAGTCACGGGTCAGCCAAAGCCACTTTTCGAGACTTTTGCTAGCGCATTGCTAGCGGGGACCTAGCGGCTAAAATTACGTACAAATTCGCAAAATTGAGCCGCAGCCCGAAAAATATAGGAAAATGGTTGAGCAGCCCAGAAACTCACTAAGACATCCTTAGGCTTAAGGAGCTAAGTGTTACATCTTGATTTCTTCATGTTGAAAAAAACAGTCAGTCAGGAACTCATGAAAAATATCCTTGAACATGGGTGTGAAAAAAAACTGGCGCAAACCTAGCGGAATTGCTAGCGCTGCCTTGCAGAATTGGTGAATTTAGTTGCGTGCCGCCTCGTAAAGAGAAGAAACCACTGGGTCCACACTAATCTGGTTGGTGGTTTCAACCCTTTCTGAAAAATATTAGTCAGTTGGAACAGTTGGGATGATTATTCTCAATATATGGAAAAATAAAATTCATGTTCCAAAGCACCAACCAGTAATTATCAACAACTGGTACGTGAGAGAGACCCCCGTGCTGCCCTTTGGGTGCCTCCAGTCCCTTGGCACCTCTTGGCCGATGACCCGCACTTCTCGCAGATGTGCCAGGCGTTGCGTCTGCCGCATCTGCACCGAAAGCGAGCTGAAACGACCCAGCAAAACTCCAACGATGGAGCTGCCTATGCCGTTGGGAGACCGTTGTGAAACTCTTGCAGCAATTCGGTTGAAGTGGTATGATTTCTTAATGTATATCAGAGTATACAAGTATTTGCAAGTGTCAGATTCTGAAAGGTGTTCATCAGGGGATAGTGAAGCCTGAATCCCATACCCACGGCCGAACAAGTCTTTCTTTCTACAAGTACCAGTATGGAAGCGGAGAGCGCGCTGGAATGATTCTCAGCAAACGGATGGTTCGGACAGCCGTAGCATTGCATGGTCCAAGCTTGCAAGATTATGTGAGTTATGTGTATATGAAATTATATGAATGTGTGTGATTGTATAGACACAAGTATATCGTTGTCCTACAATGTGAGGCCCCCCAGTTATAAGTTGGTTTATAAGCCCCAGTAACTATAGTTATAAGTACCATAAACCATAGATTTGACTTCCAAGACTTCTGTCATCGGAGCAGGTTGGGTGGCTTCCCGCAATCCCCAATGGACCAGGAGAATCCCAGTGAGTTGGCCAGGAAAATGTTGCGACACGAAGTCTTCAAGGCATCGTTTTAGCATTTAGCAAAACAAAACAAAAAGGACATTCGAAAACTTACCCAAGTAGAAATATATATCAACTATTATCAACTAATCTGTGACTATAGTGATATCTACTGAATCTAGTGCCTATGTCTTCCTCTGACGGTTCGCCTTTGAGCTCCACTGCCATCTCTCTGGGCCAAAGAAAGGCCCGCGCCAAGCATCGCAGCGTTGCACTGGAGAGCCACAACAACAGGGCCAGTCTCCTGCATCAAATCAGCGACAGAGCTCAGTGTCAAATTCTGACAAAATCTGTCAAAATACCGCATAGTTCAGTGTTGCTGCTGTGGCAAACACCATGGGATCGGATCCAACATAGAGAAAACATTTGCAACCAAAACTGCAAGAAATGGATGAGAAATGATGAGACATTGTCTCGGCTCCTCGTGCCAGGCATAGGTGCAGTGCCAGGTGCCAAAGCAGGTCGTGGAAGGCGCTGAATGGAGTGACAGCGACCTCCATGTTTCACAATATGTGGTCACAGTGGTCACCAGTGATCTATACAAGCGATGCGCTTGTTCATGGTTATAATCACTCTTCGACTTTGTATAAGATACATTTGATCGCAATGTGGGCTCACCAAAGAATGTGTTATACATTGTTATACTGTTGTACTTACTACAAACATATCAGACGCGTCACATTATGACATTATATCACATTGACTGGTTGGAATTGGGATTATGAAATTCCCAACGGAAAAAAAACTCAAGCCATGTTCCAAACCACCAACCAGATGTATATATATATATTATATATAATTATATACAATGTGAGGCCCCCCAGTGATGTGAACGTTGGTTTAGATTCGCCCCAGTAACTATAGTTGTAAGTACCATAAACCATTGTAATTATATATAGATATCATTAGATATCTATTATCCCATGATATATTTCCCATTTGGGGATTCAACTGCTTCTACCATCCCCATCCATCCCCATCCATCCCCAACGTCTCGCCACGGCTCCCATGGCAGCGCCGTGGCCTTCACGGCACCATGGCGCCACGCGCAACGGCGGAAAACGGAAGGGATCCATGGCGGCGAAGGCGAAGGCGTTGTGTTGGACAACGGATGAAAACAGAACCGGCTTTTTTCGACATAACTTCAAACGGTGATGATTTCATATTGATGATACCATATATACACATATATATATATTTGTATATATATATATATATATGTATGATGATGATGATGATGATGATACCTTCATACTATCTTTGAACCTCACTTGACGCTTCCGGAGATTTACACACATCTGTCTCCTTGACGCAGAGGTTGTCCAAAGATGGCAATCACCGCAGTGGCTGGAACCTATTGAAGTGACCAATGGGAAACTCTGCATGCAAGGCCTTGCCTGTACTTCCCTGCAAAGTCAGTGGGAAAGTTGAACAAATAGCTGCAACTCATATGTATATATATATAGTTATATATATAGTTATATATATATAGTTATATATATATAATATATATATATATATAGTATGCACAGGTATACATACATATAATGATCGGGAGACATATATATATAATATAATTCTGCCTCGGCACATCGGCTCAAGAGCGGCTCACCCAAACCAGCTCAAGCAGCGGCTGCGCAGTTTGAGCTTTTTGAACCTGCAGTCACTGCGCAGTCTCCTGTGGTCAATGCTTCAACGGTTATCATCCAGCGGGAAAATGACATGTGGTGAAAACATCAAGCTAAGTCACGACGTTCAGTCCAAAATGATATGTTTCTTGATCTTCCAAGCAATTCCCAACAGACTCTTTCAAGAATCAGAATCCAATGTATTTGCGTGAAACCATGACATGAGAAACAAAGATGCGGATTCGAGATGATTCAAGTGTTTGAGAGTCGAAACATCTCGACGAATTCTTGAAGCTGTATCTCAACTGATCAGATCATTTCAGTTTCAATCTTATATATATAATATTTAGCCTTTGAGAGCTTTCTCCATGCAACATCTGGACCTCTGGAGCTTCCAAGGCTGGAATGGTCGGAGCTTCCAGCGGTGCCTCATATGTGATTTATACTTGTTGTACTTGTTTTTACACCAATATAATAATCATACATGATAATAAATAATAACATTCATGTATATGTATTAATATTGACATTATCTAGAGTACGTATATTTAGTATCTGATTATGGTGAAGCAAAAAAAACAGAATCAATCTGAGGATTCATCTGTGTGTGAAGGAGACATAGGCAACTGAAAACATCACAAGCGGAAATTTCATTCTGCTGTCGGTCAGAAAGGCAACTTGTACTGTTCTTTATGGTAAATCTGAAAGACAGATTGCAAACATTCAGGCAATGTTCTTAAGGGATCATTGGAAAGACATCTGCAGTTGAGCTAACCGACAATGGTAAACATCTTCAAAACCTGCCACTTTCCGCATTCGCGCTTTCTCCACTGCAGCCAACTTCATGTGCCACACCTGCATTTGCTCATTGAAATGCTCCAGTTCCTCCATTGCTCCACTCATCTCCTCCTGTCAGGAATGCAGTCGTGAATCTCAGGGTGAATGGCCCCCAGGAATCCCGAGGTCAGAATTTTTTCTGGGCAATGCACGTCGGATAGCTCACGTCAGAAAATGGTTCATTTTTGACTGCCTAAGACGCATCTGTTCTTTCATACTTTTTTGGTGCTTTTGAACATGTCAGCCGAGGTGTGCTTACAATCGTGCACCTCAAATGATTTATCTGTGACGTTTTTCCCTATGCCTGAACGCCTCGCACTTAAGTACCAAGCAAACAGTCCTCTGCCACGTGCTGTGGTTTTGGAAGGAATTCGTCACCAGCCACTGGAGACTTCTGAAAGATCTCTCCTCAGAACAACTGCCCCAGGGTTGTGGGCATTGGTGCTACTCTGTAGGTCTTCTGGTTCTCTTGCAAGTCTATCAATCGAATCTCGTTGAACCCCTCCCCAAACGACTGTTTCCTCCTCTGCACCAGTGCAGCAAAGTATAAAGAACTTGTTTTGGTGGTTGGGTATACCATCAGACTAGCTCATTCATATCCCACCTTCAAATTGGGGTACCATGGGGTACCAAGACGCAAGAGGTTGCCTGGCTCTCATGCACAAGTACCAATATACCAACTTGTGGTTTCTGGATGTTACTGGTTTCAACCCATCCCGTGACTATCATCAATTTGACGACTATTCCCCAACATGGATCAAGTAGTTTCTACATCTTGGAAAACCAAAGAACCACAAGACTCATCAAACAGCAACACTATCTTCAACATCATCAAGCATCATAGTTTGCATATTATATATGATATATCAATATATATCAATATATATCAATATATACTATGTGTGCATACCATTTGCATACCGGCAGGCCTGCATCCGCCGAGTGTGCCGGGTCTCTGGCTTCGCTGATTTCATGGGATGCCAGCAGCTGCGGCACCACCAACGGATCGTTCACCACAGCCAGCTGTCCAGTGGCGACACAATGCCTGGGATCATGATCTGCCAATGTGGGAAGATGGGAGGAACCCATATGAACATGTAGAAAATACATCAAAATGCAATAATAGAATCAATCATCGAGATTTACAAACATTGCTGTTTGGAGTTTGGAGTTTGGCCACATTTGGGTTGCAGGGTGGTTGGAACATATGCTAACTTAAGATGTCACAGAGTTTGGCGTGCATGAAGATAGCCAAGCAACTCCATGAAACGACCACTTTCGCTTGCATTGCTCCATCGCTTCACACTGCGTGGGTGGTGAATGTATCTACACCTGTCAGCAACTGCCCTGCTCTGGAAAACGAGCTCGAGAATTCTGCGATTAGTGCCAGGAAATTGATACGCATCTCAAAATAGAAACCAAAACCAAACACATTGTCGTCGGACCAGTAGACTTTTGCCTATGAGGAAGGACCACGTGCTGATGTATATTGATATCCTGAACAGAATCACCAGAAAGGATCAACTGTCCTTGATTGAAAACTGATACTTTGTATGATTTACAGCACATGAATAGGACAGTGCACATCCGCAATTCAGAAGACATGATCTCTACCTTCAAGCGCCAAGCGCCATCCGGGGCCGCCTCCAGATGCACTGCGTCTCCGGGGAACGCTTCAGCAACTCGTTCAGCACACGATCCAAATCGGTGGATGTCGATGCATCTGCAAGGTCCGAAAAAAATGCTGCCCTTAAAGACTGTGACCATACCCTGGCTGAAGTCATAATTCATGGTATATAATATATATATATATAATTTTGTGTTATAATATATATATGTGATTATATTATATATATGTATATATATAATATATGTATGTATGAAATATATATATATATAATTTTGTGTTATAATATATATATATATATGATTATATTATATATATGTATATATATATAATATATGTATGTATGAAATATATATATATATATATATATAATTTTGTGTTATAATATATATATATATATATGTGATTATATTATATATATGTATATATATAATATATGTATGTATGAAATATATATATATATACAGTATATATAATGACAATATTGACAACAGAAAGAACAAATCAAAACAGCAAAAAACTCCTGTGCCTCCTCTTGAGGTGCCCGACACGAAGGTCTGTGAAAGATGTGCCAGGAAATATCCGTGTGGGCACACGCCACTGCTGAAGTCCAACTGGAGCACCTTCCAAAGTTCTGACTACTGGTGAGGGCGACGGTAATGACATCAAACTATGGTGTGACCTTCAACATCCCAAACAACCTTGGAGTAGACAACTTAGAATCCTTAGAGCAGATCCCAATCTCCCATTTGTTGGACTTGCTTCATCTTGGTTCATCTTGGTTCTGGGATATGTCAGCAAATATGCGCACTAAAATCATCCGCACACAACGAGTCACACCTGCACCACATTTTGCAGTGGAGGTGTCAGGGCATCGGGTGGCACCACGCACAAACTCACGCCATCTTCGCCCAGTGGTGGCCGAGTCAATAGGACCGCCAGGCGGCGACAGTGCTGTCCTACGCTATCGCCATCCGCCTGGGCAAAATCTCCAAAACGGGACATTTACCTATAGAACAAAGCTGGGTATTGTTGACAAAATGCTGAACATATATTGAACATGTAACTGTATATATATATATATGTATATATGTATATGTATATGTAAATGTATATGTATATGTATATGTATATTATAGTATATCCTCCAAACACACCAGCTTTTGGAGAATCTAACACTATGTCAACAAAAGGCAGTGCTTGACCGGTGCACAAGGGAAGACTGGCTAGTACGGAAATCACTGGCACACTGACTTTGAGGTTTTACACTTACATCATACTACTGGTACTTTTCATGAAAGTTGGCACAGGATTCCTTCATGGGGAAGGCCGCCATTCCCAGACTCACCATCAACCCTGCAGCTGCCTCATTTTCCAAGAACTCCCCACATGCTGCCACCACACCTAGGTACTTAGTCAGGAGCTGATCTGCGTGAAGAATTGCTGACTCCAAGTGGTTTAAACATGTTTGAACCAGGACAAAAAGCTTAAGGACACATTAACATTCATTAACATTCATTAACAACAGTGAAATCTGTGCATTGGCAACTGAAAGGTCTCCCTGATAATTCAGGCCTAGAAAATCCTCGAAATTCCTCGTGGATCCCATATCATCCCGTCGGTCGCGATGTCGCGACCAGACACACTGTGTGGAGATGAGCTCCCCCCGCTGCGTGCGCACTCCGCAGAGCCGATCCTCCTACAGCACTCAACCGGAAAGGACATGGTCAAACCTTGGAGCATTTTTAAAGGATTGGGAACCTGACTCAGACTCAGGTCCAACATTTGAGGGTGCTGAAATGGGCACTCTGAGGAATGCCAAGGATTCCCGACGTTTTCTTTGAAGACTTTCTATGTCTAACTTGGAGTCAACACAATCTGAATGGCAAACAGGTTGAGAGTCCAAAGCCAAAGAATAATTTCAAAAGAGTCAATGGGATCAATCTTGGTTTATTCCCGCTGACGATAGTCCCATTCGGAGGGAGCCGTTGTAGTTTCAACACCAGTCAACCCCGCTTGCTCCTGAGCCAAAAGGTGGGTAGCGCTCGTGCGCAAGGCATAGATTCCCCTGTGCACCGCGCACAGCCGAGTGAAGCCCTGTGCAACCTCAATGCCACACACTTTCTGTGAGCCAAACAAACATCTGCTGTGATCTTGTTCAGCCGATTTGACTTGTCAAGTTGAGAGCAGTCTGAAAAGTGAGATCCGAAGCAAACTGAGAAGGATTATCTGTCCCAAGCTTGAGCTAAAAAGCTTGAACACCTGAACCAAGTTTTAGAACCGATGAAACACGTCTGGTACACCAGGAAAAAGCAACAGCAAAAAGAACTGCAAAACCGTGAATCCAGGTCGACCGATCTCAGAAATTCTCACACCCAAAAGGTGATCACCACTTGGTAAACCAGGTGACTTCTGCAATGCCGTACCTTGTGCGCCCAGGCCCCGCACAGCTATTATGAAATGTGTGAACCCTCTCGTTTCAAGGGACTTTACAGTAATAGTGATATCGATTGATAGTGATTAATGTGTTTACAATATTTTACAATGTGCTTGTTAAATCTGGTTTTGAGTTTGAAGGCATTTTGATTGCAGCTCCGAGCTCCATGATAGCTGAATGGCTCTTACAAGGTCGACAATCTACAATTCAATATTGTTCATCGCGCTCCATCGCAGGATGAATCTCAGAATTGCCGCACTCGATTGATGATTAATATCAATATCTATCACAGTGGTTGACTAACTATTCAAAGGGAACTGACTGCAAAAGAGCGCAACAAAGTGGTCCATCGATGTGAACATTAAGAACGATGACATGTACTTCTTCGATCTTCTTCTGCCTGCAGAACGGTCTTTCCAGCTTCGCCACCATCGCCACCTCTTCATGGCCCAAACGCCCCAACCGCCTCCCTTTACCAAGGCCAGATTCGGGCAATTTTCCAAGGCCAGGTGGCATCGGATACAGCAAAGGCATGCTGGTGCCACGGCCATAGAGCCCTAGGGAGGAGATGAAGGACCCCAAACGTTCCAAGGCCACTTGACCTGCGGCTGAACATAGCCACGGCTGAATATGTGCACATCCCATGTACCAAAACAGGATTTTCCCTTATGTATGGCATGGATCCTATATAGATAATTATTACAGTGCCCCGCGCAAAGGACAAGGAACAACTCAGCTGAGGAAAGTCTGCTTGACTTGGTGACCAGTCCCAAAGACAAATGGAGTAGGTGATGAAATCCTTGGCCATGCCGAACCACCGACAACCACCCAGAGTGACAGGTTCAAGAGGTTTCATCCATTGTAATATCTTCAATCCAACCCATGCTCATTCTGTGGTTGAACTAATTATCCAATGGACCAAAGTCAAAAACTTGCTCTCTCTCTCTCTCTCACTAGATTGATGTACAATATGAAATAATATGACTTACATAGATCACAATATGCACAAGGGCACTCGTTCGGTCCCAGCTTGTAGGTATGATCTTCCCGCCAGATCCTTTTCATCCAAGGATCTTGAAGCCGCTCCGACAAGTTCCTCGGGCCATGGGTCACCAAAACGACCAAGAGCGGAGAAACTGTCTTGTTTGGTCTATGATTTGGTGGTGGATGTGTTGTTTTTTATTATTATCATTATTATTGTTATTTTATGTTTAAACATGTTTGTTTGTTTGTTTGCTTGTTTCTTTGTTTGTTTGTTTACTTTTTTTAATCATCACTTGGACTGCGGGAACTGCTGAGTCCAAGCGAGCTGCTGCTTTTGCAAGAACTCGCGCCATGAGCCATCCAAATCCTCAGACAGGGGACTTTTTGGATCAACGAACAACGGATATCAACGGTCCGACGGTCCGAACCGTGACCAGACGGGAAGAACCAAATCATGTCCTTTTGGTAAAAATAGAGGGGCCGGTTTGGTATACCATCTATCATCATTTACTTGTTGTTAAAGGGTAAAGTTACCTCTTCATGGGACCGTTGACCTAAAAAAACATCTAATTACTCAAGATTTACAGCAACCTCAAGTCACAAAACAACAGCTCTGGCACTTAATAGATCCGTTCACTCATGCACCAAATTAAGGAGCTGACACAGGTAGTTTGTCCAGACTATTTGATCCAACTCGCATAGGTAAAAAATCAAAACACGAACCATAGCAACGGTTACATCTACTGTCAGACCATTGATTCAGGGCCTGTGCTGTCAGACCAAGACTTGGGTGCATAATGAGTTGTCACAATCTGACCAACTTAGGAGATAGACCACCAGTATATTATAGGCAGCATGCTCAGCATGTTTCTCAATGCTGTCGCATTAAAATTTTCCAATTCACGGTGTAATTGATGAGTGTTTCTGCACTGCTTGGCCTCCCTGCCTGTCCCAACATGTCCCAACTGCAGCCAAAGGTCTAGGCCCAATGAACTGGCACCAGTTGGTCCTTTGACCTTCGTAGCGTTATCCACTCCCAGCTGCGCTGCTGATTGGAAGGCTAAGCTGGACACGTAGGGCCTCGGTGCTTGCTAAATAGAACACCAAAAGATAGAACCAAGGACCGTTTTAACTTGCTAATAGATCGATATACATACAGTACATTCTCTCCAGTCACACATCAAGGCATCATTACAGCCGTCACATGAAAATTTAGTGGGTTGCATGAAGCACAAGACGTGATGAAATTCGGTCAAGGAACTGGATCGAAGTAATGAATCGCATCAACATCCTCCGGCCGAGCAATGATCCAAGTGAAAATAGACCCCTTCACCATGAATGTGTCAAAGTCTTGCATAATTCAGAGTGCATCGCCCCGTAAAAAAATAAGTCTCACAGCGGAATTGCGTGGAACTTCATCTGTGTATGGAAAGTGGGCATTGCACGCCACAGTGTTGAACAATGTTGAACATGGAGAAACCTTCATTAATCATCTTTAGAGCAGTAGTCTCATCATAATCTCCAGCTTTTCCTGCAGTAATCTCGCGTGCGTGTGTCTACTCAATTAAAGTGTCTTTGTCAATGAGATTGGTGCTACCATGTGCAAGACGGCTATGCTGAATATAAGAATTATTTGAATTTTAAATTGCACTAAACTGCGATACCATCATAAATTGAATTTGATGGTGGGTACGAGCCGTTCCCAGGCTGTTTTCACAGCCGCCACTCCGCCATTTCCGCCAAGGTTTTTTCGGCAGCTCCCAGGCATCACGCCTCTTCTCTGCTTTGCTCAGATGAGCATCTTGGAAAATCTCACCTCGCATCGCGTTGCGATTCCCAGCTTAGCAGCATAGCTATGCCGTGCTATGCCGTGTCACAGCTGGTCATGGATAGTGTCAGCTCAGTGGCTTTGTCTGAAAATAGGCTACTCCAAAATTGTTGATGATCAATAATCAGATTTCCAATTAACTTGCCACTACCTGATTTTCATACATGTTACATATCCAAATTGAATATAGTTGGCGATATATCCCACTGTATCCCCATGAATGTCCCAAAAAAAACTCAATTCTCGATGCTTAGTGGTTAAACCACTAATCAACCACTCCTCATCATTGGTTGTAGCTCCCTGTTCTTCTTGGTTAATCCCGTCCTAATACGAAACGTCCCTTTTACGATCTCAAACATGTGGTTTCATCCCCGAAACCATGGTTTCAGGAATGGTGTTTCATGGATCTTCCGGTACCCATAGGATCCATGTATGGTATATATATATGCTAACATAAAGGGGGTATATTGATGGGATCCATGTTACCATATATAGCATACATGGATCCGTCATGGGCTACTTATAACTGGATGGATTATTTTTAACAAAAACACCGTGTACACCGCCCGGCATCACCTTATGGCATCACCGTGGCACCAAGCAACTCTTCGTCAAAGGTACAGAGATGAGACCCTCAGAGGTCAAGACGCGAGTGAATTTCAGGCCCTGGAATTCCAGGTACCTCCGCACCGGAGCCGGAAGGAGCCACTGGGGAGTGTGGCGAAAGATGGTCGAAGTATCTCAAAATACAACAGTATAACAGTATAAGCATCCAATAAGCATAAAATATGAGCATTCAATGTTAGCATGTTCAATTAATTTCAATTATAAATTCCATAGAATTCCTGCACCAGTCGTGTACTTCTGGTACCCCGCACATCCCACCTGGCCACGCCGGATTCGATGAGGACATCCACATGTTCTGAACGACCATAGAGGAGTCGCGGTACCAAATCTATGCCTGGATGGGGCAATGAAGGCTGGGCGGTAAGAGAACATAGGGCTGGCCATTGCTTCGCGATTTCGTGGGTAACAATGATGGGTCACAATGGTGGCAAAATAGTCACTTAAACCATGCGTTGGAGAAATAATCAATGAGAAACACACGACTACAGCCAAGAGATCAAGAGTGCGCACTATCACCTTGACATCCAAATCTAAAAGTCTTAAAGCCAGACCCCCAGGTTGACCACGTCCAATCGCAGGTGCTAAAGGCTGTGGGGTTCCGCAGGAGTTCGTTCTTAATCTGTCGAATCCCAGAGATCTGATTGAAAGGATCCCATTCCTCGGGACCGAAGGCCGAAATGGAGCAGCTCCATGTGCTTCATGGTTTTGCCACTACATCCACTATCCCTTAATTTTCGTTCATGTTTTTTCCATTTTCCTATGTGTTTTCTATGTTTTTTCTGCAACAAAAGAATGAAATCAACGTGCACCCATTCAGCTAAAGATCAAAGTGTTGTTGCCCGTAACAATGATCCCGGGTCCTTGATAAGGTGAAAGCTCTTTGGCCTCCGCAGTGGTTGGATTGGATTTGGAAGCGACCAAGGCTCCAAATCCTGACGAGTTCATTGCTTTCACTGTGACCTGCTAAGGCTGTGGCCTTCACTCAGGGAAAAGTCGCTCACCTGGCATCGCAATACTCAGCACAAAGAGATTGAGAGCACTCGTAGATACCAGTAGTCAGTAGTCTTCTCAAATCCTCACTCGCAAAAAGCAAAGTGGCTCCAAAACGCGCAGCGCCACCATCACAACCACCCTAGAGGAAATAGATCCAGAAGTGATTCAAAGAGATCAAGCAAGGTGCCTCAAACTTCTCACTTGTCCCATCAGGTGCGGTGGTAGTAGGGCTCCTGTCGTGGGAATCAGTGAATCCACAGCTTCCGACATCCCATCACGTCAAAGCACACGACTCTTAAGGGTTAGAATGGCGACCCAGCTCCTGGTGTGGAATGCTTTCCATAAGTTCTCCCAGCTGCACATTGGGAGACTTCGGAAATCACCAACCTCGCCGAGATCTCTGGGGTTTTTTCATCTTGGGAGCAGCAGAGTTCCGTTCAGTGCTTGAAATCGAGGTGGTGATCGTTTGAGTATCGCTGCAACGCTTCAAGGCTGATCACTGCCAGTGAAATCATACTCGACGAAATGGCGAAATCTGTCAAGCATAGAATGGCATAGAGCGAACTGGTATGAATCGATATGAATCGATTATCATGCAGAAATATGCAGAAATGCTCCTGTCAAGATCTTTTGTCCGCATGTTCTGTAGCCACTGATCCATCTAATCGCCGCATGTCTGCGAAAAACGCAACTCGAATGAAACGTTGAGAGGGATCCAAAAACAGTTGCGCAGAGGGGAGGCTTCCGGTCATACCAACAGCATACCAACAGCATACCAACAGCATACCAACAGCTTTCATGTCACATATGTCACATATGTCAATGATTTGGCTTGTCATGAGTCCTCTGCGGGCCCTAGAAACTTGGACGGCGGTCATGGATTCCACTGGATGCGCCACCCCACGATGTAAACTAGCGTGGCAAGAAGGATCAGCATCACTAGGATTGTGGTGGAAACATGTGGAAACAAAGAACCTAAATGAGATGGATGACAGCAAGCTAATCTCATCGAATCTCTATGCTGTGATGTGGATAGATGTGGGACAATGGAATCCAAGCCAAAGATCGGAATCTTCATGTTCATGTGCCACCAATCGATCACCTAAGCTAAATCACTCCGTCACTTGGCTCCGGATGGTCCGGTCACCCATTGTGTCTTCTACGAGGCCCATCACTGAATCACGCACCACCAAAGTGCGGAATGGGCATATCTCCCAGGCCGAAAGGCTCACTCTGGGCATCTTGGAAGATCTGATCTTGATTCCTGGGACAGAGATAGAAAAATATAGAAAACTCACATCTGGTTGGTGGTGCAATAACCATCTTAAAAAATGATGGACTTCGAAAATGGGTTCCGGATGACATCCCATATAAATGGAACATTAAAAATATATATCCATTTATAGTTGAACATGATCCATTAATAGTTGATTTACCATTCAACATGGTGATTTTCCCATAAAATTCATGTTTGAAACCACCAACCAGACTCTGGGAATGTGACATGTAACATGTAGTGACTCCACTGACCTCCAGTGTTTCAACACCGATTCCCAGTGGCTGTTTCTATCATTTCCATATGGTCAATAAATGTAATCTATAATATATTCACCATATTATTCACCATATGATCGCATCCCCTATTTCCACATGTTTTCACCATATTAGATCCCATATGTCCATATTAATTCAATCATATACCAACCATGTCAACCATGGATTTATTCCACTCTGCCAGGCATCGAACAGCTGCCATCCTCCGCAAACTCTGGCAGATCGTTGCGCTGCATTGACCTGGGCGTTCAATGAACAAATACTACAGTACAGTCTGCGGAATGTGTTTGTTGGCACCCAAGATCTCCGCGTTTTCGAAGGTATTTTGGTGAGAATATCTGATAAATTGAGATGTTCAACACAATCCCTCGGACGTTTTTTTCAGTGCCCGTGCGGCCACATCAAGTTCCATCATCGAGGCACACGTCATCCGCCATGGTATAGAGCAAATTTTGGAAATCAAAGTCCGAAAGCTGCGGATGTTTGGCAGAAACCAAGAAGATTCGATCTCGATTGCCTTTCGACAGCTAGTTGATTGGTAATGGGAAGCATTTGCGGGCCCTTTGGCCTGCTTATTGAAGAACATGACAAACAAATTGCAGACGAATCTCAAACATGAGTCTGGAACAGCAAGAAATGTCTCTGAATTTAGTTTAGTTTATATTATTACATCAAGGAAACAGACATGAACACAACATAACACAACTAAATTCAGAAGCTCAATCCTCAATCCCACCCGGTTGCATCTTTCGAGACCGGACAAAAAATTCGAGGCCGTGTTGCAACCATACTGCATCAGTTCAGAACGAATCTCAGCGAGAGTTTCCAACGGACAAAGGCCATTGTCTTGCTTGTTGTTCTCCTGAGATGAGTGAGCCATGGCATTTTGAGGCATTTTGAGATAAGATGATAAGCTGGCAGCAGCAATAAATTCAATGCATCTTCGAAATGCCAGCCCGTTCATCATTTTACAAACATCAACAAACATCAACAAACATCAACAAACATCAACAAACATCAACAAACATCAACAAACATCAACAAACATCAACATCAGCAAACATCAACAAACATCAACAAACATCAACAAACGTCAACAAACGTCAACAAACGTCAACAAACGTCAACAAACATCAGCAAACATCAGCAAACATCAACAAACATCAGCAAACATCAACAAACATCAACAAACATCAACAAACATCAACAAACATCAACAAACATCAACAAACATCAACAAACATCAACAAACATCAACAAACATCAACAAACATCAACAAACATCAACAA
>Ga0126342_10012264_pt1 | contig 15290 bp, 14 predicted proteins | sample Cyp1metagenome_FD_92528 | JGI IMG/M metagenome (GOLD analysis project Ga0126342, IMG submission 92528) | Coral microbial communities from Lord Howe Island, Old Settlement Bay, Australia - Cyphastrea 1 metagenome | ecosystem: Host-associated > Invertebrates > Cnidaria > Coral ...
AATATATATAATATAGATAATATATATATATAATATACATAATATATATAATATATATATAATATATAATATATATAATATATATAATATATATAATATATATGATATATATAATATATATAATATATATAATATATATCATATATATAATATATATAATATATATAATATATATAATATATATAATATATAATATGTATATAATATATAATATATATAATATAATATATATATATATAATATAATATATATAATATAATATATATATACACATACATATATGTATGTTGTACATTTTTGTACTGCATATCAGTCATATAACCTCATGGTGTCGACAGCTTTGAGGTCATGTTGCAAGGCTAACGAGCCAAATCGGTCCCCTTTGGGCCATGAATTGTTTGGAGAGCCGCTCGCATTTGGGCGGTTTCCCCTCTTTTGCGTTTGTCGCAGTGTTTTTTACAGGGTCAAATCGTCCGATTAGGGAGAAACACAACATGCAACCTTAGCAAAGATGGATGATCAAACAGAGACTTATCAAAGAGATCGTTCACAAGAGGTCAAATCAAATCATGTCAAATCATGTGATTCACCCCTGGTGCGACCCTTTCTCCTTTGCATGTTGCGTTTCTTTTCAATCACTCATCTCCAACAGACTGCTGGGAATGCTCCCCACCTGGCGACAAAGCGGTTCAAAGAACCAGAATTGAAATTAGATGCAATTCATCTGACTATGTCTGACTACTGGACTGTGTAATTGCATCTGTGTACTTGTGGATCATTGTTTTCGTAGTGTGTCTAGGGAAGTCTCTGCTGTGCGGTCTTTTAGATCAACTCTGCTGAAAAATCAGTCAATTACTTCCACTGGCTATCTGGATGCTCAAACGCATCCAGGTGACACTAAGGTCCAAGGATGACGGTACAACTGGACTCACAGGGATGAAGCGAGTGCCTGAAGTATGCCAAATGAAGCAAATGCAACGCAAATGCAACGCAAATGCAACGCAAATGCAACGCAAATGCAACGCAAATGCAACGCAAATGCAACGCACACAAAGGCCAAACATGGCCAAACACTCCTGATTATCAAAACATCGGACAAAGTCAACTGGATTTTCTCAATTACACCAACATCAACCCAGATCCTCAACTTAACATCAACCCAGATGCCGATTAGAGCTGCTGCCCTGGACCCCTTCTGATGTTTTCCTCTCAAATAGCTATCGCTTGCGTCAAATCAGAGTCAACCGGTTGCAGCCGTGACACTCAGAGCGACACTCCCCTATAAATTGTGTAAAGTCTTCCAAGTCTTCTTGAAATCTGAATCCTTCTGAATCTATAGGAAATCTGATTTACGTTCGCGTGAAGAAAGAGAAAGACCATCGGACCATCCGTTCGACCCATTTCTCGTGTTTGTAGTTTCAGCAGTCGCAGCTTATCCAGAAGAACGAATCCAAAAACACAATCGAAATTAACCGAATCAGAAAGAAAAGCAGAAAGAAGGAGCCATCGTGATGACCAACCCACAAAACCGGAACTGGGAAAGTGCAAACCGATCACAGTCAAGAGCACACGAGCAGAGCAAGAAAGATCCAAAAGTAATAAGGTTGGAAGGCACTGCAGTGAAATCTCGAAGCTTTGACTTGATATCAATTGATCGCTGGAACTAAAAATGTCAACTGATTTCACGATGTCTAGAAAAAAAACATGGAAATGATCCACTGATCCACCGAAATTGTTTGCTGAGTTTGTAAATTTGTTCGAACAAAGCAGGTCCTCTAGAGTTGCTTAAAGTCTTTTCAGGTGCAGATTGCCTGCAGTCGAGCCAACGCATGAGACCAGAATGAAACAAGAGCTGGTTGTGTCTTCACCATCTCAGCACAAACCATGAGAAGTCTATGTGAAGTCTATGAGGCTCCGATTCCTGACACTCCTTGGCACTGCGCCCAGCCTGGAATTTTGCCCCAGCAAGACCGGCAGCGAGGCACACAGGACCTGAAGCAAAACTGCTCCGGATTGCTACAACATTGCAACACTATAATATGAAACATATCGAAACATATCGAAACATATCGAAACATACTACAATAGTGAAGCAAGTTTGGCATCGCCTGCGCAGGAGCAGCTTGCTCTAGGCCAGAAACCTCCCGAAACCATGAACAACTGCTGCAAGTCTGGTCGTGACACTCTCAGTTTGGCACTTGTCTCTGACTACCATGGGCAAGAACCTTTGAATATAACATATCCACACAACCCCTAAGTTCTAGCAAGCCAATGCAACTTCAGATACGTGCTGGAAGTGCGCAGGGGAAAAGTGATTATGTTATGTTTGTTGCATCTGCTGGTGCTCTGCTTCCGGGTTGCACAGCTGACTTGCTTGTGTAGTGCTTCAATTTCTTTTGGGATGTCTCTGTTTCCCACAATTCCATCTCCATCGCAAGAAAAGCTTCTGAAAAAGTTTCCCTCTCCCCTCGAGGCTTATGTATAATATATATATATATATTTATTTAGTTAGTTATTTATTTGTTAATTTATTGATTTTAAAAAAACTAATTAATTCTACATAGTCTAGACAGGGCCCACGCTGTCCACACCATGCTGTCCCTTTCCCCTTGGCCTCTCCGAGTGACTCTGCAGATTCCCGCCGCTCTGGTCGTGCGGACTGAGCACGGCGGCGAAACTCTTTTGACACGTCCGCCCTGCACAGTTTCAGTTGCAGTTGGAGTGTACAGGGACACAGGAAGAATTCGCAAAACCTGATCCAACTGTTCCAGTTCAAATCTGATCTAATCTATGCTATAGGAAAGGACATCTTCGGAAATGGCCAAAAACGACCCCAACTGGAGCAGAATCTCAGCACCTATTTGCACACTTACCTGGTACCCGGTCCACAAGGGACCAGCCTCACTTGCGCCCATAGAAACAACTCACTTGCGCCCAGATTGACCTAAACATACCTTTATGTAGAACAACAACCATTTAGGGTCTACTTTCAGGGGACATGGGGGGGACTTGGCGACTGGGGGGGATTAGGGAGGGACATGGGGGCATGCAGCAACATAATGCACAGGCAACATTCCTTTATGATCTTTATGTCAAGAACAACCATTTAGGGTTTACTTTCGGGGACGTAAGGGGGGGGATTGGGGACCAGGGGCAGATTTGGGAGGGGTTTGGGGACCAGCATAATGCACACAGGTAACAGGGACATGGGGGCATTCAGAGGCGAAAGGGGCTACCCGGGCACCAAGCACAAGCGAGACAAATCCGCGGGCATAAGCTAGGCCGTTTCCCACAACAAGGCGGCAGTCACGCATGTCGAAGATTTGCCAAAAATCTGCTGTGTTCAGTTCCAGTCTGGAAATGGACAAAGATGTGTCCTTTCGCGTCTTCTAGCGCCACAAGGTCAATGTATGTATACATGCAAATGTATAGTGAAAGGTTATGATTTCATACAAGATCTACCTCTACCACCCTCCAAGCATCTTGAAACAACCCAACACTGCACATATCAAAAGAACCTGAAAAAAGAATCAAAATAAAGTACTATGGTACTATCTGAGAACGAAGAGGTGTAAGGACGCAGAAGATCTCAAACAGGAATATGATGTGAAAAGCTGCGGAAATGGATTATGACATGCAACTGCTTGGAGCATTTGCTTGTTGTTGAAAGGTATAGGTATATTATATATTCGTGACTGTCGGCGGTTTAATACTGCTCTACATGAGCATGACATGGCATGGCTTGACGTAATGCAAGCAGCACGGCAAGGTACTACATGGAGAACAAAGCCGTCAGCTGCCATCATGACTTATCTAATTGTATATAATACATTGCAGTTATAATGTGACTAGTGACCCAAGGGTACTGGTTGTAAAGTGCGGATGAAGTTTGGGGCATGCTGCCACCAGTATCCTATTCTCCATTCTGATACTATCACATGCTGAGTTTCAAAGTGAAATACCTCCGTCTTCGAAGCCTCAAACCGACCTCACTTAGGTCTTTGAAGCCCTCCTTTGGGAGTCCATTTCCACTTGCCTCAACTGCCAGCATTCAGACAAGTTCAGACAAGAGCAGACACGGGAACGACACGGAGCACAAGGTCACATTGTAAGCACCAAGTCTTTGGTCACTGTCAACCCAACTGCCACAGACAACTCAACAAACGAAAAATGCCGCATCCAAGAAACAGTGGGGCCACCATTTCTGTGCGTGCCAGTGTAGGTTGACTTGTCCTCGGTGTTGAGCACCGATCCAAAGTCGCTTGTCATCACTGTCAACTGATTCTGCCAAGTATCGTAGAAGAATCGCTCAGGGCCACGTGGCGATGCCGATCGAGCTGCTGTCCTAACACAAATTTGTTACTGCGAAACAGTTTGAAAATGTCCATTGCTCAAATTTACTTGAACAAACCGTCCTAGTCCTATCCTTCGCACAATGGAATCAGGAATGCAATGCAATTGTCACGACCTGACCACTTCAACATTGCTTTACTCATTCCTATTGTTCCATCACACGGCCGAATAGGAAAGGAGGCTGAGAGTGGATGTCATGAATCAACATCAGCTGACCGAATGTGGCCTACGATTTTGTGGAAGAATAGTGCCCTGAAAATTCTCCATGCTGATTTTGTTTCTAGCTCCGTACATGGGCCTTTTGCTAGTTGGATAGAGCACAGGGATCTGAAGCTGCACGAGCACTGCTTGTCTTGACAGCACCAGGCATAGGGGCAATCTCTGAGGAATGCTATCGGTGAGAATGTCCATGCTGTGATTAAGTGACCCAGATTCTTAGAAGGATCGGACATATAATTACTGTACACAACTGTATACATGACTTATACTTATATTTGCTTAGATGAATAAAGCATAATAAAGCATAATAAAGCACTCTGATGTCTTTCGAGCCCTTGCTAAGGCGTTTAAGCCTGGGATGGTGGAGCAGTTGTGGAGCTACGTTGATGGTTGATTGCTGATGTCTTGAGGCAGCCTGCAAAACACCTTACATCCCAATGCTCTGCAAGGTTATCCTCCGCACCAAAGTCCCTACCGAGTCTCTACCCCCTGGGGCCCCCTGATCGAAAAAATGTGTCCTTTCCCATGTCACGTTGCCTTTTGAATATGTGGAAGGTCCTGTGGAAGCTTTCTTGTGAGCAAAGGGACAGAGTACAGAGTCGGACAGAGTCGGACAGAGTGTGAAGATCAGGATGTCAGGACCCCAGGACCGGCTTAGCACTTCCCGCTCCACCCATCCCTACCGGCCCTACCGGTTCCAGGTCCTCACGCATGGTGGCTTCGTGTGTTCAACATCACCCCGGCCGCGCCTTTCGCAGGACATCACTGAGCTGATCATATAAGAAGCTGAAACATGTTGAAACATGTTGAATCCCTAGTTGATTGCCAAATCAGTTCAACTCCTTGTTGCGAATCCCTTACACCATCACCCGCTATTGCCTGTGTACACCAGTGTATGTTGTGGTGTCATAAAAAAATCTTTCCGGGCCAGAGCTCCACTTCTCCTCGTGACAAAGCTCCAAGATATGCAAGATGCTGGGAGAATGTCGGACGACTTCGACGACTTATGGGTGACTTTGTGACTCCCCGAACTCCACATCGAGTCTTCAAGGCTCAGCATGCTCAGCATGCTCTTAATTCTGTCATATCATCTTTGTCAAATCTTTGTCCCATTTTGTCCCATTTTGTCCAATCGATTCTGACTCTACCTGCTACGTTTCCCGGTCCTCTGACCGAGTACACTGAGTACTCGCTGTGGTGGCTCCAGCAGCAGCTTGTTCGAAAACCTCTTGGTCGCTGACCGACCTTCGCCTCAAAAATCCACAGAAACTGACAGACTGCGCTCAATCAATCAGCTACATCTGAGCATGACGTAATCCATTCATTCCCCATTATTTCCCTACTGCGCTCCAGAAACTGGACAATATGACATCGGTCCATACTGGCAATGCCCTGTCGACACACCACGACAATACACGGGTCTTTGGGGTTTCATGAGATACAAATGTAGCTCTAAAACAGCAGAAGGTCATGGTCAATCTATACGGAACATTGCTCTCCCTTCAGGTTTTGACCGACAGGAAGCCATAGAGTGCTGCGCAGTGTTTGTCTCCAGTATTTTGTGGAGGCATAGGTTGACAAGGACTGTATACTGTATGCGTATATGACATACGTGCTATATATATTATGTATTCATGTATATTTATATATATTTATATATGTATTTATATATATATACACATATTGTTATTTACTTATATTCATATTTATAAATATATTTATACATATATATATATATATATATCTATACATATTTATATATAATATATATATATATATATGTTTATACATATTTATATATATATATATATATGTTTATACATATATATATATATATGTTTATACATATTTATATATTTATTTGTATATATATATAAATATATGTTAATAATTATATATATATATGTATTTGTATATTTATATATGGGTTCGGTGCGTTTTCCGGGCTCCTTAGGAAGTATGTTTTGGGTTTGTTATGATATGTTGCGCTTGGTTGGAAAACGCATCGAGCCCATGTAATTCCTCATATAGTGGTTTAATTCCTAGTCAGTTAGTATAAACAAAACCACTGCCAAAAAAAAACACACACATTATGCTTGCCAAAGATATTGCACAACATATTTATAAACAAGGGCTGTGTTTATAAACAATGCCTTTGCTCATCAACTTGGTATGTTAAACAATAAGAACTTCACAACGTCTAGCTTGGGAGGGGGGGGTTGGTGGTTGTGTTGTCTTCCCCCCCTTCTCAAGACTCCTGGCTGCCCCCCCCCCCAGTGTGCTGTGTGCTGCTGTTTATAAACAAATGCATTTGTTTATAAACACCATTGTCCCATTCCCTTGTCCAACCAACCATTGTCCAGATGACAGGAGGTATTTGCTAGATGACAGGAGGCATTTGTAGATGAGGCTCCATGCCAACAGTGCCAATGCACTACTGTTTGATATAGGATGGACATTAGATATTTTAGAGACATGCATTTTTTTATCATTTGTTGCTGAAACTTTTTCATGAGAAATTAGCAAATATTCCTTGAAGTCTTGCAGCATTACTTTTGAGAAACGCATGCCATTTTCAAGATGCCTTTTCAATTGGAAACTGCATTCATCTTTGAAGCTTTTTTGGGAAAGAAATTCTTCATTACAACACACAATGCCCTTAAAGTGTTGCAGCATTCCGAATGACCTTCCAGTCACACATCAAGATTGGTAAACACATTGAAATTGTGCAGTATAATACCCATGTTTGATGGTACTTGGAGGGTCAAAGCCGTTTTTCTCCATTGTTTTTTGGTCGGTCATATGCGCCATGGATTTCACCCGGCATAAAGCCACCCAACTTGAGGGTGCTTTTCCACTGAATATGTGTGCGTGTGTGTGTGTGTGCGTGTGAGAAGGCCATATCCTAACTTTTGTCTAATTATTGTGGCTGTACTCAGTTGTACTCCTGAATAACCACTTCTGTGCACACCTTCCATTCCGGAGATTCGTTTCCAAGTGGCCCAAATAAAGGTTCCCTCCACCATCAGGGCCTGCGCGGCGCAGGTTTCTGGCCGTGGCCCTATAAATGTGGGGTAGGATTTCGTTAGAAACCGGTGGGGACAACTGAAATTCTAGATTGGGTTTTGGGGGTTGTTTGGTACTTAGATGGGAGATGGAGTTGGTTGACTAGTTCTTATATGGATTATGATTGGATATATGTATAATACATTATAATACATAATATATGTATATATAAATATATATGTATAGATAATGTGTATATATATAATATACATGTATAATATACATATATAATATACACAATATATATATATACACATACATAGTATGGTATCTAGGACCAAGTAACTAACCAGAGGGCCAATCCCATGACCCACCTAAGGGTTGTCCCCTGCTGAAAGTTGGAATGGTTGAACAATCTCCCAGAAGCAATTAGCGTGCCCGACTACAATCTCAGCGCTCAGTATCGTCATGAATGAAACCGCAACAATTGAGACTCACACAGCCCTTGAAAATCCTTGAAACCAGTTATAACTGGTTATAGATGGGGTTATCATGCCTGAAATGAGGTGACATACCGACTTACAACTGGCAAAGGGCCATAACTGCAGGAAACACGAGGCAACAATCTCCGATCAAATATATCAAATTCCTACATGTGTTCTTCCCGGCGAACAGCCGAACAGCAACACGATTGCATCCATTACCAATGATGCCCTTGTGGGACAAAAAAACGCTGGCGTTTCGTACCCCCCAAAGTGTGTCTGACACGAGTTTGATATAGTACCATCTAAATCATTCTATATCTATGTTGAACATATTTGGGACAAGTAGGACTTCATGTCTTTTTCATGAACATACCCCCCTCATAACTCCAAAAGGATAGTCAAAAAACACCATCTTCAAGGCCATTTCCTTGGCCTATTGCTGCTGAATTCCGATCAAAAACAACCGCCGAATTTTTTGATTCCAATCGTTCCAAGGAGCCGTTGTTGAAACACATGGTGAAGGCCCGTTCCATCTTCCCTTCACGTGCCAAAGTGGTCAGCAAGTCCTCAACTCACTTCGTTTGTAGATTTGAGGAGCAAAAACCTAGTTCTTGGAACTTTTTGTTGATTTATTCTTTTGGTACAGGACATTTTCACATTTTCACCTTGGGGCCGCTACAAATGGAGCAAAATGGGCAGTTCAAGGGTGAAAAATCCATCTGACTGGAAACTGTTGATGAAACCAACCACCTAAAAGTCGTTAAAAGCCTCCCTCATTTAACAAAAACAACCGACGAACCCGAATGAAGTCACGTAAAACACTTTTGCGAGACAAGTTATTGCAACAGTCTTGTACATTCTTCCTCTGTTATCGTACCAGTGTAGACTGTGGAGTGTGGAATGGGGTAGAGTGCAGAATGTGGGGTGAGAAGTGTAGAATCTAAACGGTGGAGTGTTTAGCAGGGAATTTACTGTGTAGAGTGTGCAGTGCGGAGTGTGGAGTGTAGAGTGGAGTGGAGATTGGGAAGTGTAAAGTGTGAAGTGTGGAGTGTGAGATGTAGGGTGTGAAGTGTGGAGTGTGAAGTGTGGAGTGAAGAGTGTAGAGTGTAGAGTGCAAGATTGAAGTCCGGACTGCAAAGTGTAAATGTAAGGTATAGAGTGTGGAGTGTGAAGTGGAGTGTGGAGTGGGGATTGGGGAGTGCAAACTGTGGACTGCAAAGTTTGAAGTATAAATAAGCAAATCCGAAAACACTTCCTAGGCTTGCACACAGTTACAGCCCTTTACCAGCTATGAGTCAGTAAGTCACCACATTTACAGAATGATTTTCCCATTTTATAACCAACAAAAAATGGTATTATGGGGCAATAACCGCACCACCCCTGTTCTCCGCCCAGGCTCATCGTAGTCCTCAGGCCCGTTGCAGCTGTCCGAGAAGCATCCTGGTAAAAGGCCAAGAATCCCTGAATCCGATGTGACCTCGGATGTCGCGAATCTGACTGGCGGCGTTACCAGCTATGAAAAAATGGGCATGGGGTGATCATTCCATACAGGGGGTGACTTACTGACTTATATCTGGTAAAGGGCTTTAACTGCAATTCATTCATGTGCTGGAATTAAATTTGTCTCATAAGACGGATACAACGAGTTCAACAAACAGTAAAATGCAATGAGAACCAAACTTGAGAAAAACAAACACAGCTCTCAGAAACAAATTATGCAGGTGTGACAATGCAAGGGTATGCACTGGCACTGCAAAATGCGGAAATCTACTGAAATGGAAACCGCAAAATCAATGGCTGTCCATCAACTTGGACCAATATGAACTACACTGAGGATGAATCAATCATGTTCCTTTACTGGGGTGAAAGATATGAAAGAAAACAATGATACGCCCTATGCCCTATGCTTAATTCAACATAATGCGATGGACAATCACCAAATTTCAACAGATAAAACATCATAAAACTTCATATCAATGAGCCATTTCCCATAGCTATGCTGAGCAGAGGGTATACCGTTGCAACACCAGCCCGGCAAGATCCATAAGAATGCCAAGCCCGGCAACCCGTTTTCGGCCCTTCGGCCCATTGACTTCAGGGGTTCGCCATCCAATCAGAGATGCTACAGAAAGATTGGTGTCGTAGCGGGAGGCCATTTCAAAGTCATCCCGGAGGTCGTTGTAGGGTTTATATCTATACAGTATACATGCCCAGGATTTGCAATTACTGAGGTATGGATCATGGGTATGGATCATGGGGTATGGATCGCATGTGGTCCCGGGGTATGGATCGGAACCTTACATTTTGAGCTGCAGCCAATATGTTGCTAATAAGTTAAGCAAATAACATGGCATGTAGGGCCTGATCTTTTGAGACTTGCCCAAATAAACCCAAATAAACCTCATCAGAAACCCGGCTAAATCTTCTCAGAGTGACCTGCAAACACACACACAGAGACTTTGTTTTTAGGGTCAAACTTGCACTTTCCATGTCGACGGATTCCCATGCTGGTTTTAAAGGAAGACTGACAAGCTGACAAGCTGGCTAGCTGTTCAATAACAAACTGCGTTTCAAGGGACTGAATCAAACGTGTTCCCCATCGGCGCATTGCCCATCCTTGGAGAAGACGATGCGTGCTGATGCTGCTGGTGTTTTTCGATCCCATTACTGAACTGCGTCTCCCACCAACTGGAGTCAAATTCTGTGGCATTCCTTTTATTGTGAGCTGCTTTGTTTTGCATATGGAGGTTTCCTAAAATACCCATATGCTCCATGTATGGAATATTTACCAACATTTTCCCTAAAAATCAACCAAATGTAGGTAAATATTCCATACATGGAGCATATGGGATACAGGTACCTCGAGCCTCATACCATTGGTTTTCCCATTTCCTTTTCTTGAGTTCATCTGCCGATTTTGAAGCCAGCCATACGGCTCGAATGGCCGGCCACTGCTGCCTATCTATATATTATAGATTATACTATAGATATTATATATATATATAGACATATGTTTATTTACTTATTCATATACTTATTCATTTATTCATTTATTTAGTGAACAACTCAGGCAGCCTGGGGGTTGGGCACCAGATGATTAATGAATTTGTGAATCTTTCAACCCGGTCTTGGGAAGAGGTCAGCACCAGCATGTGTTCAAAGGTAGCTGGTGGAACCGATAAATCGTGAACATGGGACCTCGTGAACATGGGACTTAATTGACGGTGATTTCCTTTGCTTTACTCAAGAAAACTAAGGACGTTTCAATTCTGCTGAACCATCCGAAAAATCGTCAATGTATGAGTGCAGGCCAGTGATTTTTCCACTGGCTAGTGTGATGTGGTTCCAGCGGGAAAGAGCAAAAGCACAGCAGCAGCTATTGAGCGCATGGAAAACGAAAGGATGACGTTCATTGCAAACCGCCATCGAACCATATAGCGTGATCCCAGATACTTTTGGAAAAAGACGGGCTCCTTGGCTACCTCCTAGTAAATTCAGATAGTTACTAGTAGATAGGGAGGTTTCCTGAAATGGAGGTACCCCCAAATATCCCAAATCATCCGTTTTCATCGGATGTTCTTTTATAAACCATCGTTTTTGTTGGGGTCTCCCCATTTTAGGAACCACCTTTTTTTGGAACATGCATGACGAACATGCATCATGCCATGGATTTCCCGAAGCTGATCTAGAGTCCTGGTGTGGGTTTGATGACAAAATCCCAGATATCTAACTCATCAACACAACGTTTTGACCGCAGTCCCATACTGGTTGGTGGTTTAAACCATCTTGAAAAATATGAACAAATATGAGTTTGTCAGTTGGGATGATGACATTCCCAATATATGGAAAGTCATAAAAATGTTCCAAACCACCAACCAGCTATAGTTAAAACCCAAACAATGATGGTCAAGACAATAAATTGAACAAACACATGAAAAACTGGGTTTTAGCAGCCTCTGCTCAAGTAGTTAAGGTCTGTTAAATGATGGTCAACCCCATTAATAGCTACTCAAACATCATCAATCAAGCAATGAAATCCACTAATGTTGTTCTCGTTATAAAAATCCATTGAACAAATCCGATATTTTGATGATGAAATCGCCATGAAATCACTCATCAAGCAGCTACAGTTAAAGCCCTTTAACTTTACCACTCATAAATGGTTACGCATGTCTATATATGTCTATAAGTGGCGGTATCATTCAAGTGGGGATCACTGACTCGAAACTGGTAAAAGGGCAATAAGTGCAAGGTCTGCTTCCTTTCGATCCAAGGCTCATATTCAAACCCACGTTGGCATTGCCCACAACACCTCCAAAGTTCACCCTGTCTCGGCCAATCAAACCTGTCGAGGCGAAGAAAAGTATCCAATTCCCACCGTACCATTGGTTAATTTTACCCGACAAAATGCAAAGAACTATTTCTGTGTACATATACCAGTACGTATACATAAATTGGTTACATCACAGAGTCGCAGAAAGTGTATATGATATGTATATTAAATACACTAAATTACTGTCAATGTGTATATTTGCTGCTTAGCACATATCACCAATTAAAAAAAATGGCAACTAAGCATCCAGTCCAAGGTTGACCCGGTTACAACACATCGATTGGTTGGTGCTTGAGCCACCGGCGCCCCAATAGTACATAATCATCGATTCGGGTCATTCTCCATTAGGAATTCTTCGCAGCGCCTTATAGCGAAATGAATACGCCTACGTGCAAAAAATGATTTTCAAGTCATGATTCGAATCTGTTCAGTTTCCGAAAAAAAACAAAACTAGGGGGTAGCCCTAGTTATCATCCCTTTATAGATCTTGTGGTTTTTCCATGAAACAAACTCAACAAACCACCCTTGGAGGATCATCTAAACCTTCGTTCCTTGATTTGCCCATGAAGATCTCAGTCAGACTGAACAGTTTAAATACTCTTAATGATAGATAAATATGTTCATATTTTATGCTTAAATATTTTTTAAAAAAGAAAAAACACAAATTTCAAATCCACCGGACTGATATTTCCCGATAATGAATGATAGTTATTTCGTGGATTTCAAATCCCTATTTTTTTGAGGAAACCCGAGGACACCCCGAGCATTTTTTTTCGGGTGATCCCATCCAACTAGTTCGATTGTCATCATGATATATCTGCTAAGAATCCTAACCTATATATATAGTGTATGTATAATATAATAGTAATGATAACCTGAATATATATCTAATATACTGTACTAGTATATATAATATAATAATAATGATAATAATCATAATAAGTCAACCTAATTAGTTTCCCATGAAATCCCATGAAAACCATCATACTCCAATAACTTTTGCCGGCAAAATGACATCCAACAATTCTTCCTCTGGCTTCGGTGATTTCCCTAACACCAGGCCCATCAAAGATCCCCCGAGAGTAGCTGAGTGACCAAGGAAATAGCTCCACATCGGGTTTCCATAGCCTTGCCTGCACTTTTCCGGATCATTGCTATAGCAACCACAAAACTATGAGTCTAGGAGAGTGCTTTATCAAGATTTTTGTGGATGTGATGTCACTGTCTTTTTGGTGGGTGCTATGTGTATATATATATATATATGTATTTATAATATATATATATATTGTCTATAGCATATGATGAACATATTCTCATCTGTAGTGTTAATACTGTTTTTCACATCTGTATGTATATTATATACGCAGTATATAATCTGAAGAGAACAACAAACAATCTTATATGTAGTGTGGTGGTTTCTTTACAGCAAAAATATCAACACATATTGTATATATACAAATTGATCATTTAACAGCAATCATATAGTAAAAATGAAAGCTATATAAATCATAAACCATGAAATGAAAAGCACAATGCAGCAAAGTGGAAATGTTTCGTACCATCGGACTGTTTTTTTTTCAGATGGGCGTTCTTCCTCAAACAAGAATGGTTTAGGCATTCATGTACGACCGGTGAGATTACAGGTATCAGACCATCAAGCAGGAAACTTATTTGGCCAATGCTGATGTCAAGGTCCAATACCCTAGCAACGTACCCTGAGGTTATTTAACATAGCCATGGAACATGGCTCATTTATGGATGTTGTTGAATGATTTACCTATGAAAAAAGGCCATTTTAACCATGGCCCATGGCTATGTTAAATAACCAAAGGGTATATATAACGATGTGGATGCGACCCAATGACCAGGTGGGGCAATGCAAAACACATTGCTTAGCTTCAAAAGTGAACCATCGAAGAGTCAAAGGAACTCAGAACATGCAAGGTGGTGCCCCACAGTTGGCTAAGTTGGTTCATAACTCCAATAACTAGTGTTTATGGTATTAGATAGATATATATATATATAAATATATATATATATGTGTGTGTGTTTCTCTACCGTTTGTGGGGCTTAGAAACCAACGAACGTCACTGAGGGTAAAAATCTTGACCACTAAACCTGTTGTGAAGATGAGTTATTTGTCTGTAGTTAAGCTAGGCAATGCAAATGACTGTTAAGTTACCTTACATATTCTTAGCATATGTATGCATATGTTAGCATCATGTCGTGCTACTAATTTTCATCCCTTCCCCATACTCAAGAACCCCCATATGGTCCCCCGTATGCAACCAATACGAACTTCGGGAAGCCCGAAGGTACCAGCCATTTATCCATCGGATTGCAGTCCCAGGCACCAATACAACTTATTCGGTTGGACCACCGTACGGGTCCTGAGAAAAAGTGCAGCTCAGCTGCGCAGCTCGCTGGAAAGAACCGGGAACGTAAGGATCATGATCATTCCACGGTCCTCGTAGTTGGTAACGATAGTTGGTAACAATATTAGTTGGTAACAATAGTTGGTAACAATAGTTATAACATGTTACAACCAATTATAAATAATTAACCACTTAATGCAATGATACGGGAGAACACACTTGGACTTACGAACCAAACTTATTCGCCACAACTTCGTGATGACCCTCCAGGTACGATGAAAAAAACGGTACAGCCCTGCTGGAATCGGCCGGAATCATCCTTTGGTTTGCGATGCTATACATATACATAGCTATACCTGGTTGGTGGTGTACCTACCCCTCTGAAAAATATGAGTTCGTCAATGGGAACATCATGCCCAATATATGGGTGGTTTTTGTTCGCGACAGGTTCACCCGGGTAATATTATCGGGGGTACTAGCACTGACAGTCCTGACACGTCTGCGGCCAGAAAAGCCAGG
>Ga0126342_10012265_pt1 | contig 15290 bp, 12 predicted proteins | sample Cyp1metagenome_FD_92528 | JGI IMG/M metagenome (GOLD analysis project Ga0126342, IMG submission 92528) | Coral microbial communities from Lord Howe Island, Old Settlement Bay, Australia - Cyphastrea 1 metagenome | ecosystem: Host-associated > Invertebrates > Cnidaria > Coral ...
ATATACATAGGAAAAAGGTCGAAAGCCTCAAGCTACGAAACACCGAAGAGTTTTTATGCCAATTTGCTTTGCTTCCTTGCCGATTCTTCCGGGGTCGGCGGCAGGGGCGGCAGCCCTTAAATAAATATCATCATAGTGGCCAATGTAGCTTCTTCAGACTTGATTTGCACGCTTTCTCCTCGAAACTTCCTCAAAAACATATAAAAACACACCACTTCCGAGCTAAATGTGGCAGCTTTGGGTAGCTTCACCGTAGTACCACGGTGCCGTGGATTGGCAGTCCATATCCAGATCTCGTTCGTGAATCTCGTCCAACACAATGTGGCTGTAGTGGCGCAAGGCCTGGCCGCTGGATCCGCCGGATCCGCTGGTGACCAGTGCACCCTTCCGACCCTTCACCAGAAATGTCCACACCTCCGGGCGGTGAGCCAGATACATCAACAGCCATCCTGTTGTCACGAAAGATAAACGCGTGGACGTCGACACCTGTCGTGGAGTGGTGGTTGGGAATTACACCGAATGGTGTGTTCCACTACAAGTAGGGGCAAGCTTATCTATATTGGTAGTGAGTCCCACAACTTAAAAAGTGGGTATGTCAGATTTGATTCGTTCAGTTCCAGACTGGAAAATGAACTCAACTAGAGATGCCACCTTCAGAATCAACAGCATCTCCAATATATTGAATACTGCAACTGTAACTCATCACACCTTGCAAGCTTTCAGTCTAGTGGCTTGCCACCCACTTCTTGACTACGAACATACATCTTGATCTTTGGTTCCAATTCCAAGTGTATGTCTAGTGTATTTCGTATAGGTAGATCAGACAGATCAGATAGATCAGATAGATCAAATAGATGAAATAGATCAAACAAATGAAATAGATGAAATAGATGAAATAGATCAAACAGATCAGATAGATATCTAAAATACACTAAAATACACTAAAAAAATTGTAGCATCGTGGCAACTGTAGCACTGCGCGTACCCCACCTGGCCATCCATGGCCACGCGGTAGCCCACCGTCTGCCCCACGGACTCGTTGAGCTGCGAAGCAACACCTGTGGTCCAGTTTTGGACAGTCAACCAACAGATCAAACGTTGTGGGGATATGGTTGATAAATGATGGTTGATTGATGATTAATGATGGGTTACTGAAATTTGGAAAAGTTGGTTTATAGGTTTATAGGAATCTAGCCAAAAGGAGAACTGATCATTGTACATCGTAATCAATATGTTGTTTGCTTATAATCAACTGTGTGCTTGAGAGGGGATTCCCATATCGGATTACATAATCCTTTTTCGACCAGGTAGTGTCTGCCATTTTTGACCATCAACCACCCAGACTTTTAGGAATTGCTGAGAGGACAATGTTTCAGGAGGTTGAGGGGTTGATATGTCCCAAAACAGCGAGCGAATGACAGTGTCAACCCCCGCCGTTGAAAGAGGTATAAAAAGGTCAAAAGGTCGCCTCCTCCTTTTTCAACACCCCAAATGGCACCCAAAATGTCGCACCCAAAACTAAAACCCAAGAAATCATCCACTGTCAAAAATCATCCAAAAACCTCCACCCGGGTGTTCCAACGCTGCGCCAGGGAGATGGCTGCGATGCGGCGTGGCTGGGTCACCGCCTCAGGGTTCCCCCAGTTTGGATGGTTCAAATGGGATATGGAGAAATCATGCGGAAATCATGAGAAAATGATGGGAAAAAATGGGAATACGAAAAATGATTGGCAAATGATGGGAGAGTATATCGATTTATATGGAATCAATTTATGGGACTATTGTGGGATAATGATCGATGCATTGTCGCAGTTCCAAAATGTCGCTGCTTTCAATTATCCAAGTATACACATAATTTGAATCAGCTTGAAAAGTCGATATACTGTATTGGGTTCAATCATCTTCCCAGCCAGTGACCAATCGCAGCCAGTGGACAGAATCATGAGAAGCATGCAGAAAATGCTTGCTAAGATCTGTTCGCTGGTAAAATGATGTAAAATGACTCCAACCAATACCACAAAGCAAACATAAATTCCAAGGTTGTTTTGAAAAGAAGCTACCATCATTTGGATTTCCAAGATTCCACGCTACAGCAGGTTTCACACATATCCAAGCTCCTCATCTCACCAATATCAACTTCCGCAACTTCTTTGGATTCTCACCAAAGATGTTCCCTAGCCATATAAGTTATTCTAGGAAAAATCATTATTTTATATTACTATAAATACATATATATATATATATATATTACAGTTATAACATGTTAAAACAACCATGTAGTGTTATATAATAATCATAACTATATAATAGTATAAATAGTATAATATATATACACTACATGATTATATATCTTATATTATATTATATCATATTACTATCCCCATTTGTTCAAAACCCATGGCCACCATCCCATCCCATCCCATCCCATGGCCCCGGCGATTTTACTCTTGGGATCCTCCAAGAAGACCATGGGCATCACCGAAGACCTCGCCCGGAGGTCTTCGAAAAAACCCGGAGGCGATTTCAACAGGTGAGAAAAAGGTGATTTTAGGTCATTTTAAGATGGTATTTCCCATCTAAATCATCAAAAAAAACAATCATGGATAATAAAGATGGCCTAGATGGTTTTGTTTTGATGATTTAGATGGGACTGGGGACTTTGAATAATACGACAGACTGTATAGACCATGAATAATCTGCAAAAGGTTCCGGTGATGTTTCAGTTTCACATCCGCGACATTTGCACAGATCTGGGAATCTGATTCCAATGGCGATGAACGATGAACCAAGATTCATCATGGTTCCAGCTTGATTTGACAGCAATTCAGTTTGTGCCTCACCATGACCCACTTCCTAGCCATCATTCCAGACATTCCAGACATACCAAGCCCCCAACTTGCCACAGCCGGTCTCACCCTGGATGCAAATCACTTGCGACTGCCTGAAGCGGCAACGAATCCGCAAAGGGACCACCAGTTTGGTGACTGCAAACTGAAGTATCGAGCTTTCAGGATCGAACAGTAACTAGAGTCATCTGCAGAAAGTGGACATTCAGAGCACTTTTATTAGGCAAATTGCATATATTGCATAGCAGCTCATCATTTTCCCCACTTCAAATGCACGAATCTTTCAAAGCTCGGGACCCAGATGGACCCCCCCAAACTTTCACCCAGTTGGTGCAGACTCTGCGGGTGCACTCAGAAGTGCCTGCATGGCAGAAGTCATCACCGCTGGACCTTCACTTCTTTCACCTCTGGATCCACTGCATAGACTGGACACGTCGATACAACTGGCCGAAGTGGAACGACTGGACACATCCAGCGTCATCTTTGGACCCAGGAAACGCGTGTGCAGTGTGCTGCAGTTTTTTGTGAGCTCCGGTTTCTGTTGATACGTTGCCCGCTGCAGGGTCTCTTGCTCCACCTGCTGCATCAGCGTTTCCAACAGGAGGGACAGTGGCATTTCACGCCATCCATGGTCAATAAAGGCTTTGGTCAAAAAGCCATGTCCAGTATCTGGACATTGTTGGGCCCAGTTTGCGGCTTCACAGGCATTCAGGATCACAAAGTCCGGCTTCAGATTTTGCTTCCGCCTGACCGCCTGCTTCTTTTTGCTGGCCGCTGCTGCTGCCAATTTGATCCTGTCTGCTTGGCTGCGTGGTTGTGATCGACAGGCATCCAGGATGCAGAAATACAGGGGTTTGATCTGGGAACCGTCCTCCAAGTAAGCTTTTGCAGGACATTCCATCAGACTATCCAAAGAAATCAGTGGGTCACTGTAGTCCTTTGCACTGATTGGAACCAGAAACTGTGTTCCTGCTACTTCTGTTCCATGTCCAGCGTAGTAGATTGGAACCACCGGAGTTTTGAACTCACCCTGCTGAAGCTCAGTCACCAGTCTCTGCGTACTTTGATGCAATTCACTTTCCGACAGGTTGTTGCACTCGATGACATGAAAGCCTAACTTGTCCAGCATCCGACAGATGCTCTCGCCATCTTTCATGGCCCAAGGCAAAGGATCAAAGTTTCCTTCATATTTGGAGTTGCAAATCACCAGTGCTGGGGGTCTATCGGGTCTATCAACCTGGCAGTTCGCTGGTTGAGTCACTTCTCTTGCCCTGCGCCTTCGCCAACGCACTAAGGCTAAGGGAATCAGCATGAAGATCATCAAGAGGATGGAGGGACCAATCCAAAACCACCAGTGTTGGAACAGCGAGGGAACTGTGTAATTCCTACAATCCTCCTGGCAGGGGTTGCTGGAAGAATTGTTGGGTGGAAGGCAACAAGCAGAACCCACATTGCGGGAACACTCGGAGCCCACTCCATGGGAACACTTTGTCCAGCGATTTTGGCAGTCAACCTCTTGTGGCTGACATGGATCTGCTTCGGATGCTGCTCTTGCACCACCAGGACGGAGACAGCAGATCCGCTGGCCATGTTCAGTGCAATCATATCCTTCTCCATGCGCACATGCTTGGTACAAGGAACAATTCTTTGGTTGACATGGAGAATGTGGATCCGGATCCTGTGCACGTTCATTCCCCTGTGTCCAAAGGCAACAGGGCGTCTCATTTTGAAGGCAATTGAGGCCGTCGCCACGGATGCAACAACCACTCTCCTCCTGTTTACTGGGTGATGAGCCTTCCACGACACAACAAGGTTTCCTTCCTTTGCCGTGCCGGGTGGGTAGGCTCCTTCCGCAATTGTGCGTGGCACCACTGTCACCAGGCTTGCAACAGCCGTCACCGCAAACCGTGGATCCAGTGGTACAGCAACCGAATTTGCAGAAAATCCCAGCAGTTGTGGTCACATATTGCCGCTCGCAGGGATAACGTCCTCGTTTATCCGGCAGTGGCATGTCATCTTTTTCGCAGCAGGCCGCCAAATTGGTTGAATTAGGACCCCAACCACATGAGAGACACACTTGCCCTGCTGAAGAGCATTGCAAATCGGTGCAAATCTCAGAGTGTTTGGGGTAGGAAACAGCAGGACACGTCTGAAAATGATCAAAATGATTGCCGTGGATGGGCGGAGTACCACTCAAACGCCCGATGGCCGGCATTGATCCAGACATGCCGGCCCTGCCAGCCACTGGTGGGCTGGTGGAGGAAGATGGGCTAGAACCAAAAAAATGCAAACATCGCACCTCTCCACATTCCAAAGCACAGTGTTTCCTCTGCAAACTCCAATCCAAACCTCCAACGAATCATTTTCTTCAATCCATTCTCAAATCATTTCCGGACAAACAGAATCACCAAAAACCGGTCAGCAACCATCCTTTGATGATCAAATCATTCGACATCACAACCCACCATCCTGTCACCGGGCACCGGTCGCCTCAAGGCCTGCCGCACCTCGGGCGCCGCACTCCAGGCGGGCAGCTCCCGGAAGCTGGGCGCCTTTACGGCAGCACCCGCCTCGCCTTCGTCGTGGAGTGGATGAGTGTAACCAATGGGGGTATATATCCCCTTACATAGGCCTGAAAAATAGGCCTTATATATGGTATAGGTACCTCCAATAAATCGGTTCCTGCTGCATGGCCATTGATTGAGTATAACCAATGGATCGAAATCATCCATTGATAGTTATAACAATATGGATATTGACAATCAATACTGCAACAATAAAATTGTAGTTATTAATGTCTATCATATGATTACATCAATGATAGTGATTGTAATGTGAATGATTATCATTGACAATCCAATAGTCCATATGGATGACATGCCATTTATGATGTCTGTATAAAATGAACGAATTAAATAGATTTAAATAATACAATAGATGGTTAATACTTAGCGAGTACGAGAATAAATGGACTATTAATGGTTACCAACATGTAGCAATCATTCAACTATCAATATACCAGTACACTGACTATCATCGGATTATGAATTGAATGGTCTATTGGGTATTGGGAATTGGTAGTAACTAAGACAGACTAACAGTAGCATTTACTATTATAGTGGATTTGCAACCAAATTGGTGTTGGTATAGTGGATCTGCAACCAATTTGGTGTTGGGTTATATATTGGCAATTGGTACTATAGTGTAGTAGTACATATGGCTAAATCCTATGTAGTTGGTTCTTGGTAGTGATGGGTGAACATGTTCTGGTCGACCTTTGTCGAATATCTTGGGACACAAAATCAAGGATTTTGCCGATTTCAAAGAGGAAACGACACATGTTTTTTCGCCTTTGGCTATCATCTCATCTCTTGGGACCTTGAAAATCTGTCAAAAAAATTGGGAAAATCTGTCAGATTCATCTGCCTGCAGGATAAAGAGGCACGGTCTTCGGCCTTGGTGCAACGCAGGGGGGAAAGGGGCCCAAAATGGCCCAAACATCGAGGACAGGAGCTGTCACCCTCACTGCTGGATTGGTTTAGTGGTTTGTTGATGCTGAATTTCCATGGTTTATCGCTTCAAATGAAACCACACTGCGTCAGAATCGCTGTGAGACCAGCGGTTTACCCATCATTTCGGCGTAGTATCACCGGTAATTTGGCGGTTTCTAATCTCATTCCTGCAATAATCATTGGTACATCCAACCACTGGTAATTATTTAGAATTTATAAGTAAATTACTGGATGAGTGGTTAATTACACTACTGGTACATTTACCAATTATAAACTACTGGTAAATTACCTGATTGGTACATCCATTGTAGCTTAGTTCCATCTTTCAAAGTTTGTTGCCAACTCGGCTCCCAACTGACCAGGCTCCAACTGTCCAGCCAAGGCCGCAGGGGCGGGAGTCACGGGCCCTTCATTCTTGCCTCCAAAGGCGACGAAATCACTAGGCACCACAAAAAATAGCTGGGCGACAGCTAGAAAAACACATTGGCACAGGGCTATAGTTTGGAAAAATGTCAAAACTCCGCATCCATTTCTTTCGAAAACTGGATTTTTTTTGAACTATCCAAGTTGCTCCAGGGGAGCATCCACATCTTTCTGACCCCCAAAACCCTCGGATCCATTCGGATCCCCGTGCATCTTTCGGCCTTTGTCTTTGCCGTCCCTTCCCTTTCGGCCTTTGCCTGCCACAAAATGTCATCACCCTTCTAGAGGCCATCAGGTCACTGTGAAGAATGTCTTATACTGGGCAATATGTCACTGGCAATTAGTATTTAGTAATTAGTATTAGTTACAACTAATTATAGTATTATATCACAATATATAGTTATTATTAATACTGGGCAATATTACTAATTACTAAATAAGATATCACTGTTATAGTATTTGGAAAGTAATAACTGCGATATATTACTGTTATATGACTGGATTATATCACTCTTATAGTATTTAGAACCATATGAAATTATCCAGTTAGATTGGTGGGAGATACTGATATATCCAAGTCAGATTAACAGGCTATTGAGAAAATATTAGTGGGAATGCAACCACCAAGTAATCAGAGGAAGTCACATCTTCTGCCACAAGTTGCCTCCATCATCGAAGGGCTTTCCGCCCTGACACCAGGGATGGATGCAACAAAGGGACAGAAAAAAATATAGCCACAACAAGTGAGCCTTAAAAATACCCATGTTGATGGGTTATTCAAAGTGGTTATACCAACTGGTTGCTGTTTATTGAGGATTCCAGCCACAGCAAGTGACAACTGACCAAAGCCATCAGCGCCTTGCCGTATCCATCATCCCAGCCCTTTCCCTGGCAGGACAAGTACAGATGCCACGTGCTGCTCGTATTGAGAAGACTTGGCGCACCACTTTTTGGAACAAAACAATTTTGGATGATAATACCGGTAAAAAAAATGTAATCATCATTTTGTAGGGCAAAAAATATACTCATTGCCAGTCCACAATATAACCAGCCTTCGCTCCGCCGTAGCCTGCAGAGACATGGGGAAAACCCATGGCAGCAGCCCTGATGAGTCTGGGACATAGTTTCTGCACTTTGTTTGGTTGTACCAGGAAAAACCATATGGGAAAAAACTGGAAAAAAGATGTAAAACCAGGTATATAAATCTGGGTCATGTTGATCATATCCCCTTATAAACGAGTGGATTTGTTTCACTCAGAGAGGGTGAGTTTGGAAAGGGACGTTCTCCTTTTTTGGGGAAGCACCGCCCTCATTAATCAACGAGGGTCTGTTGGATGGGTCATTTGAATTTAGAAATGTGTTTTTCAAGAAATTGGGGACCCTCCAAGCTAGGAGATTCCTTTCCACAGAATACTAATTGACCTATTGTGACTGGTAGTCTTGGTGGTCCATCCATGGTTTTCTTAAAAAATGTACTAATGGACTATTCTAGATCATGCTTGGCATTGTCCGACTTGGATGAAAGCTGAACCTCCCAATGTCAGAACGGGGATGACGGTGCCTCCTCCTCCTTTGTTCTTGCCGCCGCCGCTCTTGCCCCCCATCTTCCATTAGGTGCCGGAGTCGTCACAGAACTTGCATGGTGATAGAGCTTCTAACATGTCTCATATGCCTCTGCGTCAAGCATAACGTCGAGCAGAAAATTGGGAGGTGTCCAATCAGAATGGACATATTTCACCGTCATTGAAGCGGGATGAAATGGGTATGGGTCCACCATGAATGGTGAAATTCTTGGGGTTCGCGCGAACTATGTGGCTAGAATTCGAGGTTCCCAGTGACTTGACTGCTACAGGCTTTCGGTGCTTTCGCAGTATGTCATGGCAAGGTATGCCAAAAGCTGCAGTACAGGTGCCACATATGCCATTCGGATTTTCCAGCTGTGAAACCTCAGATGGGAAATTCCTGATCCGTCCATGATTTACGTTTTGGAAACATCCGATCGAAAGACTCATCAGATCGATTGTCCACAGCACATGTCACTGGCCCAAACTGACTCCTCAATTTTGGCGTGCACACCACAACAGACATATCATCCAAAAACATCAATCGATTTGCCCAAGGTAGCGAAGTTCCCCGGAAAGAGACAAGTTGTTTGGCTCTTCCAAGGATACTTTCTTAGTGCCTGGCACTTTGCGATTTTAGGTCGCTGTGCATGGAAAATAGCGATGGAAACATGTTGATGAGCCCAGCTTCGGAGCGCAAGCCGCAGTGAGAGAGTCAATTGATCCAACTGAGACATCTTAACAAAAAAAAAACAGTTTGGATCCATTAAATCTTTGGAACATTTCTGAGATCTTAGAATTTGGTCTAAATCTCCGTGGATCTTGACCTTCAAAAGCCAACTGGGCCGATGATCTTTACGATCACAGTTTCGCATCGCAGTGTGTTGTGGTCGTCCATGGGTATGGGTCAAAGCCTGGTGCCCGGCCCCATTCCAAAATGTGACCCAAACCGAACGATCTCATGAGAGGGTCATATCCCCAAGTGTGTAGATCCCATCGATCGGCATTTTGACCCATAGCCACAGGCAGCTCCACAAAAACTTTGGCTTTGACCCGTCTGCAGTTGCTTGCCGGTGCAAAGCTGTGAGCCAAGGACCACGGTGCACCCTCGGGAGGGCCATTGGGAAGACATGTCAGATTGCTTGATGCTTTCCGCCTTTAACGGATCCGTTCTCTCTGGAAAGTTCCTTGGTTTTCGCATCGTTGGTGGTGTAAATGTTAGGCAAGTTTTGGGCAAGTTTTCATGGACAAGTTCAATAGTGGCTTTCCGTCGTTTTTGGACGCGCTGAAGATGAAGGCAAAGGGATGGAGATTGTAAAAACTCTTGGGCTAGGTGGGTAACTTTCAGCGGACCGTTGATTGAAATAGGCCTGAGATTTTGAGAGCTTCAGAAATAGCACCAACCCCAAACACAAACAAGCCCACTTCATTTAATACGTGTCTGAATAAGGTGTCTGAAAGCCACCCATGCGAGATTCTTCTGCCCTGACTCGGTTGATACAACCAAGACTCAGACCTCATAAAAAGAAAGACCTTGCAAAATGTTCCTGTGTTGATTCACAAGTAGTTTTCCTTGTGGCATCAAGCAATCTGAATAATTCAAGAATAAACAGCCAGAAACCTTTGGCTTCTAGCAGTGAAATGCATCACCAGCATTTTCAATCACATTCACCTTCACAACCTTCACATTTTCTCCACATCGAGGCTCACTTTCTTCCGCTGACGGATCACAATCCCGGCTTTCCCCAGAAGGAGATGACGATACCAGGCCCATAAATCCACCACTGTGTTGGTGAAAATCGCCACGGGAGCTGACAGCATGGTGAAGGCTAGCCTGGTCTGATGGATTCACCAGGAAGAACAAAATCACTTTCACCACATCTGACCGTTGCGGCTGAATCAGTTCCGTAGCGGCTGAGTTATATCTGAAAAAAACCCTGGTTGTTTTAGCCTAATAAGTGGTGAGAGCCCCAGAAATTCCCAAAATCAACAAGCAAAACAAGAAAATCATCTAGATTTCCCATGCTTTTCTTCATTAAAATAACTAAATCAACTCCCGATATTTCACCAAGTCGATCTCACCAGTGTCACCAAGTCGCTGGTTCCAGGGTGCTTTGACAAACGAGTTCTTCTTGGCCACGAAAAAATGGGCCATGAGCTGCTCATAGAGAGGCATCATCAGCAGAAGACTCACCAGGACCACCAGCATCAACTTGTCCATCCAAAAAAGCAGCACCTGGCTGATTTCTGTCACTGCTTTTTGACTCACAAAGATTTGACTATGGATCAATACCTATTAATACCATTTTTAGGGGAATGAACATCCATTTACCAGCTATTTTGATGTTCACCAGGGGTACAAGGTTTTGACCCATCCCCATTTAGGAATCGTGTTGATTTTGTGGATGGTCACCAAATGTCACCAACACATGTTGAGAAAGGTGATGTTTGGCGGGTTTGGCTGGTTTATTTTTAACGAGAGAAGCAGCAAAAATATGCAAAAATGGCAAGAAAAATGATGAAACTCCAACCCATCCAACCCACCTTTTCGACCTCCGGCAACTCCGGCGCCAGCGCGGCAGCCAGTGAGAGGGAGGAGGCGAAGAGACCGATGCCGTTGATCAAGGCAAGGCGAACGAACCAGTACCTGGTGAGTTCAACTGGAGTTCAAATGGGTAGAGCCACCAAGATATTCCCCCGTGCCAACCTGGGGAGTCAACCAACAGTCACGCGGATTCTACGTCATTGCAGGGATTGAAATCAAGACCTGATGGGTGACCCAAATCACTTGAAATGCTGGAGACTCGGAGAAGCCGTTGATGCAACCCAGCTCACCCAGCCAGAAAAATACTTGAATGGTGGCAGTCCCAAACAGCTCGAACATCTACGTTTATTTTGGCGATCATCTGACCCCAGCTAAAACAAGACCAATATGGCAAGCCCACTGCAAACATTTGCGGATGATTTGTACCACCCATTTAACCCATTTATGGTAAAGTTGGGGATGGTTTATGGTTTTGGGTCCACGGCCACATTGCTAAACAACCAAGCAGTAGCCCATGTTGAACCCCAATGACTCCACCCCGGCCTGACGAGCCAAGAAATCGTCGAAATCGTGGTCTTGGGCGCTCGATGTCTCCACCGAAACTCTGCCACCTTCGATTGGTTTCAGGTCCCCAAAGTTGCTTTTGAATCTTGAAATTGCCCGTTCTCTTGGTTAAAGTGATGCAAAAAAACCCTCCACCTGCCTGAACAAAAACTCCGGAGGCACAACAAAAGGACAACAAAACAAAATCAAGATGTTAAAAACCGCAAGGAAAAAAAAAAATTGGAAGATCCGGAAACAAGAACTCGGAAAGTCCAAACAAAAGGTCCAAGTTTCAACAAATCATCCTAAAACATCAAAAAAAATCCCACCATCATCCAAAAAATCAGCCATTTTTAGGGGTCCCCGATAGGTCCCTTCCCGCCTCGGCCACCTGCGCGGCCCAGCGTGCCCCCTGCCGCGCCGCTTCCCGCAGGGCGCCCCAGCAGCTGGCGTCCAAGGGCGGTGCCACGGCCACCACCACCGGCAGCACCGCCAGCTGGGCGGAACGGCCTGGTGGAGCCCCAGAAATGGCTGGGAAGAAATAGATCTCACGAAATTGGGAAGAAAGGTAGGGAAGTGGAATAAATAATTGGATTAGAGAACTAGCTTTGTGGCAAGGAAATGAGATATTGATATAGATTTTGACCTGCTTTCGAATTACTGGAAACCACAAGAAGAACTTCTGGCCTTCGCTGATGGTGGCCTGTGCCAACATCATACAATCCTCCCCCAAATAGTTGGGATGATGCAATCCCATCTTCACATACTGCATCAGTGGGGCGCTATAGCAGGTGACACACATCAAATTCAACGCGAAGATGCCGGGGTAGCTGAAACATCGCATGGACGTCAAGGCCCTGGTGGCTCCAATGCTCCTGTTTCGGTTCATCAGCCCGGCCAGCAGCGGCTGCCACACCACCGGGCCGCACCCGGAGCGCTGCTGAACGCTTCGGTCGAGTTCTGGGAAGTAGTTCAGAGGTAGCAGGACCTGAGAATCCACCTTCGTCAAGACATATCCTGAGAGACGGCTTCAGAAAATTAACCCCCAATTTATAGCCATCTCAATTGGAAATGATGATAAATCGAGGCACCGACATGGTTCGTGGGTCATATGGGTCATATTCAAAAGCATGTCACACCTGTGGCTATATTTCACCCACAAGACTCTCACAAGAAAACTGTCTCTAGTTGGGCACACCTACCCACATCCTAGGATAAACCCCACCAAGACCAAGTAGCCAATACACATTCCCGCTGGAAGCTACCAAAAAAAATCAACCGCAACTGAAAATTCAAATCCAAGCACATCAAAAAAACAAAACCGCAACTGAAATTTCATCCATATCCACCCAACAATGAAGATCCAACCTCCTCATTTCATCCACATTTCATCCAAGCATCTTTCCAGTTCGCTGGAACTCATCAACTTCACCTCCCTTCCCAGGGAGAACGCCAAGCTGCTACAGAGTCCCCGCACCTCCTCGTCCTTCACAGGGTGGATATGGTACGACACCGACGCCACGTTGGGCAGCTGCTGCTTGTAGAGCTCGAAACGATCCAGGGGACGATCGGTGGCCTACGGGGGGGATGAAAACCACAGCATCCGACCATCCGACCATTGGTCAATGGATTGGTTTAAGGGAAAATCTACAGGAAACCATGGTTTTTACCAAATATAGGGGTTTCCTGTAAATTTTCCCATCATCCAATTCTATGAATTGGGGATGTCAACAGTTAGTCCATTAATATGTCCCCATTCATATTTGCCCAGGTACCAAGGTACCAATATGAATGGGAAATCCATTATTAAATGTTTCTGGTAAACAAACAGTTTGCGAACTGGAAAATGGCGATTTAGACATCGTGGATTTACCCATTCAAAATGGTGGTTTGAAATTTCACAAGTCAAATATCAAGATGTATGAGATATGGATGGATACGCTTGGTAATTCAGTCATGGAAACCCCGCCAAACTTTGCAGCATCCAACATATTTCTGTACGCCAAACACCTGAGATTGCCAGCTTTCCGGTGCTATAAACCCATGGTATCAAGCGATACTGGAGGCTACAACTCCAGCCTCCTCCATTGCAAAGACCACACGCATTCTTGGAGCACTGGAAGATGCATTCAACTGCTGCAGAGTGGTCAAAATCATGAAATCCTGGCCATCGTCATCGCCATCATCCAGGGAGGCATTCACCACTGTTTGGGGAAAAGTAACAAATGTGTCAAAGTTATTAAAACCGCCAGGCGTCAGGTTCTGCACAGATTGCCACACACACCAAATGCCTCACCTGGCACTCAAAGGGGTTGCCCAACGTCCCTGGCTGCGCTGCGCGGAACCGGCTGTGCGCTTTCCGGAGACCCCAAACGAAGCGCACGGCCTCGAGGAAAAAGAAGGAGCCCAGCAGGGCGTAGAGCAACACCAAACCGCCAAGGCACCACGTGAACCAACTTCCAGCCACAAGTAGCAGCAGTGGCGAACCCACCATCAAAACATGTCCCAACAGGAAGCAGAAACTCAGCAGTGGCGCTACGCGATTCTGCGCCGGCCAACGTTCCGCGGCCAGCTGGCCATGCAACGGGCCATCTTTGGAGGGATCGGGCCAGGCCTCTGGGCTTCTCTCAACGTTCGAGATACGGGGGCGCTCAGCTGCGATGGCATTTCGCATGAAGGTCCGGATTTTCAGCTCACAGAACTCGATCTGGTTGAAGTGAGGGGCATGAAGGCCACCCGGCACCGGCACAAACTCCTGGTGCTTGAGCCATCCACATGAAACATCATGTTGTAATCTTTAAGGATCATCCCATTGAAATAAGAAATGGAAACCAACAACCAGTCCCAACCAGTCCCAACCAGTCCTTGTATCTGCTCTTGGAAAGTCTCATCAGCAATTCAGTACCACTCACAGGGCTGATAGCATCCTCCGGATCATGTAAGACCAGAAAAGGTAGCTCCAGTTCAGACCTGGCTATGGCCGTTTCTCTAACTTGTGAAACACCCCAAACCATGGTGAACTCCCCCTTTCAAATGAGGAATCTTGGCGACTTTTCAGCTTGTGAATCCCCGAATAGAGAAAAAACCATGAAAAAACACACCAACTTGTGGACGAATTTCCCGCCAAGAGACATTTTGCCGGGCAGGGACTGAATCATTCCAACCAGCGCCGCTGCCGTCGCGGCGCTCATCTGAAGATGGTGGAAGCCCAAGGCTCCTGCCGTGTGCCCTCGACGATCTGCGTTGAAGTCCTGGATGTCCAGCTCGTCGGAAAAAACCTCGATGGATGGCTTTTTAAGGGAAATGTTGGTGATATCTATAGGGATTTGAAGATTTGTTTGGCAATAGATATGGATGATTTTTGGGGATTGTTTCCAAATTATTTGAGGATTATTCGCTATCATTATCCTCAATGGATGGATTTTGAAGATAAGCGCTGTAGGTTTTCCGTTGAGCCAATTTTGGTGACTGGTGCACTGGTGGTTTTCTACTGCTCAACAAGAGGGTACCAAAACAGCCACAGATAAGGGCCGTCTTTAGTAGCAGACCATCTAAATGTCCGGCCATGTCTTCAGAAGCAAAATCCTTGATTGTTCTGGTTGAACCGGAATAAGTGATACTATCTTCACATAACCAGCTCCATCAAGGATCAGTTACAACCTGAGAAGGGGTGGAACGAAAGCCAGCGATTGCTTTTTGACTCGCGCGGGGGCGCGTGAAACTCCACCTCATCCACATGGCATGGCTCAAACATGAAGCGCCCCAACATCAACAATTGCTATCGGGTCATAATTTTCCAATCATTAAATGGACCTTTTTAGGGTAAACTCCACGATTTTGTAACTTCTATATCCAAATA
>Ga0126342_10012266_pt1 | contig 15288 bp, 16 predicted proteins | sample Cyp1metagenome_FD_92528 | JGI IMG/M metagenome (GOLD analysis project Ga0126342, IMG submission 92528) | Coral microbial communities from Lord Howe Island, Old Settlement Bay, Australia - Cyphastrea 1 metagenome | ecosystem: Host-associated > Invertebrates > Cnidaria > Coral ...
AAGGCTGCCGTTTGCCAGGCCTCAAACCCTCCAAACCTTCCAAACCCTCCAAAAGTCCGCCCAGCTCCGCAGGGAAAAGGTACCCCAACACCCAACAGGCTTGAGAAGCAAACGGCCATATGTGTGTCTTGCTGTCCGTCTCCCTCTCTCTCTCTACAGTACCCCCCCTCCAATTAGGGGGGTCGGCGGCACCTGGGCGCTAGCCCATTCTATATATATATTATATGTATATGTGTACCCATGCTGGCAGCAACAACTAAAATTGCTTATATAAATTATCCATCCAACCTTGATCCAGGCAGCATCTCATTTTCCCTACATTTTCCCAATAGAGCAAGTATTGCAATAATTCACCAACCTGGTCTAATTGGGGAAATGTGTTTTTTTTTTGGATAGCTGTCACCAACCTGAATTAAGACATTTTTTGGATAGTTAGCCCTACATTCATGATAATTCCAGCGACGTCGCGCCGTGACGGTCCAGCCCATTACAATAACCAATCAGACATCACTCAACTATGATGTATCAACCATATGTCCATGTTCATTTGTTAAACACCCCTAATTGTTGTGGTGAAATTCCATACTACAGCAATCGGCAGGAAAAACGTGACACCCGGGTACCTCCCAAAGAGAGATAATGTGGATAAAACAATAGTAAACCATCCCCCAAAAGACCATAAATAGGTGGTAGTTTTACCATTTCCAGTCATGGCTGGTTTATGACATGGTTTTTACCCACATGAAAGTCTGTTACTTGAATGATGCCCTCCAGTAAATTAACAGTTCGACCCTGGCAGATAGGGGTTGGAAGATGAGTTTCAACTAAACAATGACTACTTTCACTGGTTGGTGGTTTCAACCCCTCTGAAAAATATGAAAGTCAGTTGGGATGATGATTATTCCCAATATCATGGGAAAATCAATCCAAATTCCATGGTTCCAGCAACTAAACAATGACTACTTTCAGGGTCAAACTGTGAATTTACCACAGGCTACCCCCCAATGAAACCGCCCCGTTGACCCACCCGTTGACCCGTTGAGCGTCGGCGCACAAATTTCCGGGCTCAAAGGGACAGGTAGGACATCCTCCCCCACTGATCTGGCGATTCGGTCTTTCGGTGTCACTGATCTGCAGGTCACGTTGACGTTGCTAGTGACCAATGTGTTTCATGCTATAGATATCAGTATAGATGATGATGAAACATATGGAAAATGTATACAAGATGTAACATGAAACATGAAACCATTGGAAATATATGTATAGATTAGATGTTTTTCCCCATATTTTCCATATTTTCCAACTATCCAACTCTTGTCTTTTTACATCTTTTGGTCTATTTTCCATTTCGCAAATACTTGCCGATCCAGGATGCAATCAGTTGCTTTTTACCTAGTTTTAAAGGGTTGGAATTTAAGAAGTTGTTGGGACATACGCGCTGGGGGGGCCAACAACTTATTTACCCTCTGGTAATTTGTTACATAGCTATTGAAAATGACCATAGATAGTGGATTTTCCCATTAACAAATGGTGATTTTCCATAGTTATTTGTATGTTTACCAGAGGTTAAACCTCCATTAATCACCATTAGATCCCACTAAATCACCATGAAATCCTATGAAATCCCGATTAAATCACCATTCATCACCAGTTTACCGACGAGGGTAATAGAGGTTCCACATCAAGCTGTCAGAGCTGGACTTGCCGCAATGTAACAGAACCTGCAAACCTTATTTGCGAAAGTTCATAGTTTGGTATGTGTATTTTTCTTCATTTTACTTGGAAAGTTGTGGGCTTTCCTGTCCCCACCAAAATTGTTTGTTTTAGGGGGATATGCCAGATACATCGAGTGGATATCGTGAAGAAACATGGAATATCATGTTGGCCTGTTGATCCAAAATGCCATCAATATACCTCCACACATTCTGAACAAAACGATTCAACATGGGAGTTTTACACCGACATCTTCGTGTCTTCACCCACTCGTGCAGTCTTTAAACCCTCGATCATCAATAGGGATACCCATAATGGCTGATAATCCCAAAGATATTGGCGAAAACAAACTGCAAAGTGTGGAAACGAAAAAAAATCGACCAAGCATCATTTCTCAATGTAAAATTGCATTTCTTTTGATAGTTCATAACATAGCTATTGAAAATGGCCATAGAAATAGTTATTTACCCATTAACAAATGGTGGATTTCCAAAGTTTTTTGTGTGTTGACCAGAGGTTACCTCCATTAATCACCATTAGATCCCACCAAAGCACCATGAAATCCCATGGTGAAATCCCAAAAAACATGGTTTTATCAGCCGAGAATCTCCATGGTGAAATCCGGACAAAAACCCCAAATAAAATGTACTGGTTTTTACACATGTTAACAATAATGTTAAAACAGCAGAAAAAAAACATATCTGGAGGTTTCCGGCAAAAAAAGTCGGGCACCCCAAGGAAAACCCGGCCGGTTGTGAAAAAATACTCAAGGAGTCGACTTGGATGATTGGGGGTAGCCCTATTTTAGGAAAGCTCCATGTAATCACCCAACATTTAAAAAACCATCCCAGGCGACCTCCCGATACTCCTCCTCGGTGCCCATGTAACCAGCCTTAGCGGCAACCCATGAGTTAGGCCTGGTGATGAATGGATGATGATTGGATGATTATTGGATAAGTATTGGACAATTAATGGATGATTAATGGATAATTATTAAAAAAAGGTCTCCTCTGTGACAAATGACGAATTTCGCTGAACACAATTTACCAATGTCCAAAGAAACCACAAAGTGGGGCCAAAGGATATCTAAGTAGGTTTATAGCTCCAAGTTCACTAGGGTTTATGGCAGTTGTACCGGTATGATGGGTGAACATAAACCAACAAACATTGGAAAACCATAGATTTTGGTTTATATTCACCCATCTTGTTGGTTTAAGGGAAACCAGTTTGAATATATGATGGGTCAATACATCTATGGGTTTAAGGGAAAATCTAAACCGGAAACCATAGATGTTCCCATGAAATATGGGGCTTAAACCAGTAAAATTGTCCTTAAACCAACAATGAAACAAACATCAACAAAGGGGGGCCTCACCTTGCAGATCCCCCGAGGTACTCGTAAAAGTCACCTAAGCCTTGGACCAAATCTGTGTGGCCTCGCAGGTAGAGCTGAGTGCACCTGGATGCAGCTTGAATCATGAAGAGCAACATGCAAATACAAATAAAGAAAAATGACTGTTAATCCTTATATATATATCCTTATAGCATGGTTATACCACATATATATATATTATAATCCTATCCTTATATCTATGGTTAATCCTTATATATATATATATATCTGTGCAATTAGATAGGGTATACCACAGCCATTTCGTTTCGCCGGTCATCCCATCGTCCACTGGGCCAGCGAACGCTTCCGAGACGTAGACCTGCGTGGTGTCTGACAGACCCGCGGACGCCTCGGCCGAGGTTTTGAACAAAAATTGGTCCATGTGAGAGCAACCAAAGATAGGCATGGAATATAAGTTTAGTATATTTATGTGTATACATATTAATACGTGTTTAAACGATGTAAATCTAATAATTATATATATTATATATATACACATTGCGAAGGCTCATCCCAAAATTGGGAATGACCAACACAATATGAGGATAGTACCGTGATATTAATTATCAATGAGACGCATGATCACATGATATCACATGTGATATGTGGATTTGTCTCTCAGTGAACCACCAAATTTATGATAATTTATGGCCATCAGATAAGGAAAATATGATGTTTTCGAGTGTTTTTCTTCCCTTCGAAGTGTCAGATAACCCCAGATTCAGCAAGAACTGTCATTTTTGGTAAATTTCACGGGCCCCTCTGACTGATATTGCCTGGACCGGGATGGTGGTGAAATACGCCCGTTGACGAAGGGATGAGATATCTGAGATATCTGTGATCCGTTGGGGTTTGGGGTTACTTACTTACTGCACCAGATCTGTGAATTGAATCTGCCACCTATCATCATCATCATCATCATCATCATCATCTCATGTCAAGTCAACGCACTGCGGTAACCCAGCTGTGCAAGTTACTCTGAAAAAATAAGCTACTTCCAAATCCTCTGGTTCATTATTAAATTTTCATTAATCTACTTCGAAATCCTCATAAAAAGACTATTTCATAGGTTTAATATATTTTAATGACTATTCAATGGCTATTCCATGGCCCCCATTTTCAGACACACCCAGTGCTGCGTATTTCGCCCGTGCCGCGCACAAAGGGCACCCCAACTTCTGCTGTGGTGCATCGACCCATCGTGGAACATGCCTTCGAGGATGGCGATATAGATATAGAGACTATGGGAGCAGATTATAATGGGACATATTAGTGTACATATATATATATACATGGTTTACTGTAATTAATGGGATTGGATTCCGCTGGACGAACTCATACACACACATATATATATATATATCAAACATAGTTCAACATATATATATATATATCAAACATATATATATATATATATATCAAACATATATTATAGTGGGATCTATCAAACATAGTTCAACAAAGGGATCGGAATGTCGTTCGCCGGTCCTGCGATTTTGGGTCCTGTGATCCCACTTTCTCTTCTTGCATCCAATACACAACCAGGGTTTCTGGGGATATTCATTATCATATTTGTGTGAATACCATATTTGTTAATTGAATATTGATAAACCATAGTATTTTGTCAATCATTCAATAGTATTTCTAATTTGTCGATTCCCATTGTTATTAAATCATATTAGTATCCAATAATGTTGAAATTGGGATAAGTGGATAACATATTAGTATAGTTTATCGTATTGGTTATCCCAATTCAAGATGGTTAAGCCATACTAGTGGAAGAGAATTAAGTGGAGCACCCCAGTTATAAGTTTATTTCTGAAGCCCATTAACTATAGCTGTAAGTGATCCAACTTAGTTATCTTGGGGGCATCGGGGCACCACATTGTATGAGATCCTCCAAAAAAAAACAGAACTGGCCTCCCCTCGTCCGCAATTGCGCACTGGAAGATTGGGAAACAAACCTTGGGTGCGTCGTGGGCCTGCATCTGTTGACAAGATTCATGATGTGAATCTTCTGTATGCTTCTATCTACAGTATATATGTGTATATATATATATATATTAATATATATATATATATTATACACATAGAGTCATCCTTAAAAGAGATAGAAAAGGAGAATCCCATTAAACCAGTGATAAATCACTTTTCTGTCTTTATTTTGGGGTTACAAAATATGAGAACAATAATGATAATACTAATAACAAAAGTAATGGACCGAATCATAAACACACACAACATGTTGTTCATCATATTACTGATCAGAATAGCCATTATCATAGGATACATTGTCACTCATTAAATTCAATAACTTTTAGGATGGGGCCCACCAGTTATAAGTTGGTTTATAATCCCCTTTAACTATTATTGTCTATAGTTACATCTACCATAAACCATAGTCAAGCCACTTATAAGGCAACTTAGCTATCTCATCCTGTACATCTTGATATTCATTATAGGATCCATCATTGTCGTCATTCATCGCCAGGAAACAGTCCGGATCGGGCATGCCACATCTGCAATCACATTGCCGGCCATCGTTGTAGAGCCTCCCCATGGGGTGAACTTATCTTCAACGGACATAGCTTTTTGAAAACTTAAATCAAAGGGGTTTCCTGCAGATTTCTTGCAGGAAAACTACTAGGAGTTGAAGAAACGCACATCATTCGGCAGTGACGAATGATGTGTCATTCTATCTCTGGCACGCTGTGCTATGCACAGAATCTTTGATGTGCTGTCAAATCTCGATCTTAGCAAAACACCCGGCCCCAGATCCAGGCTCAGATCCACACAGATCATTTGAACATATTTGAAACATCCATAAAGAAGAGAACTACCTGAACGCTGTTCCCCTCACCTGGCATGGCAAATCCATTTGCTGGATGGTGCAGCAGGCAAATCACCATACTCCTGGAGCAGATGCCCCGATCTCACATCTGCTTCAGAGACATTTGGAGGAAATAAGTAAAACTTGGGGTGCAGAACCCAGGCATCGTTTTGTGGGTAACAAGTAAGAACGAACAATGAAATGACTCAAATATCGATGGCTTATATAAATGGGCTCTACACATAAGTTAAAAACCACATACTATCTGGAATGCACATCGAGGCAAAACCCACAGGGTCTTGCGGAAGACTCAGCAGAAGTCGGGTCTAGGTGGTCGGCCCACAGGCTGAAGCGGTCATGTGAGGTCTCTGTCGGGAAAGCAGGAGGCGAACTGGAACCAACATATATATATATATGTAGATATATATATATATATATATTATAGAATTGAGTGACTTCTCATGATTTCTCATGAATTTCTCCCTCTTCATGTGGATTCGACGCGAGATTTCAGCACCCATTTCGGTGTTCCCCGCCTTCCCCGCAATGATAAAAGAGCCACTCGCAGGGCTCATCAACCAACCAGGGGGGTGTTGCTTGAATCCTCCATCCATCCATCCATCCATCCATCCATCCATCCATCCATCTGTATATATCTATATATAGAGACATATCTATATATAGAGACACACACATATATATATACATGATCTATATACAAGTTTCACACAGAAGTTATGATCACACGGTGGCTTCCAGGCCATCCAGGCCATCCAGACCATCCAGGCCATCTAGGTCTCCTCGAGGTCAAACTTGAGGCGTGATCCATCGAGGCCACGTTGAACCTCCAAGATGAAGGCATCCGTGGTGCTGGGATCTGGCACCTGCCGTGATGTGGGCAGCTGGCTTTCTTTGTATATCCATATTATAGCAAAATGTATCCATATTAAATTATGTATATTAATGTATCTATACTATATAGATTCTATAGATATGTATGTATCTATGATAGTTATACATGTATATATATATACACTATATATATGTATATATGTATGTATATAAATATATATATAGGTCAGTTCATAGCAACATATTTTAATCTACTGAACGATCCATCACCGGTTTGTGAAATCCCACCGATGAAAGCCCTATCCGTCCAGTCGCTTTCCCCATGAATTCTCGGAGATATCCCGGTAATCAGTTGTAACCCCATTATATCCCCAGTACCCTCTGGTAATTTAACATAGTTATGGAACATGGCTCACCTATAGCCAATGTACCTATTCAACTTTGCGATTTTCCATAGCTATGTTAGGTTACCAGAGGGTATATCCAATCAATATCCCAATTCTTGTTGGTTTAGTCCCCATGAATCACATTTTTTTCATCCCATGAAATGCCAACCAGTTAAGGAACCCGCCTGTAGTGCAGTCACCAACATGCGTTCAATGCCCGCCAGTCCAGAGACCATGATGTAGAAGGGCGGAATCCGTCCAAACCTCAAACGACCCAAAGAACAAGTTACTCTCCGTCCTGAAACAGGCGGGAAATAGGTGGTACAAGGTATGGAAATAGGTGGTACAAACATGAATGGGCATCGTCAACGGCATCATCTATGGCTATAGGTGGTGCAAGGTGGTGCTCCCCAGTGATGTTCGTTGGTTTATGTTTCCTTAAACACCATTCGCTAATTTGATGAATATCTACCATAACCCTAGCAATTGGCGTTATAACCAACTTAGCCAACTGGGCGACCACCTTGCACCATTTCGTTTTTTTCCTGAGACCTTGGGGAAAACCACTAAATTCCATGGAAATTTGTCATACTTTCTCCCAGACAACAGTATTTGGTTTGTCCAAAATGAGGGAGTGGCTAGAAAAACCGTCCAATCAAAATCGCTTCCGGCATTGAGACTGCAAAAGTCTCGAGCGTTTCGTCATGGTGGGGATTTCTAGACACCCATGACTGATACAAGGTGCCCCACAAGTTGTAAGTTAAACCCCATTGACAAGAGATGTACAGCATCTGCCATAAACCCTGCTTAGTTAGAGACCAACTTTGCTAATGGGCATCACCTTGTAAAGGGTTTGCCTAGTTGCGCCTGGTGGTTTTCGGAACGTCTTCGAAACAATCAGCAAAACATCGCACGGATGTGTCTTCAAATGCACATCAAATGTCTTTAATGAGAAAACATGTTGATCATCCACAATATTTTTTGTGTACCCTATTTTTCAGGCATACATCGTCTATATTAGCACAGCGCCTCAATCTAGACCTCGAAAAAGAGAACCAGCCGATCCATTTCTGGATTTTCGGGGATTCCCTATTATGGATTAGCATCATTCCCAATAAATTAGGTAGTATAACTCTCAACCAATTGACAATTCATATCAAATCATCAATTTTCAGTTATATCATGTATGCTTAAAACCCATATAAATTCAGATTTCTTCCAATCATGCAGGGTATAACTTCTTCATGGCTCATCTTTCACCATGTTTCACAGCGCCAAAAGACCCGCTGCCCCAGTACGACTGCTCGATGTAGACGATATTGGTGGACCTGCCCAGAGGAATCGTGGACCAAGGTCGAACTAAACATGTGGGAACATCATGGGGATATACTACATATCTAACTTATCTAACCTATCATAATTTATCTAACTTATCTAACTTTATAACTATCGATCCAGCCCTGTTGCTTGGTTTAAGTGAACTTTTTGGACTAGTTCGCTACCACCTCATAGATGCCTGCTACACTATCGTTGCTTGGGAGCATCCTCACTTTGAGGCTTGGCACCCTCCATATGGTGATGGTTCTGGTTTCAAGTGATGCCAAGCGTGAGATCTATCTTGGCCCCAAGAATTCAGATCAGATGACAACAATAAGCTGAAACATGCAACCCAACCTGCGACAGGCACTCTGCAGGCAATCTCTGCTATGCAAAGTACAGTCTCTAAGATGTGGTGTAAGCCATGGGCCTCTGACATGTGCTTATCCTAGTTATCCCCCAAATTTGATGCTTAAATACCACTGGTTGGTGGGTTCAACGTACCCCTCTGAAAACTGATGGAGTGAAAGTCAGTTGGGATGATGACATTCCCAACTGAATGGACAGTCATACAATTCCATGGTTCCAAACCACCAATCAGACCATTTTCCCACACAAATTGCGTTTTATTGAGGGTATGCACCATTTCCAGACACACCAATTTGAGCATAATTACGCCATTTCCAGACACACTCATCTGAGCAGCGCTTTATGCTGCCTTGCTCATAGGGATTTTCCAATGGATTGTCATAATCCTCAATATGTTGGTTACCCTCTGGTAAACGTTTACATAACTATGGAAAATCACCATTTTTAATGGGAAAACTCACTCTTTCTATGGCAATGTTCAATAGCTATGTTAGTTTACCAGAGGGTAGATTTTTTGATTATAATGATCACAACATTATCCATAGGATACCCATTGGATTATAATATTATAATAGGGTTGTTGGTTAGTTATAATCCATTATAATCCCCCAACTACTCATCAACCAACAGGGCTAGATCGCACTATTTGGAGCTTTCCTGATGAAATGGGGATCCCCAAAATCATCCAAGTCATGGATGACCCCCAATAATAGACCCTTGAAAATGGCCATAGAAATAGTGGATTTTCCCATTAAAAATGGTGGATCTTTCCATAGCTATGTTAAATTACCAGAGGGTACCTATTGAGTCAATGGCCATGCTGGCCAGGAACCGATTGATTGGAGGTACCTACCTTCCATATATCTTTGGCCTATTTTTCAGGGCCTAAATTTCAGGGGAATATCCCCACAATTCATATGGCCAACAAAAACTGGTACGTTTACGTAGCTCCATGTATTGGATCCAGGAATTCCTATTGAAAGCTATGGTTTTTGGGGATCCATCGATCCCAAGATCCGATGGTTCTCTCCCAGATCCCAGGATCGTCCAACCGGGGATGCCCGACGCATTGGGTGCCACTGCTGTCCTGAATCATGGGGATCATGGGGATCATGGAAAACTAACATAGCGAACTGGAACATGGCCAATTAGTTCGTTGATCTACCTATATAAAAGGCGGATTTTCCATAGCTATGGTGGTTTACCGGAGGGTAAACCCAATAGTAAAGCCCAAGTGGGGATGTTTTTTTCTTTATTTGGTTCACCACATTACATATCCACCTTTTCCACACATGAATTTGGGTAAAACATGGCTCCTTTTGTAAATTTCGATGAGTATCGTATCGGGAAATAGGGTCGTTTGAAGCCATCCCCTATCTTACTAGTCATCTCAACCAATCATCCCAAGTATTGTTGAAAAACAATACCCTCTGGTAAACTAACATAGCTATTGAACATGGCCATTTATAGTGGATTTACCAATTAAAAATGGTGATTTTCCATAGTTATGTTAGTTTACCAAAGGGTAAATATTTTGAACCCCCCAGGTATACTATCAATTGTCAGTCCATCTCTGGCTTGCTAGCCTTCAATCTTGACACACCGCCATGTGAAACATGAAAAAGCCCTTCAAGCCACATGTGCCATGGTCAAAACCCTGGTACTGGTGAACATCAAAATAAGTGGTAAAATCAATAGACCAAAATATGGTACAATGATGTACAATGTGTACAATGCGGTAATGTGGGGTACCCTGTTATATTTAGGGTACCCTGGTTTTTTGGGTACCATATAAAAGGATTTTCATCCAAAATCTTGTACAATGTGGTGACAATTGGGTCAGTTTAGGGATGATTCCCTGTATTTTTGTATAAAAACCACCAGTCTAGTGACGTCACGAGGCTTTCGGTCACAACAAAATTCATCCAGATGTATCCCATGATATCCGATATCGTTGGTTGAAAAATCCCAGATGATCCCCACTCACATCCCATTAAAATCCCATGACACACCATTTTTGTTGGCTAAAGGTCAAAGTTAATGGGATTAGATGAGATACATTTGGATGGTTTACTTCACTATTCACCAAGATATACTACTATTCACCAAGATATACTCATATTGATATCCCATGATAGTGTGGATAGTTGCGAAATCCTGCGCCAGTTTGTAGATGATTTATCCCATTTGAATATATATATATATTTAAATCCCATTATTTACCTGGTTGGTGGTTTTAACCCCTCTGAAAAATATTAGTCAGTTGGGATGACAATTTCCCAATATACGAAAAAAAAACATGTTCCAAACCACCAACCAGTTACAGTGTTTCATAGGAATCCCAATACCAAAGGGTGCAGGATTTCTTCCGTCCGCAGTATCGCTTGACGCGAGCGTCCTCAAGCTCGTCGTAAAGGGCACGCGGCTGGTGGGGGTCTTCACACTGAAGCCGTAGCGACAGGGGTAGCCCCATTGGTGGTTTAAAAACCATAGGAAAACCAAAGGAAACTATAGGAAAAATATGGAAACCAGCTGTTTTAACCAAGAAAAAAAGGGATTTCATGGGATTTATAGATGATTTATGATAACGTAAACTAGGATTTATGGGAAAATCACGATAAAGTTGGATGGGTCCAACAAAAATCAACGTTCACATCACTGGACAGCCTTACTTGGCCTGTGTCTCCGTTGGATCTCTGGGAGACCATCAAGGTTTTGATCATGGGGTTATAGGACAAAATAACTTGGGACATTGGCTCCCCCAAAATTAAAGCACATATGAGTAGCCTCTGGTAAACGTTTACATAACTATGGAAAGATCCACCATTTTTAATGGGTAAATCAACGAACTAAATGGGCCATTTTCAATAGCTATGAGTAGCCAGAGAACTGGATGAGATATTTTGAGACTTTTCATGGGGGAAAATATTTTTGCTGATTCAGATGCTGGCATCCATGGTCCCATGGTCAAGTCATGGGTAAATACGTATGGTCATCACAGCACTGTTGGAAATCCTTATATTGACCAAAGAAAAGTTCCAATGGTAATACGACCATCCCCCTTTATGATACTGTGGATGGTTGCGAAATCCTGCACCAGGTGGTAACTATTGGTCGCTATGAACACTGTTTATCATCTATCAACTATATATATATATGTATATGATATATATATAATCCGACTTTTGAACATTGAACATGGCATCCTGGCTGCAACTGCAGCTCTCGGCCTTCTCCCCATGATTCACATGGCTTGACCAAAGCGGAGACATGGATTCATTCCCACCTACAACATATGGGATGACCGGACGACCGGACGGGACATGTTAGCAATGTCGTAAACCACCGATATTTTCATGGTTTATAGTTTATACTGCCATCAAAATGGTACATTTGGGGATGGTGGATCCTGTTGCTTTATTTTTCTAGCTCCTTCCCTGCGGCGCACTTCATGCCAGCATCAGCGCAAGTGATGTCGGTGTAGCTGTAGTTAAAGTTGGTGACCTCGCAAGCAATAGATAGGGCCGAAGCTAAGGCATCAACAATGGTTGGCGGTTGGTGGCTTCAACCTACTCCTCTGAAAACTGATGGAGTTCGTCAGATGGGATGATGACATTCCCAACTGAATGGAAAGTCATAAAATTCATGTTCCAAACCACCAATCAGTTGGTGTTAAGGGTTCAACATCGGGTTTACGAATCATCGATGATTGGGAGAATCACCCAAGTTGTTGATTTTGCATGAGGTTAGGATCATCCCAAGCATGCTCGGTTCCGTCGAAAAAAGTGTTCAGCAACTTGGCAAATCTGCCAATGTTCTTCCAGAGAAGTGACTAAGCCGCCTGTCAGCCAGTGTCAGCCTGTCATGACTCGCTGAAGTCTCGCAGCCCTAAGGTCCCAACATAGTTGAAAAACACTCCCCAGCTCTTGATGATTGACATCAGGTTGGACCTGTCGAGGCTGAAACAAGCAAAACCATAGGCCAACCTGGGGTCAGGTGACATTATCCACATTATCCCACTACTCGGTTATATATATATGTATATATATATATATATGTATATATATATATATGTATATATATGTATATAGATATGTATATATATGTATATATAGATATGTAAATATATATATGTATATAGATATGTATATATATACATATAAATATGTATATATATATAACTATATCCTACAATAACTCCAAGTGGGCATGGCTCATGATTGATTTTTCATGGACCAATCTCCACGGAGCTCCAGACCTGATGGAGACTTCAGTGCCGTTGCGGCACTTGCACCAATACTTCCCTGCGGGATACTGTGCCGTCACCTGCGAAGGCGACTTTTTTGTCGGACAACTCGACACAGTAAAGGGTAAAGGGGTGACACGACTTTAGAAAATTTTAAGTGTCAGACATGTCAACAAGAAAACACACCAGAAAGTGATAGTTGCATCACAAACATGTTCTGGTTGGTGGTTTCAACCCCTCTGAAAAATATGAAAGTCAGTTGGGATTCTTATTCCCAATATATGGAAAAATAAATTTCATGTTCCAAATCACCAACCAGTGTTTTAATAAGTCTGGATTGCTCAAGAGCAAAGTAGGTGCACCAAGGTCAATGCGCAGCTTCTACCCTTCCCCATCTCTTCTGGTTGAACCTCTGATGCTTAACCCACCACCATTTCTTTTGAAGCAAAATCCCGTTTTTTTGGTTCATTTGGGTTTGTCTGTAAATAGGGTACCTAGAACAGGGGCATACCCCGTTTTCAGACACACTCACGACATATTTCCCATTATATCCCTACAATGTATCAACTCTTTATATCCTTGATATCACATCTTATATTCCTAATATCACTCAAAGTCTTGCTGATGAAGCCCACTTAGTTGTGGTAAAAGCCGCAATTTTTCGTCTTTTCATCATTATTGCTGCTTAATGTCAACCCCGGAGTAATAAAATACCCCAGACTATTGATGCAAATGATAAATTACTCCCAAAATTGGTAGCCCTCCTACTGGCAAACTAGTGGTTTGCTAATTCTGGGTTAACATTTACCAGCAAAAACTTGGAGCGACCAGCCCTGCCAGCCCTTCCAGTAGCCATCATATGGCCGTTTGGTCATCCCTATGAGACTTCCCATTAGTATCTGCCAAATATCACATCAAGTTTTTCAAACATATTTGGCAAATACTACCCTCCAGTAAATTAACATAGACCCTGCCAGATAGGGGTTGGAAGACTAGTTTCCACTATAAGATGGTGATTTTCAGGGTCAAACTGTTAATTTACCACGGGGTAATGGGAATAAGTTTTCCTAAATATCACATGAAATTTTCCTAAAAATTTGCCATGGATTTTCCCCAAATCGATATCCAATATATCAATGATGATCCCATAAAACGCCCACGTTTTCCCCATGGTTTACACCAAATTTCTTCATCGACCCATACACCAAGTACCATTTGACCGCCAGTTACATATTAGTAGATATCTTCACATCCCCATATATTTTCATTAAGATATATGAAAATTATCATTATTCTTATGACTACTATGTTTTTTATATCACCATAAAAATTATATAATTATTATATATATATATATAATATCATATGTACACACTATATGTACACACCCATCTCCCCCCATGAGGCTTGTTCCCAGCCTCTGAGGCGTTACAACTGGCACCACTCAAGCGGCGGGCATCGGGGAGGGAGGCGTTTTCGAAGCCAGTGAACTCACAGTTCTCGCCGTAAAAGCCTGTCGATGAGCCCGCTGGGTTTGAACTCTTTGAAACGATGACCAATGGCTGGTTGGTGGTTTCAACCATCTTGAAAAATATGAAAGTCAATGGGAAGGATTATCCCATATATTATGGAAAATAAAAATGTTCCAAACCACCAGCCAGATGGGGATTTAGCCGCGTTTTCACCGATTTTTTGGGATTATGAAACATGAAACTTGGATAAACTTGGTAACCATCAGCAAAAATGGATCTACACATGAAACATAGGGATTCAACATGATTCCAGCATTGAAGATGGGGATCGTCACATGAAGTTGGAGGATCAACTTGATCAAGTTCGTTTCGTTGCCGAGGTTGAAAGCCAATGATTATTTTGGGATATCCATGGATATCCAACAGTTAGGGATTTATTTTCAAAACAAGATGAAGCCCACGAACCCGAATGCTCACACGTATGTTAATGGTACAGATGTCAATACACATGGTTATGCAGTCACGCACAATACCTTTCTGCAATAGTTTATTTGAACATCTTGTACATGTTCCCTTGTTACCAGTCAGCAGTGTGGAATGTAAAGTGTAGAGTGGGGAGTGTAGAGTGTGTAAAGTGTAGAATGCGGAGTGTAAAGTGTAGAGTGTGGAGTATGGAGTGTAAAGTGTAGAGTGTGGAGAGTAGAGTGTGG